>Ga0182018_10002443_pt1 | contig 18574 bp, 15 predicted proteins | sample 812P2MmetaG_FD_120490 | JGI IMG/M metagenome (GOLD analysis project Ga0182018, IMG submission 120490) | Permafrost microbial communities from Stordalen Mire, Sweden - 812P2M metaG | ecosystem: Environmental > Terrestrial > Soil > Wetlands > Permafrost | place: Sweden: Stordalen | collected... | reverse complement strand
TGAGGCGCTGGGCCGCGGTGCCAGGCGGTGTTGCGCGGGGCTGACGGAATCCGCTCCGCACGCCTCCGGCGTGGATAATACTGCTCGTGTCCCACCATGTAACGCGATTTACAACGAGACTTGCCCGCGAAAAACGTAGTGGGTCACTCTAACGGAGCACAAGTGGGTCACTCTTGGAGAGCGCCGAGGCTCCGGGCCGCTGGGAGCCATCCGCGGTGGGTCGAACTGGGACATCAAAGGCGAGGGGAACTCCGGGCAGGACGATTCCGGGGCCTCGTTGCACGCGCAGGCCCCGGCAGCTAGGAGCTAAGTCATTGATTTATATAATGGCGGAGAGAGTGGGATTCGAACCCACGTTAGAGTTTCCCCTAAACACGCTTTCCAAGCGTGCGCCTTCAACCACTCGGCCATCTCTCCAGGTTCGGAAGAACTGCGCGGCTACTTCCCACAGAATACCACGCGTCTCCGCCCCGAAGTCCGGAACATCCGCCTCCCGCCCCCCGTACTTGCTCATGGAGAGTGTTTCATGTACTGCACCAAATGCGGAGTTGAACTCAGAGAAGACGACCGTTTCTGTTCGCGCTGCGGCCACATCACGGGAGTGGGGCGGGTGGAAGCGCCGCCGCGACGGCTGCTGCTCGATAAAGCCAACAAGAAGATCGCCGGAGTCTGCGCCGGGCTGGCACGGTATTTTGATTGCGATGTGACGTTGGTCCGCGTCCTCTGGCTGGTCATTGCGTTTTCGACCGGACTCGGCTTCCTGGCCTATCTGGTCGCCTGGATCGTCATCCCCAGCGACCACGGCTTGGACGTGCGCCCGGTGATGGCGCAGAGCCCTCAAGTCAGTTGATTATTTAGGTTCCAGGACTTTGGCGGTCAGCACCACGAACATATCTCCGAAAGGAGTCGGCATTTTCCCGAATACCAGCTTCTGGCCTTCTCGAATCACCGTATCGGTGGAAATGCCGACGTTGGAGCAATTGCCGCTGCAGGGCTTAATGCCGAACCGGAACGGGCTGATGCGAATCGACTTTCCATCGGGCGATATGCCCACCTCGCGATAGGACACCGTGTAGGGATACAAGCCGATTCCGGTGACGCCATCCACATCGGCATTGCTGGTCACCCGGGTCACCACCGTGTCGTGCAACCAGTAGGTACGATCCGCCAAAGTCAGCTTCATCTGCGTCAGAGCGCTCTGCAGGTCGGCCGAAATCGGCGGCATGGTGATTTTCGTGGTATTCGGTCCGGTTGAGGCCATAAAAGCCGGCGCCTGCCCCGGCAGGGAACCCACCACCAGGTACGCCGTGAACTCGATTTCCGGCTTGGGCGGCGGCGCCACATCATACTTCTTCAAGAGCCCGATCACCTTTTCCACGTCATCGGAATTGTCGGTATTGAATGGGTAGATAACGACCGTCTTCATGGCCGGGTACCATTGTAGAGCTACCGTTTGTTGACCGAGCCGCCGTTGAAGGAAATCGACGATTTCCCCGCCCCGTTCCGCGCTCACATTTCGAAACTCGTAGGTGGCGCCGCGTTGCAGCATCTCGTCCACTGTCGGGTGCTTGCCCTGCGGGTTCTGTGCAAGAACCGGGATCACGAGAAGTACAAACGCGAGTGCGACTCTATTCATGGGGAATCTCCGTTGTCGTGGGGACCAGAATAATGATGACGTCCGGGTCGGCCGTCGTAATGCGCATCTCGACAGCCGGCACTTGCGCCGTGTGAATCCGGCCGCGCGGCCTCGGCCGGCGTATCGTCAATACCGGCCGAACCTCGGGGATCGCCGGGCGGACTTCCGCAATCTGCACCGGCGCAATCGCCGCCGGCGGCTTTCCGTGTCTTGGAGTGAGGACTACCGCGATCAGCAACGCCGCCGCGACAGCCACGGCCGGAACCCATCGGCGCAACTGCGGCTCGCGCACGATCCGGCCCCGCAATTCGCGGCGCATCCCATCGAAATCCACGTCGCCAAACTCGGCCGGGCGCGCATGCAGCAATTCTCGATCGCCTTCGAGAGCGCGAGCGAACTCCGCGCACCCGGCGCAGCTCCGCAGATGCTCCTCCACATCGCGAACTTCGGGCGCCGCCAGATCGCCTCCGGCGTACTGCGCGATTGTTTCTTCCCACGCCGCACAGTTCATAGCCGCTGCCTCGCAAAAAACTTCCGTAATTTCAGGCGCGCGCTCGATATCTGCGATCGAACGGTTCCTTCCGACGACCCCAGCAGCCGCGCTACCTCGGCCGTGCTCAGATCCTGAACTTCCCGTAGCAGCAGCGCGGCCCGCTCCTTTTCCGGCAACTCGCGCAAGCCGGCCCGCAAGTGCCGCTCCTGCTCTTTGGCGGACATCTGCCGCTCCGGACCGGGAGCCGGATCCACCGCGGCCAGTTCCACAAACCCTTCCATGGGAACCAGCCGCGACCGGCGCTGGTTGCGGCCGATTCCGCGGCAGATATTCACTGTCACCGTGTACAGCCAGGGTCCCAGCGGCCGCCCGGCATCCACCTGGTGCAGTTTCCGGTGCATCTGCAGAAATACCGCCTGCACGGCGTCGCGCGCGTCTTCCCCGTTGCCGGTCATGCGCAGCGCCAGACTGAAGACCAGCCGCTCGTGCCGCATCACCAGTTGTTCAAAAGCCTGGAAGTCGCCGCCCCTGGCCGATGCCAGCAGCTCGGCTTCCGGAGCCAGAGCATCCGTCCGCTCCCGCATGCCTACGAGGACGTCTCCAATGGCAGCCACATCTCATATATACCAGTAGGAGGGATAACGTTGAGAGCCTCCGCACGTCCATGAATCCATGAACGACCTACGTTACGCCCTCCGTACGCTCGGCCGCTCGCCGGGGCTGGCCGCCGTGGCTATCGGATCCCTCGCCTTGGGAATCGGCGCCAATACCGCCATCTTCTCCGTGGTCAATGCCGTCGTGCTGCAGTCGCTGCCGGTCTCCAAACCAAACGAGCTGGTGGTGCTCCGCTACGTCTCGAAAAAAGGCAACATCTTCGACACGTTCCGCTACCCCGAGTACCTGGAGCTGCGCGGGATGAACGAGGTGCTGTCCGGACTGGCGGCGATTTCCTCGGGCGAAGTCAACCTGTCGAGCGGCGAGGCGTCCGAACGAGTCCCCTACCAGCTCGTCTCGGGAAATTACTTCCCGCTGCTGGGGTTGCGTCCGGCCGTTGGCCGCCTGTTGTCCCCGGACGACAACCGCGCGGCGGGCGCCCAGTTCGTCTGTGTGATCGGCGACAGCCTCTGGCGCCGCCAATTCGGATCGGCAACCGATGTCACCAGCAAGACCCTGCGCATGAATGGGCGGACGTACCAGATCGTAGGGGTAGCGCCGGAGGGTTTCGATGGCGTCGACCAGGGGGCGCGCGCCCAGATCTACATTCCCCTGACGATGGCCGCTGTGGTGAACCCCGGGGATTCCAAGTTGCAGCCGGCCTTTCTCGATTGGGGCGACTGGCTGCAGTTCGTGGGCCGGCTGCGGCCGGGCGTTTCCCCGGCGTCGCCGCGGAGTCCGTCCTGGATGCGCGGTTTGCCTCTTTGCCGATAGCCAGCCGTAGTTTTACATTTGAACAGTCGGATCGCCATGGCGCCCCTGGGACGCGCAGCCGCCTGCTGGTGGCTCCCGGCCGCCAGGGATTCGACGACCTCCGCTTCCGTTTCGAGCAACCGCTCACCGTACTGCTCTTCCTGGTGGGCTTGCTGCTGCTGATTGCGTGCGCCAACGTGGCCAATCTGCTGCTGGCGCGCGCCGCCGGACGCCACAAGGAAATCGCCGTTCGCCTGGCACTGGGCGCCAGCCGCCGGACTCTGGTCCGCCACCTCCTCGCCGAGAGCGTTCTGCTGGGGGCGGCCGGCACGGTCTGCGGGGCAGTCCTCTCAACGAAGTTGGCCGGACTGCTGGTCTGGCTGGCATCGCCCGCGGGCGTCCGATCCATCGACATCCACACCGACATGCGTGTCGCCGCGTTCCTGCTGGCAATCAGCATGGTGACGTCCCTGCTGTTCGGTATCGCCCCCGCGCTCACCGCGGCCCGCGTGGGTGTCGCCTCCGTGCTGAAAAGCGAAGGCGGCGGATCGGTGCGGCGGCGACATCGTCTGGGTTCCGGGCTGGTGGTGGTACAGGTGGGTCTTTCGGTGACCTTGCTGGCCGGCGCGGGCCTGCTGCTGCGCAGCCTCCACAACCTGCAGGCGCTCCCGACCGGTTTCCAGCCGGAGCACGTGGTGCTGGCGTCGATCAATCCAGGCGCAAACGGGTATGACAACCTGCGTTCTCGCAGCCTGATTGAGAACCTCATGGACCGCGCACAGACCATTCCCGGAGTCCAGGTGGCCAGCAGCGCGGTCTTGAGCCCGCTTTCCGGCCGGCTCTGGCTCTACTCGGTCGACGTGCCCGGTTACCAGGCCGCGCCGGGCCAAGTGCCGATGGTCTATACCAACATGGCCGGACCCGGATACTTTCGGGCGTTGGGCCAACGGCTGGCCGACGGGCGGGAATTCACTCGCCGCGACCGTGAGGGGACGCCGCAGGTGGCAGTGATCAGCCGGGAAATGGCGCGCAAGTTCTGGCCCGGCCGCGGCGCCGTGGGGCAGCGCTTCCACACTTCCGCGCTCAACCAAAAGGAGGACGTGGAAGTAGTGGGCGTGGTACAGGACTCCGTGTACAACCAACTGCGCGAATCCAGGCAGGCGGTGATGTACGTGCCGTTGCTCCAATCCAACGTTCGCAATGCCACCATCGTCCTGCGGGTAGCCGGCGACGCATCCCCAGTGCAGGCCGCATTGCGCGGCAGCGCCCGCGAGGTGGATCGCGATGTGCCGCTTTACCAGGAGATCTCGCTGGCTTCGCAAATCGCGGGCACGCTCTCGCTGAATCGCATGCTGGCCACCGTGGCAGCGGTCTTCGGAGGTCTGGCGCTGGCATTGGCGATGGCCGGCCTATACGCCGTTCTGGCCTATACTGTGGCGCGGCGTTCGCGCGAAATCGGCATCCGCATGGCGCTGGGCGCCGAGCGGAACCAGGTGATCGCCATGGTGCTGCGCGACGCCTTCGTCCTGATTGGCCTGGGACTGCTGGCGGGCATCCCGCTCTCGCTGGCGGCCTCGCGATGGATCTCGTCGTACCTGTTCGGACTGAAGCCGCAGGACCCGGTGACGTATGGCGCCATTGTGGCCGTGCTCGCCGTCGCCGCGTTCCTGGCGGCGTTTGTGCCCTCGCGGCGCGCGTCCACGGTGGATCCGATGGTGGTGCTGCGATACGACTAAACCGCTACGCCGTAGCGGTTTCCGATTATAAGCGATTGATTCTAAACGGGTGAGACCGCTACGGCGTAGCGGTCTCCGTTACTCTTTTCCCGCCGGCGGAGCCGTGATGGTGAGATTGACCGGCGGGCTCGAGACTCCCCCGACCGTGACCACCACCGGCTGAGGACCGGCAGGCGTGGAGGCTGGAATCGTTACGTCCAGGGTGGTCACTCCGTAGGCGCCCGCGGCGATCCCATAGTTCGTCAGGAACGCGGGGACGCCGCCGATGGTCAGGGTGAACGGCAAAGCGGGCTTGAACGCCATGCTGCCGGATGCGGAGGGAGCATAGCCGTCGGGAATGGTGGGGTTGGTGAGTCCGTCGCCGGTCATAGTGAGAATCAGGCTGTTGCCCGCCTGCACCGTGGCCATGGGCTTTACATTGCCGCTCGAATCCGCATAGATGCCCGGCGCCGATGGCGTCACCTGGATCAGGTACCCGGCGGCGCTGTTGCTGTAACTGACGCCCACCACCGCCGTCCCCGTTCCGGTCTCATACGGGATCTGGAAGACGATGTTCGACGGCGAAACACTAGACACTGCCGCGGGTACACCGTTCACGGTGACCAGAACGCCTTCCAGTTGGCCCACGACAAACATGCCCCCGCCGTAAGTGTAGGTGGTCGACGAGGGGGCCAAGGCCGTGCCTGTGAGGACGGCAACCATCCCGGGCGCCGCGACAGCTTGGCCCGACGCCTGGTTGGTCACATTGGTAATGGTGGCGGCCGAGGAATCGCCCGGCACCAGCATCACTGGTATCGTAATCGCCGCCGGCGAGAGGTTCGGCCCCTGGATCACGAGCTCGGCATGGTACGCACCGGGCGCATAACCGCTGCCGGTTGCCTGCACGGTGACTTGTGCCGAACCGGCGCCGCTGGTCTGCGAAACGCTCAGCCAGCCCGAAACCGGATTCTGCGGAGAAATTCCGATGCTCCACGACTGCCCATCGGGGACTGAGATAGTCAGAGTGGCCTGGTTCGCATTGCTGCCGGAGAGCGTCAACGAAGTTGGCGAGGCCGAGATTGGCGAAGGATTGGAAGCCGGTCCGGCAAACGAAACCGCCATGTCTTGCGTCCAACCGGCGGCAAACGCCAGCGACACTGTATCCGTCGATCCGGGCGACGCCGCAGCCCAACAGATATTGCCTTCGAGCGAGCCGTACGCAGCCAGTTGCGAGGTGCCGAAAATGGCGGGGATCTGCTTAGCCAGAGAGACATTTCCGAGAAGCAGATCCGAAACGGTCTGCGGCCACCCGGAGATCTCGGTGAGTACCAGCCGCTGGGACCACTGGCAACTTGGGTCGGCGGTGAGATCCTGTTGCATCACCAGCGGCACCGCCGAAAAGATGACAGCTTGTCCGCCAGTGTACGGTCCCAGAAACGTAATCGCAGCTTGGCGCGACCACGACTGTCCAGTTGCGTCCACGCCGGAAAACACGAACGTCCGGACCAGCGGGTAAGCCAGATTACGATAGACAATCGACTGGCTGATCAGCGTGCCGTAGGGCGTGATGCTGGGCGTCGGGAAATACTGCGCGAGCGGCTGAGCCTGCCCGTCGACGGTGATGCCTGTCAGGACGGCGGCGACGCCTCCCCATTCTCCCAGACTCATTGTAAATTCCCAAAACAGGCCGTTGGGATCGATGGCGGCGTCGACCGAAACCGGCGTCGTGGGAACGATGGACGCGACGCCGGTGGGCGCTGTAATCTGTAATGCGGCCGTGGCGCCTCCGCCTGAAAAGGCCGCGTCTCCGCGATACTGCGCCACCAGGTTGAATCTTCCAGTGCTGCCCAATAAGTAACCGGGAAGGCTGAAACTCGCGGTGGGCTGGCCGCCCACCATCCCATTGAGAGGAATCGAACCGAGAGGAAGCGAGCCATTGCTGAAGTCGACTGCACCCGTGGGCATTCCGCTGCCGTTCGCCGCCGCTACCGTGGCAGTCGCCTGGAACGTGTCGTTCAATGTCCCTTTGCCGGGACTAACCGACAATGTCACGTTGACCGCGTTGGTTGCGGAAGTCCATTGGGTGACGAAATTGTTCACGTCAAGCGAACCGATTCCCGTGGCCAGAGGTATCCGGGACCCGCCTGATAGCCGAAAGTACCGGACGCGCACCCTGGGCTTCCCTGCGTGCAGGTGACCGTATTGCCGCCCGATGTGATGTCGTGAAATCCGGTGGGGGCCGCCTGCGCCAAACGGTATAACTGCGGATTGAGATTCCCCAATCCCGGTTGGGTCAGTTGGCCGGAGCTTACCAGGGAGTGATTCAGCAGGGCGGCTACTCCGGCCATGGCGGGAGAAGATGCCGATGTACCGCAGATGCCATTGAGCGCCGAGCCCTCATAAACGATGACGAAACCATCGTGACACGAAGCATCCATCGAAAGATCGGGAATATCGCGAGCCTGATCCTGGGGAACCCCGGGACCCGCCTGCCAGCCGGGCTTGGAGAAAATCGCGCTGGCCCCACCGCCTCCGCCGCTCCACGCAATTTCGGGAATGTAGGAAAGCGCCGAACTGAAATCCGTAGTGCTATTCGTGGCGGCCCAATAAGTACCGGTTCCTTCGTTGAATTGCGTGCCGCCCACCGCCGTCACTTCGGGGTAAGTAGCCGGCCATGAAACCGCAGGGCCAAATCGGGAAAACGAAGGCGAGTCGGGATAATCGGCCGCGCCGTAATCGCCCGTGGCCGCGAACAAGCTGATCCCCTGTGCATTCGCCTGCTGAAAGATCGGCTGATAGGCGAGCGCGGCATCGTCGAGCTCCGCGGCGCCGAAGCTCATGCTGATAATGTTTACAAGGTTCGCGTTGACAGCCGCGCTAATCGCTGTGACCGGGTTGGTGGAGTAGTAGTAATAGATGGTCGCTCCGGGGGCCACGGCGCCCGACCACTCGATATCGAGGTCCGCTTCTTCGAGGTCGGCGCCGGTGATCAGGCCGGGATTGGCGCCGGCCAGCACCGTCTTCGGGACGCTTGCCGGCAAGCCGTACTTGGAGCGGAACATCTGAATGTCGCTGAGGATCAGCGTAGTGAAGCCGATTATGCCGATATTCACGCCGGTTCCGTCGATGCCCGCGGAATGGAGCGGGCCGATATCGTATATGGTCGCGTAGTCCGCCGGCGCCAGGTAATGAGTGGACCCGGAGTTATAGCCCGGCCTCACCGTTGTCGGCAACGGTTTCGGCTGAAAGTCGTGAAGTCCTTCGAAGCCGCCGACCAGACCGGCCAGCGCCGCCGGCGCTTGGGCGTCGCTCGAGTTGGCGAAGTGCTTCTCCCCATTCACTTCGTAACGGTGGATGGCCGTATGCAGCGCCTGTTGCACCTGGCCGGCGCTTCCACTGAACATGATCCAATTGCGCGCGCGGGCCGACTCCTCAACGGTGAAGCCCGCCCCATGGAGCCATGCCACCACCCGGGAATGGTCGCCCGCAGTCAGCCCGAAGCGGTTGCCGAACTCTTCCGGCGAGAGCCACCGCCGAAACTGAGTGGACGAGGGATTCTGCTGATCGGCCAGCAGCCGGTTCAGCTCCGTTTGCTGTGCCGCGGAAGGCTTCACGAACAGCACCATGTGATTCATCGGGAATTCGGGCTCCACAGCGCCCCGATCGAATTGCGCCTGGGCCATACGGTGCACGGAGCCCCGAATTGGTTCGGTCTGGCGGACGTCTACCGGACCGGTAATGCGATCTTGCGGAGCGGCCACTGCCGCTACGCATAGTGCAAAGAGAGGGGCCACGCCCTTGGGAATAAGATGCCAGTTTCGAAATAGCATGAGTTTCGGATACGATCCTCGTTTTAGACCAGGCAAAGATAATTGTCGTACGTATATACTTAATGCGCAATTTCGGGGCGGACAGGGCCATAGGGATAGAGCAACTCAAAGGTTGCATACCGAGCCATGTAACCGTAAACCGGCCAATGCCGGAAAATGCTTCCGTGGCAGATAAAGTGTTTCTTTTTCAGTGGCTTGCGTTGGCTGTCTCGCGTTAACTCGAGGTGGGCGATCCGCCGGGGGGCTTACCAGACGCCGGAGGGCGGGGCCGCGGGTAGTAATGGGTCAGTTTGATTTACGGGCTACTCAGATTGGCAGAAACTCCGGCTTGCCGCGGATGCCTGGGAGGAACCGGATGCCACTCTAGCCTTGCTTACCGAGCGAAGGATCTGGCCGTGAGAAACCAAGCCGCTGCCATGGCGCGCAAAGGCCACGATCGCGGCAAGGACGACACCCGACTCGACGAGGGCTGAGAGGAACTCCCCAATATCGTCTATGCCAGAGTTGAACCTGGTGTAATTCGTAAGGATATCGGCGAGACGCCAGGGTACATAGTAGACCGTGAGCGAGCCCACGCACCAGAAAGCGAGCGCGGTGAGGGGTCCGGACGGAATCGGGTCCGTTTTCGAAGGAGTAAGTAGTTGTGGTTTGTTCCTGTTGGACGGAGAAATGGGTTCGTTCGGTATTTTTGGTTTGAAGGTCTGGGAGTGGCATTCGGAGGAGTCCGTACCTAGGGGTTGTGGTGGGCGTCGCATGGGTACCTCCGATTCGAGGTATAGCAGGCGCGGGGGATGGAGCAAGGGAGCGATTCGGGGAAGTGATTGAGGGGAAAGGGCAAGATTCCGGAAAACGAATGTCACCGTAAACCGGCCAATGCCGGAAAATGCTTCCCTGGCAGGTAAAGTGTTTCTTTTTAGTGGCTTGCGTTGGCTGTCTCGCGTTTAACTCGAGGTGGGCGATCCGCCGGGCGGGCTTACCAGACGCCGGAGGCTCTGGCAATACTACTGCGAAGCGGACCTGATACCGATTTGTATTTCGTTGTGCTTACGGGGCCACTCTAGCCTTGCTTACCGAGCGAAGGATCTGGCCGTGAGAAACCAAGCCACTGCCATGGCCCCAAAGCCCACGATCGCGGCAAAGACGATACCCGACTCGACTAGGGCTGAGAGGAACTCCCCAATATCGTCTATGCCAGAGTTGAACCTGGTGTAATTCGTAAGGATATCGGCGAGACGCCAGGGTACATAGTAGACCGTGAGCGAGCCCACACACCAGAAAGCGAGCGCGGTGAGGGGTCCGGACACGCCGCGGGCTTCCGCCCGATGACGCCAGATTTTGACGGAAAACAAAAGGAGCAAGCCAATGCCCACGCCTGCGATCAAAGCGAGTTGGCCATAGCGCCCGCTCATCTCCCAGCGGTCGCGGGGGCGAAACCAATAGCCCCAAAATCCGTCTCCGGAAATGGCGCCGAAATTGTTGCCGGGTTCAAAGACCACACCGTATAACCAGGCGCAGGCAAACAGCAGGGGGCCGAACACCGCGTTCAATCGTGCGACGGTGCGCTGGGGAGAGCTCCGGCGCAAAAATAAGGCGCACCCGCCAAGTGCGACGGCGATGAGGAGCAGCCAAACGAAGAGGTTGAACAGCTTGCTCTGGATGATCGGTTCGTTCATGGAGATCCTCCGATTCTGCCGTTCTTTTTACGGAATCGCGACCCATCGGCCGGCGGCAGCCTCGGCGGCATCAAACTCGGCCTTCAGGGCGGCGCGCATAGCGGCGACGTCGGCATCCGTAACAGCGGTTACGGCGATGTGCTTCCCCGCGGCAATCCACGCCTTGTCTACAGGGCCGCTCTTGTCCCAAATCTGCATTGCTTCGCCGACCTTGTGAAAGTGCCCGCCGAATCCGAGATCGCACTCGTATTCCCGTGAGCCGGCCGATCGCCAGCGCATGCGGCCGGCGGTGCTTAGCAAGCGCGCCAGCGACTTCGGCATGCTGACGTGATTGTCGTCGAACATCTGGATGTGTTCGTCATCGTTTTTCTTCTTGGTTTTGAACAGCCCCAATTGGCCATAGGCGATGGCATTACGAAGGGCCCACATTTCCAGCTTCCAGCGGTCATTGATGTGCATCATCTTTTTGAGGTCGAAGCCTGTTTCGATAATCGACTCCCCGGTATTGCGCATCCACTGAAGTCCCGGGTAGCCAATATCCACCGCCTGGCCAAAGTTGTGGTTGCTCTCGCCAGGGCCAGCCTGGGTTGCGCTGGGAGTATCATGCCTGATCCGGTACTGATCTTGAAAGGCTCTCAGCCCCCCGGTCTGCGGGACGACCTCCAGGACCAGTTCGTACTGCGTGAACATCCGTGTCACGAGGTCGGAGATTTTCTGGCGGAACACAGCGTTCAGATTGGTGTCGGCAGCGACTGCGGCGGCCGAATCGGCAGCGTCCTGGGCGGAACCTGACCAATACACGACGTGTGCGCCGGGTGCGGTGCGGATTCCTTTGTGAGTGACCGGAAGCAAGTCGTTTAGCCGTTTCATGGTTGGTCCCCCGGGGCGGATGGCACCCAACTCGTCTTTGAGGGAGAGGGTTGGCGCGCCGACTCCTGAAGACGGATTCTTTAAGCCCGATATTTGGGGAAGCTTCGATATTTGGGGAGGCTTCAGAGCCGGAATACCGAACTGGGAACCGGCCACTCCCCGAGCCTGCAGCGCCAACGCCGGAATACCCAGGGCCGAAGGTGCAGTCCGGGACTGCAGGGGTAGTGACGCGGTATCGTTGGCGAGCTGAAATGCCTTAATGGCGTCAATCGTGGGAGTGCCGCAGACGCCGTCATAATGCCCGACCAGGAATGGATGACCTTTAGGGCCGCGAATGTGCTTGAGCATGGCCTGAACGAGCGCGACGTCGTGAAGCAGGTTCAGGGCCGAGCCAGCTCCGACCCTGTCTGAAATATTTGCCATACATTTTCCTCCTAGCCGATCTGTGAGAGGCTGTCGCCGCCTGGTACAGTTCCGGCCGAAGCTCCACGCCGGCGAGGCAGACAACGGTAACGGGGCTCGTACGAAATGGGTAACGCCTCCGCCATCCGCTCGCCACTGGAGCCGTGTTCCGGCCTGGGCACGAAGCTCTATCCGGCACACATCCGGCGCACGCGCTCTCACGTCATGCAGCGGGCGGGAAATTGCCGGCGCCCCACGCCCGCGATATACTGGTTCCGCCCGGGCATCCCATAGAGACAATAGCGGGCTTCCGCGCAAAGAGTCTTTGAGAAGTCTTTAGAGAATCCTCAAGAGAAAATCAATGGCGCTATGCTGAGGCAGGCAAAGGAGGTATGCGAATTTGGTCCTTTCCGGATGAGCTTCGGCGAGCGCGTCTTATGGCGTGGCGACCAGATCGTTCCCCTCAGTCCAAAGTGCATCGATACCCTGCTCATTTTAGTCCGGCACGGCGGGGCCGTTGTCGGGAAAGAGCAGTTGATGAGGACCGTCTGGCCGGACTCGTTTGTGGAAGAGGGCAACCTTGCCCAGAACATCTTCACGCTACGCAAGAGTCTCGGCAACACGCCGGATGGAAAACCATACATTCAGACGATCCCGAAGCGCGGCTACCGTCTGGTGATTCCCGCGGCTGCGAATGCCCTGACCACCATGGCGCCGGAAGTGTCAGAGCGCCGGCGACCTGCACCGTCGTATCCGCAACCGAACTGGCGGAGGAGGGTTCTGTTCGGCGGCTCCCTTATCGCAATAGCTGCCGGTCTTGTGGTTGGCCGCTGGACCTGGCCCTCGGCCGGAATCTCGACCTCCGATGTTCGAGTTACTCCCCTTTCTGTCGCCAACAATCTCGCGTATGGGGTGATTTCACCCGATGGCAGGCAAACCGCCTATATTGCCGTCGACCCGGAAGGCCAGAGTCTGTGGGTCCGTTTGACGTCCGGCGTCGGCGCCGGCGCCCGATTGGTCGGGCCCCTACCGGGCCATTTTTGGGGCGCTACCTTTTCACCCGACGGCAGGTACCTGTACTACACCTTCGAAGATCAGTCGCACCCCGTGGGAGGCATACTGTTCCGGGTCCCTAGCGAGGGAGGCTCGGTGCAACAGTTATTGCAGCCCGTCTCTGGCGCCGCGTCGTTCTCGCCGGATGGCAGCCGTTTGGTTTTCAAGCGGTACCAGCCCAACGACCGCGGATACCTGCTCACCGCCACGGCGCTGGGAGGCAACCCGCGGGTAATCGCAAGCAGCCTCGCGTCATTCTCCTTTTACAGCTTCCAGTGGAGCGCCGACGGCAAAAGCATCTACTACACCGAGGGTGATCGACGCTCGAGCGGCAGTTCGTGGTCCCTCTACGAACGTCCGGTGGCCGGTGGCCCTCCGACGCTGGTAATGAACCCGGTGGCGAAACCGCTTCGCAGCGTGAATTGGCTTAGCCGATCGGAAGTTGTGGCCCTAATTCCCGACGACGACTCCGGGATTAGCCAAGCTTGGTGGCTGCGCGCCGGAGGCCCAGCGCGGCGGCTCACCAATGGTCTGACCGACTATTTCCTGATCAGTCTGACGGCCGACGCGCGCAGTATCCTGGCGAACAGCGTCGAAACCGAAGATGCAATCTGGATCGCCGCGGCGCCGGGACAGCAGCGAGGGGAGCCCGTTCGCGTCGCTTTGCCGACCGGCAGCTACAACGATCCAGTATGGACCGCGGACGGGCGACTGGTCTATATTGGGCACTCCAACGTATGGATAGCAAGCACCGACGGCCAGAAACGGAAGCCGCTCTTCGCGAAACCAATCATGGCCACCGAACCCACGGTGGCTGCCGACGGGCGAACACTGGTGTTCGTCCTGCGACGCCGTGGCGCGACCAGCCTGTGGCGTGCGAATATCGACGGCACGGGCCTTCGGCAGGTGACTTCCGGGCCGCGCGATTGGCATCCAGCGATCTCCCGCGATGGAAAATGGGTAGCGTTTGCATCGATCGTGCGAGGCGAATGGGCGATTTGGAAGGCGCCCCTCGATGGCGCCGGATCGCCCGTGAAGCTGGTCGAGTCCTGTGAAGAGCCTGCGGTTATTTCGCCGAACAGCAAGTTTATAGCGTATATCGACCCGTCGGGTAAGCTTGAAGTGCGCTCGTTCGCCGACGGATCGCCAGCGTTCGAGTTCACCGTTCCGGCTGATTCTTCCGACATTCATTGGAGCTCCGATGGCAGAGCGCTCATGTACGTCTCTCACTCGGGCGCTTTCAAGCAGTTTTGGAGCCGGCCATTGACGGGTGGTTCGCCCGTCCAAATCGGAGGGCGGCTTCCGGCCAACGCGCTCGATTTCGCCTGGTCTAACGATGGCAGCCGGATCGTCTACCTCACTCGCGACCTTAAGGTGGACCTGGCTCTGATAACGGGCTTTCGCTAGAGATTCCTGAGCGTGGCCCTGCCCCGCGGACGGCTGGCGGGTAACTTCCGGGGCTGGAAGCGGAACCAGGAGAAATTTGAAGAACAGGTGGGGTAGGTGATTCGCGCCGTGCGAGCGCGGCCTCCAAAGTCGAAGCTTCGATATTTGGGGGTGTTGCACGAAGGACCCTTTATGAAACCATCACGACTGCCAACCGCGTATGCATACACTTCGTTCTGATAAAGTTCTTCCAGTACACCGTGCCGTGGGCGATGGTATCATCATTCGACAACTCAAAGGAGGGTTGGTTTATGATCACGTTTAATTGGCCGAACGCGGCTGGACCCATTGGGCAGGAGGAAGTCCTCTCCGCCCCGACGGTGGCATCGAAAGGAAAAGGTCAATTAGATGTCTTTGTCATCGGACCAGACAATCAGGTGTGGGGAAAATGGTGGAGCTATGAAGGCGGCTATAAATGGAGCGACTGGGGCGTTGTTGGCGGGAGGGTCTGGCATAACTCGGCTCCTGCGGTAGCTTCGAAAAATCCGGGCCAGCTCGACATGTTCGTTACCGGTGACGATAAAACAGTTTACTTTAGATATTATAATCAGCAGAACGGCTGGAATGCTGCTTGGGTTCCGGTGGGTGAGGGCTTTGTGGGCTCGCCAGGCTTGAGCTGCATTAGTCCGGGAGTAGACATGCTGGTCGTTCCTGACGAAGATAGTAAGGTTGCCTTTCTACCGGTCAGTCCCGCTATCCCGAATCCAATTTGGACCCACCTGGCGGATGGGTTTGATGTGGTTGACGCACCCACTTGCGTCTCCGATCTTCTTTTTGCACGGAACCCAATTGACAATCACGTTTACGTGAAAACCATGGTTGGCAACCCGTGGATAGCAAACCAAGAGAGCCCTTGGGTGTCCATAGGCGGCAATTTAATGTCAGCTCCAGCCGTTTTAGATTATGGTGGCATGTTGATTGTGTTTGGTCAGAGCCCCGATGATAAGACGCTCTGGTACAACGCCCGCGATAATGGGTCCCCTGAGTGGCAAGATTGGATACAAATAGGTGACGTGATGACCTCTGCTCCTGCGGCAGTTTCAAAGGACGAAAATCAAATCGATCTGTTCTTTAGAGGCCCTGACGGACGATTGTGGGGCAAGAGCGGCTTTATCAATTGACACTTAGGTCGCCCTTTATTGTTTGGCGTTGCACAAGGGACCCTTTGTGAGACACCGGCGGGCCGGGGCGTTTCCGATACAGCCCCAGGACTTTCGAGGAAGCTGGCAGGGATGCGCTTCGGCGGTGTTCATAAGAAAATTCCGGTGTCGGGAGAGGATAGATCCTTCGGCGGCCACCTGCCTGGCAAGGGGCCCAATGGAGGCGAGGCTGACCGACGCAGCGTCGCTGTTCGCCGCTCTGGGCGACCCGACGCGCCTCCAGGTGGTGGCGCGACTCTGCGCCGACGGACCACTTTCAATCACGCGCCTGAGTGAGGGGGCCGAAGTCACACGACAGGCGATCTCGAAGCACCTGCACGCGCTATCCGATGCGGGTCTGGTACGCGACACCCGCCGCGGACGCGAGCGGATTTGGGCGTTGGAACCGGCCCGCCTGGAAACGGCTCACCGTTGCCTCGACCAGATTTCCGAACAATGGGACGCAGCCATCGGCCGATTGAAAGCTCTCACAGAACCGTGGTGGAATCCGCTCGATCGCCCGCCCCACGCTTAGCGGTTCGACGGCTCCAGCGGGACAACTTCCACCTTCTGCGGCTGGCCGACCGGCGTCACCGTAGTGCCCACCAGTTTGCCGAACGTCACCGTGTAGGTTCCGGGCTTGACCATGGGTCCGCCGCGGCCGCCACGTCCACCGCGGCCGCGGCCTTGCGGCTGCTCTTCGGCGGCCGGAGGCTCGCCACCGGGCGGTGCGGCAGCTTGACCGCGTCCGCCACCGCCGCGTCCACCGCGCCCAGCGCCGCCCTGACCGGGGGGAGCATTCTCCCGCAGATCCCAGGGAGTCCGATGCAGACCCGCCAGATTGGAAGCATCCATGCGGCGTACCTCCTTGCCCGTGGAATCCGCGACCGTCAGGACCATCTTGGGACCCTCGGTCCCCGCGCTCGCCCCGGCAAGGTCATCCTTCAGGTAGTAGGTCAGCAGAGCGCCGAACGGTGGATTGGGGGCGGCCACGTTATCGCCCGACGCCCGATAGTATCCCAGTTCGTCGTAGACTCGGGCGGGCCGCCCCACGGAAAACAGAGCGCCCTCCTGCGAGAGCGCCTCCGGCGTGAGTTGGCGGAGCGGCGAATAGTCGTCCACCACGAACATTCCCCGGCCGAAGGACGCGGCCACCAGGTCGTTTTCGCGCTTCTGAATTTCCAGTTCGCGAATGCTGATAGTAGGCATCCCGTTCGTGAAGGCGACCCAGTGGCTGCCGCCATCCACGCTGAACGACATTCCAAATTCCGCGCCCACGAACAGGAGGTTGGGGTTCACGTGATCCTGCACCACGGCCCAAACCGGGTCGCGCTGCGGCAGATCGCCCGCGATCGCATTCCACGTGCGGCCAAGATCGGTGGACCGGAACACGTACGGTTTGAAATCGCCGCGGTGGAAGTTGTTCAGCGACACGAAAACCGTATTGACGTCGAGGGCCGAAGGATACACGTGCGTGACGTAGGTCATATCGGGGACGCCGGGGAATTTGTCGATCTTGCGCCAGGTGGCGCCCGAATCCTCGGTGATCTGCACCAGGCCATCGTCGGTGCCCACGAAGAGCAGACCTTCCTTGAGCGGCGATTCGGCGAGCGACGTAGCGGTGCCGAAGGAATCGGTGAACGCGTTCTTCCACACGGCGTCCGGACCCCAGAGCCTGCCCATGACGGGCAGCGTTTCGCGATCGATATTGCGTGTAAGATCGTCGCTCGCGTATTTCCAGGTGGCGCCGCGGTCGTCGCTGCGCAGCAGCCGGTTGCCGGCAATGTACAGCCGCGTGTGAACGTGCGGGCTGACGATGAAAGCGATGTCCCAGCGGTTGCGAATCTCGTTGGTCATGGGCGGCCGGATGCTGGCGCTCACGCCGGTCTTGAGATCGAGCCGGACGCAATTGATCTGCTGCGAGCAGGTGTAGACGATGGAAGCGTCCTCCGGATCGGCCCGCGATGCGAACCCGTCGCCGCCGCCGGTGTTCATCCAGGCGCTGGTGGGGATGCCTTCCCGCATGTTGGTGCGCGAAGGCACGCCCTGCGAGCCGTTGTCCTGCGTGCCGCCGTAGATGTTATAAAAGGGCAGGCCGTTGTCCGTCGACACGCGGTAGAACTGCGTCACCGGGATGTTGTTGAAGTGCCGCCAGGTGCGGCCGTGGTCGTAGGACTCGTACAGGCCGCCGTCGTTGCCTTCAATCAGATGATTGCGGTCGGTGGGATCGAAGACCAGGGCGTGGTTGTCGCTGTGTATCTGGAAACCGGCGTTGGCGACGGTTTTCCCACCGTCGTCGGTCACCATGACGTTCATGTGCATGGCGTAGACGCGGTCGAACTGGAAGGGATCGCAGAAGATTTCGCCGTAATATTCGGGATCCTGCACCTCGAAAAACTGGCCGTACGTGAAGTGCTCGCCGCCATCCTCGGACCGGTAGAACCCGCTCTTCCTGGCCGCATGGCTGGTCATGATGAGGGCGTACACCACGTCGGGCTTTTGCGGGGAAACGGCCAGGGCGATGCGCCCCAAGTCCACAACAGGAATGCCTTCGGTCAGTTTCCTCCAATGTGTGCCGCCGTCGGTAGTCTTGAAGATGGCGGCCTCCGGACCTCCGGCTACGATCTGGCTGGTGTGCCGCCGCCGCTGGTAGGCCGCGGCGTAGATGACGTCGAAATTGCGCGGATCGACATCGATATCGGTGATGCCGGTGTCCTTGCTGATCTGGAGCAACGGCTTCCAGGTCTGGCCGCGATCGGTAGTCTTGTAGAGCCCGCGGTCGCCGCCTTCCGCGAAGAGCGGCCCTTGCACGGCCACCAGCACCGTATTCGAATCGCGGGGATCGATAAGGATTTTGGCGATGTGTTCGGAATTCGGCAAGCCCACGTTCTTCCAGGTCGCGCCCGCGTC
>Ga0182018_10002442_pt1 | contig 18578 bp, 13 predicted proteins | sample 812P2MmetaG_FD_120490 | JGI IMG/M metagenome (GOLD analysis project Ga0182018, IMG submission 120490) | Permafrost microbial communities from Stordalen Mire, Sweden - 812P2M metaG | ecosystem: Environmental > Terrestrial > Soil > Wetlands > Permafrost | place: Sweden: Stordalen | collected... | reverse complement strand
TCTGTCATCCCTATCCTTCTCAGCGCTTGCGCGTCACCACCCGAGGTGGGAGCCGGATGCGGTAATGCCGCTCGTCCGGATCTGTGGAGGGGGTGCTCAGCGATGGACATCTCTACTCCGACTAAGTCCCGCTTTGCTATTGATTGAAGAAGTAGGGCGGTAGATCAAGGTTATGCGCATAACAAACGCGCGCCGTCATTCAATTCCCGTCGACGCAAGCAACAGTCCCGACAGATGCTAGAAGGGTCGTTCTCACGCCCGTTTCCAATCGCGGCGCATCGATTGACGCTTTCGATGTAATCCACGTACGAGCAATGAAGTACGATGCAATTGCGGTGCTCTCATCCTCCTCGACAACACCATTTATTTGCTGATTGGCGCAAAGCGAATCACGCCGTAAGCATCCTGCGATCGATCGAACACTGTGAAGTAATTGTTCATTAGCGGTAAACCGAGGATGGACTGCGGCATTCCCGAACTGCCAATATTGAAAATCGCTTGGCCGGCGGAGGGTGTGTTGACCTGCCAGTAGTTCTGTGGCATGACTGACAGTGTTACGTTCTGCCCGGTGTCTCCGGTGAGGATGAAACTGATGTTCGGCCACTGGTTGAGCTTGACCTGAGACACCGGTAGGCCCTTCTGACCTTGCGAGCTTTTCTGAATCTGCGCAGCCTTTTCAATCGTATCGATGAACCCTTTGTTAGCGTTCTGCAGCCCCAGTAGGATGGTCTGATAGACATCTGTCGCTACCAGCAGGCCGTTGGTGCCGCTGTCGACAATTGCATTGGAAATCTGTTGTTGCGCGAAGCGGGTCGGGAGGGGCGCCGCAGCAACTGGGTTAGCGCTCCCGATTTGCACCGCTTTCAGATTGACGTTGTACCAGGCGTCGTCCAATACATCTACGTTGACGAAGTCACCGTTGTACAGGTCGTTCTGCTCTTCACCGCCGCCGAGGATGAAGTACCCGCTGTTGAGAGGATCGCTGCTCGGGTCGCTCGTCGCCATGCTGGGGTATGACCGCAGAGTGTAGAAAGCGAACTTGTTGGAGGTCAGTCGCTGCGTTTCCAGCTGCTGGAAGTACGGAGGGATATCGTCGTAGCGCAGGCTCTTGAAGATTGATTGCACCTGCGCGAGCGCCGCGGTGGAGTTGGCGACCGAAAACGGCCACGGGTAGGTGACGGCCGGCTTGATCTTTTGGTCCGCGAGGTAGGTCGCTAGATTATATGCTTGGTTCAGTGCGCCGTACGCCAGCCCTAGAATGCCGTCGGCGGCCCCGAAGTTGTCGGGCAGCTGATCGTCCGCGATGGCCAGATAGGCGTTTTTCAGCAGCGGGGCGCTCTTGCCCAGCGAGACGTTGGTGGTCACGAGGGGTCCGGCCCAGCCACCGGTGCCGTAGAGCACTTCCTGGGCGTAAGCGGTCGCTTTTAGAGCCGAATCCGCCTTAGGGTCGTAGCGGCTGGTTTTGACGGCGATGGTGCTGCTGCCGGTGTCGAGAATGAGATTGACCGGTGCGTTCTGGCTCCCGACATTGACCCGTGCGGTGTAGTCACCGCCTCCATAGATATTCGTGATCGGGATTCGCAGGCTGTTGGTTGCGGCGGGCATTGCTGACCTCGATGCTTTTGACTTAATTGAGTGGGAAACCGACGTTGCAGAACTCACCTGGCCCGCGACGACGCCCCAGCACGCGAGTGCGCTGTTGATCGTCGTAATGTACTGGTAGACACCGAAGATCGCTCCGGCGACGGAGCTGATCTGCTTGACGATCTGCTGCTGGGAGGAACCGGAACCGCTCGACGCCACTACCTGCGGGTCGGACACGTTCCGAACCGACAGCCATTGGGGCTGATCGGCGGCAGGCATCTGGCTGATTGCAAAAAAGGCGTAAGCATCGTCGTTTTCGTTGGTGATCCCCAGAGCCTCCAGCCCTTCCGCATTGGTGCTGTCGTCGGCTGAGAGAAAGTCTGCGGTGACCACCGTCATCGGTTCCGGTCCTGGCACGGAATTGCCGTTCGTGAAATAGATGGACGGCGCCGTGGTATTTTTCTTCAGGAACCCATATCCCGGCCGACTGCTCAACTGGCGGTAGCAATTCGCCAGGCCTGGCAAGGTGAGTTTCGTCAGGTTTTGAGCCGCATAGTCGACGTAAGATGTATTGACGCTCACCGAATTGGCCAACACCGTCGAGGATTGGCTCAACGAATTGATCTTCGGATAGGTGGGGTATCGCGTGCTGACTCGGAACCGCGCCGAGCTCGTGATGGCCACGTCGCCGCATTTCAATACCGAGCCCGTGCCTCCGGCGGTTCCAGTACTCATGACGAGCGACGGCCGGATCTCTTTCACCAGTTGCTGGACCACAGGGATGATCGGCAGTTTGTCACCGTTCACCTTGGCATGCAGTTCCGTCTTGTAGAGCGCGACCTTCTGGCTGCCGATCTGCACGGCGTTCAGGTAACCGAACAGCCCGCTCTTGAGCGCATCGCTGTCGCTGATACCCGTGATGTTGCTGGCGAGCGAGGTGAAATTGTGGGCGTAACCGCACCACTGCGACTTTCGCGCAGGCGACCACTCCTTGTTGCCCGAGAAAACATCTAAAAACGCGCTGGTCTCCAGATCGGTGTACAACAGAATCAGTACATCGGCCTTGAAGTTGACGGGCCCCGTTATTTTCTGGCCGGGCGAGTAGGACCCGAATGGAATCGCTGTGGGCGCGAATCGATCCGGCCACGGAATCGGACCAATATCAAGGACGACGGTGGTCTCCCGGATGGCAGCTTTGGCGAATTCGTCCTGAACACTGAATCCCGCGAACGGACCTGTCTTGAATACGCTTGCTGCCACGATCTCATCCCCTCCCGGGGGCCTTCGGTTCTCGCACGCGCTCAAATTCGAGATAACCACGTCGCTTGGTTGCCGGCTTGACGATGCGGCCTTCGACAAGCTCGGCGCTCTTCTCTGACATGGCATCCACTGCCGAAACAGGGAGACACTGTACCTATGCGCTCTGGGCGGTCATGGCGGACGTCCTGGGAGCACCCTTACCACTCACGACGGCTCGCGTGAACAATCCAGCGCTTATATGTGGACACACTGTTAGCAACAAGCCGCCTATCTCAGCGGCGCGCCGTTTTATTTCATGCTGCGGTGCCGAATTACGGTAGGCGTTCGCCTGTGCTCCGTTGACGTATCGAGCGACGCAACAGGGCCATAAGCACTCCAGTTAGTCACTTTGAATCCCGCCGTAATGGATGAGATGCGCCTTGCTCGCCGGCCGCTAAGTGCCGATCGAGGGAGTCTCCTGGCCGCTTTCATCCGATCAGGATCAGGGTATGTTGGAGGCGCTGCTCTATCCGTGGCGCCCGCCCGGTGTAGGGGCACGTCCGACGCCGGATTTTGGGTAGATTGAGCAGGAACTGAAGCATAAACACATCACGCGCCGGCAGTTGTGGCGTGAATACCTCGCCCATACCCGGACGAGCTCAAATACACGGCGCTTTGCGTGAAGTTCCAGGCCTGGCGTTGCACCCGCGCGGTCACGCTGGCGCTGACCCACACGCCGCAGATCAACTGTTCGTCGACTGCGCCGGCGATGCATGTAACCACAAACCTCAAGGAGATTTCCCTAAGTTGATCGAACCCCTGCCGCAGCTGCTCAGTAAGCTCAAACCCACGGGCATGCTTGCCGCCCTCGAACGGCAGTTCAGCGATCCGGATCGTGCCGCCTTGCGCTTCGAGGACTATCGGGCGCATGTCCGTCCGAAAGGGAGCTGATGAGTGCCGACGCGCGGTGTTCCTGCCGATCAAGTCTGGGAATCAGCGAGGGTTATCGAACTTGCGCTAATGCGCGCGACGTCCCCCATGTGGCGGTGAATGATTTTCTGGACACGTAATTGTGGTTAATGACCTCTAGATTGGGCGCCCGGGCAATCTGACCGTCGAGCGGACCTTACGTTCTTCAAGGATTGGCATACCGGCGCTAACGCGGCGCTCGGTAGCTTGCGACATCGTTTACCGGCCCAACTGCATTCGCGTCTAGCAACGCCTAGTACTTGCTTACCAAGTACCTGGTGGCGAACCAGGGGGTCAGATAATTCACAACTACCGGTACGTGAGCGAATGCCACTGCTTCTGTGACACCGGTCGCTCGAGCGGGCGCGGCTGCAGGTCCACTTCTTTGCGTCGATAGTCGACGGTCAAGTCTGCCAGTGTGCCTAGAACATCCATGCCAATCAGCAGCGCCGGCTCGTTTTCTAGCCCCCAGTTACTGAAGATCGCGAAATCGCCGAACGTCACATCGAGATTTTCAATTGTCGCCGATCCCAGCCGCAGGACGGGCACGCGCCCCATGATGCCCGGTCGCGACACCTGCGTCGCATCGACGACACTTGTTTGCAGGGATTGTGCGATGTGCTGGCGTCCTTTTATTAGCGCGGCAAGCAACGCTTCATTGCCGATGGTACGGGGGCTTCCGGTATCGATGATCGCTTTGACGGGCACGCGCCCAACTTGGACCCCGATCATTAACAGGCGCCCGGAGACGAACTCAACGGGGATCGTCGAGTACCTGAGCCCAGGGCGCTCGGCGCGTGAGCGCGAGATCGTGATTCGGTCTTTGATAAAATCAGCCGACACCCTCAGGCCATCAAATCCATCCATGCCGAGAATGCCGTCGATTCCGTCGAGCACCGGTCCCGTCAGAACCGGCAGGCTCAGATCGCGGAAATGCAGATCACCAGCATCGAGAGTGTCAATATGCACTACGGCTGCGAGTTCAGAACCAGTGACACCTGAGACTGGCACGCACGCGTTCGGATCCGCAATCCGATCTAGTTTTGCCAGTGTGGATTCGGCCAGCACTGTGCGGGTGGCGCCGGTGTCCAGCATGAAGCGAAACGGCCCGCGTCCGTTGATCATTACGGGGGCAATAATGCGGCCAATGCGGTCAAGGCGGGTAGCCACAGCGTACTGCGGCCCATCATCAGTGGAACTTGCACTTAGAGACGTCGCAATGAGGTCAAATCGAGCGGGCGTCGGCAGAATCGATCCGGCGAACTGCGATGCGCTGAAGCTCGTTGCGCTGTTACCCAGCCAAAAACTGGCCGCGAGGCAAATTCGAACAGCCGCAGAGATGGCATGTCTTCGCACACGAGCCTCGAGCGATTTCTGTATGGTGCGCTCCATGGTCCGAGGGCACAACGGTGGAAACGAGGCCGGCAGTCATGGACTTAGTACGAGCGTCGCGTCTGTAAACCCCATCCCGGCACCGGCTCAGCTCCACGTTCTCTCGAGCCCTGGTGACGCGAGCAAGCGCCGCCGGGGGATTGTTTAGGGGCGCAATCCAAATCTTCGTTAGAAATGTACCTTGAACCCCATGAAAATCTCCCGGCCCAAGTAATCGTAGGTCGGGAAGGAGTTCGGACTTGTCCCGTCATTGAAGTCTTGTGCAACGATCGGGGGATCCTTGTCGAAGAGATTATTGACGCCGGCGCGCAGCTCAATCTTGGGTGTGACCGGCCAGATGGCCGACAGATCGAAGTAACTGTAGGTCGGTATGTGGTCATAGGTGTCGATTTCGCCTAATTCGCGGAAGTGCAAGCTGGGGTCTGAGGAGTTGTTGTCGACCGAGGTTGGGCCAATGAAGCGCCAATAGAGCGACACTAATAGCCTGTCCCACGGAGTCTCCCAGCTCAGGCGAAAATTATGTCGCCACCTCGGATTCACCGCAAATGCGCAGGTCGAGCCGAACAAGCCCGCGCAATCGAAAGTATGCAGACCGACAAAGGGCGTTATCTCATCATGTTGCAGCCAGGAACCACTGAAGTTCGCCGTCAGCGCGCCGAAGCCGCCCAGGGGCAGGCGATAGTTAGCCTGAACATCGATGCCGGAAACCAGCGCGGCGCCACCATTGATGTCGGTTTGGAGTATGTATCCGCCGCCGGCTACGGTTGCACCGGTGAGCGCGCCGGTGACGTGATTACGAACAATCAGGTCGCAGTCCTGGGGGTTACCTGTAGCCAGGCATTCGGTGTAGACAAAGGCGCCGGGCGCTGTCGTCACCTCGTTCTTCAGGGCGATATGGTAGTAGTCGATGCTGCCGTTAAAGGCGGGCAGCATCGTCGGTGTGAACGTGAGGCCCACTGAGTACGTGTCGGCCGTTTCCGGTTTCAGCGCGGGGTTGCCGCCAATCACCTGGCCGCACTGCACGGATACGCATTGCGGAATCGAGCCGGAATAGACGGCCCCGGCTTCGTTGCCATTACCGTATTGCGCCGCGGTTACACCGGTGTGCGCGCATTCCGCCGCCGACGCCGTGGCCGCTTGAGTGATTACGCCACCCGCACCGATTGTCGGCGCGCAGGCATCCACGCCGACAAAGCTTTGCTGTCCGTAGGAATTCGGATTGTAAAGCTCGATAAGATTAGGTGCGCGCACTGCACGATCGTACGAGGCACGCAGCCGCACATCTGCGGTCGGCGCGTACTGCGTCTCGAATTTGTAGGTTCGGGTTTTGCCCGCCGTCGTATAATCCGAAAATCGGTAGCCTGCGTCTATGGTGAGATCATGGATCCCGGGTCTGTCCTGTGCTAGCGGTGCGCGGACTTCTGCGATCTCCTCCGTTACCGTGTACCCTCTATCGATTGCGACCACAGCGCCGCTGAATCCGGAAAGATTGCCGGACTGCTCAGCGCCATCCGGAGCAAATTTCAAAGCCTCCAGGCGATGTTCGGCACCCACGTTCATCGCAATGCCGTCCTTCGCCCAGGGCGAGGTAATGTTGAACTTACCGAGGTCGGCTGTAATGTCCCCGTGCTCAACCTCCTCCCAGTTCTGCCCAAAAGCCGTGCCAGGGGTGGACAGATATTGCGTCTGAGCTGCAGTCACGCCTCCCTGCGTGAAAATATTGTACGGCACGCACGATCCGCCGCTGACACAGATCGGGGTGCCCCCCGGGCCCGTCGTCACCTGCAGTGCTTTGGTGATCGACGCGTAGTCTAGGTAGTTCTCGTTGTCGTTATAGAACGACGTATACGCGTATTGCGCGTAAGCGTCGTAGTCCAACGCATTCCCGAGCGCGCCCTTGCTACCAACGACGATGCGGTAATTGGTGTGTTCAAAATCGGCCAAACGACCACCCCCCTCGACGTTCCGGCGCCCGATATCGATATCGGCGCTGTCAGATCCCGGAACGGCGGTGTCGGCCGCGATCATTGCAGGCGTACACATAATCTCGCGTTCCTGAGCACTGAGGAGTGGGTTGCTGCAATTCACCAAATAGCGATTGTCAGCGGTGATGGGATTGCTCGTTTGGAACAAAGCTGAAGGCGCCACGACAATATCGGTCTTGTCGTTCATGAAGCCGAATTCGATGTACGGCTTGACCTGCTCATTTACGTCCAAGTGCGCAAAAAACCCGGCGTTATAGCGCTTGTCTTGACGCTGAATATACTCGAACGCGCTTGAATTGAATTCCGGCGGCGGGACCGATCCGGCCTGGGGGTAAGGCAAGAATGAGTGGCCCACCACAGAATACGGAGAATTGTTGATCGTGAACTTGTTGGAATTCGAGCTGCCAATGCACGTGAGGCCATTGGCGGGCAATCCGAATTCTGCGTTGCTGACTAACTGGCAGTTAGAGAAGTCGCGGTGCGAGCCAGGCACTGGATCCTGCTCATGGTAGGTCAAATACGCCGTGACATTGCCGTCGCCACCAGCCAAGTTCGTGCCCATGACAATCGACCAGTCGCGATGGTCACCATCCGTTAAGCTGCCGCGCACTGGAGCAAAATCATTACTAGCCGCATCAGCTTGCGCCCAGCCGTTATGGTTTGAATGCTGGTAAAGTCCATATTCCCCGTTGACCTCAATCCCCTCGAAGTTTTTCTTCATGATGAAATTGACAACGCCTGCGATGGCGTCCGATCCATAAGTTGCCGACGCGCCGCCGGTCACGACATCGATGCGCTCAATAAGGGGCGCGGGAACCTGGTCCAAGTCGGATGCGACGTTTGGATTAGAGGTATTGGGGTCCCCAGGCCCAAGGCGCCGGCCATCGACCAGGACCAGCGTGCGTTGCGGGCCGAGGCCGCGCAGGTCCGCGGTCGAGATACCGCCGGCTGCGTTCAGCGCTGCCGAGTTATTGCCCAGATCGACCCCCGCACCGATAATATTCTGAGGCAGACGGTTGATCATGTTGGTCGTGTCGGTCGTGCCCTGCAGTTCGAACTCCTGGCTCGTGACGACCTGAATCGGGCTCGTGGCGGTGATGTTGAGCGGCACCGGGATACGCGAGCCGGTGACGACCACGGTCGTTATGTTTGTTGCTTCCTGATCGGCTGCTTGAGTTGCTTGCTGCGCGGGAGGACCGTCGGGAGCTGTTCCTTGATCCACCTGAGCCAGGCGAAAGCGGTCCAGAAATCCCTTTTTGCGCTCCTGGAGCTTTTCGTCGTTTCCCGTATCGACGCGTGGCTGGACGCTCGGCGTTGCAGGACCTGCGCCCGAATTGTCTGGCGGTGGTACATCTCTGATTTGATCAATGCTGACCCCATTATCGTTTAGGTACCGGAAGGTGAGCCCGGTCCCTTTAAGTAGCTGCGTCAATGCTTCTTGCTGCGTCAAATCACCAGACGCTCCTTGTGTCTGCAGCGATTTGACCTCATCGGTGACGTAAACCACCTGAAAGCCGCGCTCCTTCGCGAGCGTTTGAAGCGCGAGGCCCAAATCTTCGGCGGGGATGTCGGTGTGCTGTTTGATCGCCGCCTGCGAATCATCTGCGGCGGCGAGACCAACAAGCGTGAGGCAGGCTATTGCAATCGCGACACTCGAGCGCATGAGAACTCCCCCCCCTCGTATGAGGCTTGGTCTGGCCGTCGCTGATAAGCGTGACGGTCTCATGCGGAATAGAGTGCGTTTTTTGAGAATCGATACCCCTTTGTGTCAAATATATTACCTAGTCATGATGACTGATTTGGATCTCAAATATGGTCTCGCGCACCGTGATATCAGGCCGAGCACGCAAATAGCGAATGAGAAAATCCGGATCGGTCGAGAACACGCCGCTCAGTCGCAGCGGGTGACGGCTGGAATCTTCGACAATGAGCTTACGGGCGCTGTAGAGATTGAACTCTTCGGCAACTTCGCTCAAGGGTTTCGACTCGAGTACGAGTTGGTGTTGCGTCCACGCGGTAGCTGCCGACACGTTCGCGCGCACGGGTTTGGGCGCGACTGCAGGTGTGAGCGTGACTTGCTCGCCGGCTGACAGGAATGCGGTGTCAGGTGCCGTTGTGGGTTCCACTAGATCGGCGACGGCGGAAGTAGAGGATCCGCTTGGGGATGCGACGGTGTTTAAGCTGGCTGTCGTAACGGCGACGCGTCCTTCGAGCACCGTGACGACGGTGCCTTCGGTTTTGCGATAGACATCGAACTGCGTGCCGACGGCGCGCACGAGCATCCCGTCGCTTGCGACGATGAAGGGTCTCGTGTGGTCTTTGGCGACACGAAAGAGTACCTGGCCTTGGAGCAGATCGACGTCGCGTTCGCCCTTTGAAAAACGCACGCGAACAGTTGATCTCGAATTTAATTCTACGGTGGATCCGTCGGAGAGTTTGACTGTGCGCTGTTGGCCGACTTCTGTTGTGTAGGTGGGGGCGTGGAAGAATTGAATCCAGAGAGCACCTGCTGCGGCCAAGCCTATGAATACAATTGAGGCCGCGACAGCAAAGCGCCAGGAAAGTAGGCGTTTCGACCGCTTAGTATCATAGGTAGACGCGTCAGCGGATACCAGGTCTGGCACACTTACGGAGGGGAGAGCGGATGTTGGCAATAATGGCAGTTCGTCGCGAAGGCGTCTCTCTACGGACGCGCCTTCAAAGGAAACGACATTGCCGGTGGCGTGTTTGAGCGCCCCCGGGGTGTCGATATCAAGATCGCGCCGTGCATCGAGCCCGCTGCCCTCATTCCAAATAGCCGCGACCTCCAAGAACGCCCGCAGATGTTCGGGCGAGCTCCTAACCCACGCATCGAACTGCCTGCGGCCCGCCGCGTCGATGTCCCCCGTGCGAAATTCGACGAGCCATTCGGCCGCCTCTTCGGAAATCTGGGCGTTCAATTTGATGGGCTTATCATGACGCATACAACATTCCTACGCGGTATCGCTCAATCGCTTCCGAAGATGCACGAGTGCCTTGACCAGATATTTTTTGGCCATCGGCCGTGTGATCCCGAGCTTTGCGCTCACCTCGTCAATTGACAGGCCGTCACGGCGATGGAGAAGAAATGTTGCCTGGATCTTACGTGAGAGCTGCCGCAGGGCGATATCCAGCTCATTGAGACATTGCTCCGCGCCGACTTGGAGCGCGGGATCCGCATCGCTCATCGCGGGAAGCTCTGCGAGCTCGACGGAAGTTCTCTCGGGCGACGACTGCAAGGTGTGCTGCTGCGCGACGTGGCGCGCAATCGTGAAAATGTAGGCTTCCGGGACCCGGATGGTTTCGTGGTTGGGGACGCGAAGCAGGCGCAAGAAGACCTCCTGGATGATGTCGGGGATGTCGGCGGTGTTGCGCACGCGGCCGTGCAGGAAGCGGCGCAGCCGCTCTCCGTGCCTCGCGGCCAGACCCTCGACCAACGCATTTTTGTCCTCGACCGGCAACCCGGATCCCCAATCGACCTGTCCCCGTATTAGTTAGAGCTATTTTCGGGCAAGGCGATACCCGGGACGGGGGCTTTATTTTTGGGCTCCATGTAGAGGGTGAGATAAGGCAGCCCGGAGGCTTGCTGCGCTTAAGGCTAAGCCAGATAAAAGGAGGCTTGCCAAGGGAGTGGGTATGGCTTCTCCTGCCTCGCAATTGTCGCGAGCCGCATGCTCACAGGTGGAAATACCTGCAAGGCGGGCGAGGGCGGCTGTACATCGAGTCGGGAGCGCGAATATCAGCCAAGTATCTGGTTACGAACCAGGGACTTGTTGGCGCAAGGAGCGCGCTTGCTACACCCAAGTTGAGAACCGCAACAGAGCGCCTGATCTACTTTCTGGGGACCAAATATTCGTGTTTGATAAAGGACGATACATACAGCGTAGCAGGGGACACCCTATATATGGCGGTGCAGCACAAGATGTCCGGATCCTTGGTTCGGCGCGACGGTACCGCCGCCGGCGGAGTGGTACCGACGCGGTATGCGTCCACGCCACAGGCCGCTGGGCGATTCATCGAGTGCTTCGCTGCTCATATCCGCAATCCCAACACCCGTCGGGCGTACTTGCATGCGGTATATGAATTCGCTGACTGGTGCGCAGCCCAGCGTTTCCACGAGCTCGTGGACATCGAATCCTTGCATGTGGCGGCCTACATTGAGCAGCTGGCGGCGCGTCTTGCCAAGCCGTCCGTGAAGCAGCACCTGGCAGCCATCCGGACGCTGTTCGACTGGCTCGTGGTCGGTCAAGTCGTAGCCATAAACCTCGTATCGGATGATTCGCCGAAAGACCTTAGGCGCGGGAAGCTGGGCGCGGATTGGGAGTCACACCTTTCGGGCGACCGGGATTAGGGAGCATTTGCGTAACGGCGGCCGGCGCGAGCTCGCGCAGAAGATGGCGGTACATGAATCGCCGCGCACGACGGCCCTTTATGATCGGCGGGATGACGAGGCGGCGGTGGATGAGGTGGAGAGGATACTAATTTAAAGGTCTCACACCAGCTCCCCAGCTCGGAGTCATTTCAAACGACCGCAAGTCGTTGACCGGACCCGCCAAATTGATCGGAAGATAGCCGGTTCCGAACACCAGCAACGCGGGGAACTCGCGGAACACGTCGGCCGCGGTCCCTGAACAGGTATGCAAGCTTCAAACAGAAGGCTAGGCAAGCGCTGTCGTAGAAGTCTATTACTGACTCCATGTACTTGAAACTCCGGTAATAGAACCGTCACTTATGGTCCCTGAAAACGCTCCATTTATAGTATTTCCACCGGGGGTGACAAAAGAGGTGGTCCATGTAATATTCGGAGTCGTTCCGGCTACCTGGGTAGTCGTGCTCCACGATGTACTATCAGCTATACAGTCGCTAGCGCCAGTTGGTGTACCTGAAAAACTACCGGTAACAGTTGCAGATCCTGCATACGAGCCGTCGCTTTGGCTTGTGACTTCCACAGCGAAAGTCCCTGATACCGCAAGTGTAAATGTGCACGTTCCGGTCGCGCCCGATCCTGCCCCGCTAAACGGACCGGACGCCGTTATTCCGGCCGGAACACCGCATACCGAGCTCGTAGCGCAGTTGGGCACGACCAAGCTCGTGCTGTCGAACTGCCCGGGAGCGACGGGAATCTTTAATGTCTGAGTGCCGGTCGATATCACTACCACGGTATCGCCTTGCGGCGCTGAATACATTCCCCCGACCGCCGTGCCGAACAACTGCTCTGGAGGATATGTGGTAGCTGCTAGGCGCACGATTTCAATTGCGTCGACTGCCATGCCAATAGCGCCGTGCGTATCCGTATGCGATAAGTCTTGAACGAGTTCTTCGTAGAGCGACCCGGCGGCACCGGTAAACAATTCACTACCGTCCGGCGCGTTGCCATCGACAATTTCCGAAGAGGCCAAAGACACTGCTGCTCCGAACGTGACGCTCATGGCGGCCGAAACGTTGAAGGCGTCGCCTAGGTCTCCCACAAATTCGCCACACGTTACTTCCGCCACAAGACTGATCATTAACTTGTGCTCTAAAGTTGAGACCGCCGGACTCGCTCCCGAAAGGTTAGCCCAGAAATTAGTGACCAGTGCTAGGTTGGCACTGTTAGTGCTACCTACCTCTGACGTCGGCGGTGGCGGTGGCACGGTGATAGCCGCTGTGGCCGCTCTAGCCGCTCGAACCTCGGTGCGTGCGCGCTGGACATCGACAACCGCGGCGGGTGTTGAATTTATAGCTCCTGCGGCGTTGGCGAGATACGCTTGAACAATTTGATCGGATGCGGCAAGCGCGACTGGAGTCAGGATCATTTGCGCGCCCGATTTGAGAATGACGGTCGCGTTTGAGCCGGGGGTCTGCAACGCGGTGTTAAGCGCCAAAATGATTGTCCCCAGGTCGGTGTTTTGAGTAACCAATGCGGCTTCGATTGACGCCAACTCCGCCTGCGAGCTAATGCTGCTCTGGGTTGTGGTAGAAATCCCGTAGGCCGTCTCAAGAAAATCAAGCGTCAACGCTCCGGTGGTCGTTCCGGCTGGCATTGCCGGCAATGCCGACACCTGCAACCCGGTTATGGCATTGGATACCATGATCGTTCCGTTGACGGACTGGATCACATCCACGTCCACCGTTTTGGCAACGGACAAATTGCTGGTTGGATCAAAAAATGCCGGAGTCGGCGCGGCGACAGACGTGGATGAGATGGATTCGGCCGGAAACGTCAACGCGCTAGACCCATCTTCCGGAATAAACCGGATGGACACTATGCTGTTGGTCGTTGCAAAGCCGCTGCCGGTGATGGTCAACGTAGACATCGGCGCAACGGATGTCGCACTCAAGGAATCAACCTGTATGCGGGCCGTAGGCGCAGGGCCGACGGTCAGTACGAGTCCAAACGACGTGCTGCCGCTCACGTTCATCGCTGTGATTGTATAGGTGGCTTGCGCGGCGGCAGCCGTGGGAGTGCCGGAGATCGCACCGCTCGTCGTGTTGAGCGCCACGCCGGCCGGCAGTGCGGGACTGACCGAATAGCTGGCGACAGAGCTACGAACCTCTGAACAGGATGTCCCGGTACGTTTTGGAGTCGCGGCGGCCCTGGGTGACATTTAGTAGCACGTTTATATGAAGGTAACTGCTGTCCTCAAAGTTGGCGGGAAAAAGATTGATCGACAAAGGGCAGCTCATCCGGCTGCGTCGTTCGCCCCAGTACGGCGTTTCGGTGTGGAAAGCGTCCGAATCTGTTAATCATTGATTGGTGCTCTAACGCGTAGCAAGTCCAGTCCTCGTTCCCCAGCTGTGTGATCAGGTGCACAGAGAGTGCTTGATCTTCCCGATCTTCGCTGTGTTCGAAGGGTAGGTAGACGAAGTAGCGTTCCTCCCGAGTCATAGCGACGTCGAAACCGAGCGCGATGGCCTGTCTCGCCAAGGATCGTGCAACGGAATCGGCGGCAAACGCGCGCGGCGTTCCTCGAAACATGTTGCGGGAAAACTGATCCAGGACGATTACGGCGGCGAGGAGCAGACGCGACCCGCTGTCATCAAGCACAGTCCTGTTAGCGATCCTCTCGTGCACTGCCAAAAACCGGGCGCGAATCTTACTGTCGACTTCATCGTTCGATGCGAACCAGAGAACCTCGCCCAGTTCCTGAAACCAGAAATGCAATACTTCCTCTACCCAAGGCGGTTCGGTGCCAACGGAGGTCCGCTCAATACGCGACATCAGAGTTCCGAGGCGATCGATGCGGTTGGGCTTGGCAAGCGGGCATTAGTCGGGCAACCCTGCGGTGCGCAGCGATTGCGCTAGCTGGTTGGCGTCGGCGATCATTTTGAAGGGCTCTTTTGACATGAACCGCCGAATAGAAAAATGCGGTCGCAAGGATAGACACAATGCGACGCACGCGCGCGCGTTCTCCATGTCGCCGAGCTGTGCATGGCAGGCTGCCAGCATGGCAGAATCGCGGAAAGTACGCACCGGGATGTGCGCAAATGCGGCCAGGGCGTCGCGGTACCGACCGAGAATCATGTGGGCGCCAGCTGCCTGGCGCCAGTACCACGGTGGATCAAAATACGGATCGATTTGCCGGGCACGCGCCATCCAGGTTAGCGCCTCCTCGGCTTGACCTGTATACACCATGACCGCCGCCATGTCCGCCTGGTTCCATTGGTTGTTCGGATTGATCTCAACGGCACGCCTCATGTGCTGAAGTGCGAGCTCGTACGATCGGCGATGCACGCAGACCTGTGCCAAAAGCGAATGGCAAGTGCTCTCGCCGTCATCGAGAGCCACGGCACGCATTGCCAAGCGGTACGCTTCGTCCAGTTCGGCATTGGAATCGCCCGGATCATCGTGCCATGCTGCGAGCCGCATCGTCGCGAGCAAGCCGTGTGCCATGCCGTAGGCGGGATCGATCTCAATGGCGCGTTCGAAAAGGCGCGTCGCTTCGGCCGCGCCTTCCGGATCGTCCCAAGGAAGTGCATTGCCCTTCAGAACACATTCGTAGGCTTCAAGGCTCGCCGGTGGTTTACGGCGCGCCCGTTCGACATCGGTTACCTGGACGCGGCCGACCAGAGTGCTGACAATCGTCTGGACGACCTCGTCTTGAACCGCAAATATCTCCGCCTCTCTGCGATCAAAACGGTCGCCCCAGATCTGGATGCCGGTTGTTGCATCGATCAGGTGCACAATAATGCGCACGCGATCGCCGATGCGCCGCACGCTGCCGTCGACGACGAATCGAACGTTGAGTTCGCGCGCCAACTGACTGACATCCACGCCACTACCGCGATACTTAAAGGAGGCCGACTGCGACCGCACAGCCAGGAGCCGCCAACGCGAAAGCTCGGTGATGATGTCTTGGGTAATACCGTCGCTAAATGCTTGTTGTTCGGGATCGGCGCTGAGGTTGCTTAGCGGCAGTACGCAGATTGCTACGCGAGCCGGTTCGGGCGACGATGCTGGAGTGGCTACCAGAGGCTCCAGCCTTGCAGAGTCACTCTGCGATCCACGCCGCCGTGCAATCAGGACGCCAAGCGCCTGAATGACCTCTTGGAACTTCGGGCTATGTGTCGGATCGGCCGTCTCACTGAGATCAGTCGTATGAATCGCGCGAAAATCGATTGGGAGCGGGGCATTCCCGAAGCGTATAGGTACGAGTAGGCCGCGATCGGCTCCATCGCGGGCCTCGCCGCGCACCCAGCGCGACTCGACGGAGTTTGGCGTCCATACCACCACCACAGCGGAGGAATTGTTGAGTTCTGCCGCAATCTGGCGATCAAACTCCTGACCGGGTGAAATCGCGGAATCCCACCACACCGACCAGCCTTGTGCTTCTAGCGCGGCAACCAACGGCACCACGCGCGCTTTGTCAGCACGGGCGTAGGACATGAATACATCGGCCACGTATCAAAACCCCTTGGCGCGATAGTAGCTGGCGGGCCGCTGCGTCGGCAGTGCCTTGCGCCATGCCGCCAATGGCCCTTTAGTTATCTGTAGCAGCTTTGTATCAGGGTTCGTGTCCCATTGCGATCCCGGGTCCGCAACGTCAGAGTCGACCGCGAAGCCTTCGGTAGCTTCTCATCTACCCTCGGATAATCACCGCAAGTCGCCCCTCGGATCCGCCAGCAAAAACAGCCTATTGCATGCCGTGACGCAACCGAGAGTCGCGACAACCATCCGGCACTATTTAGGTGCCCCATCCGACGCCTGGGAAGAGGGCCTGCTCCCGCCGGGTACTTGGTGGCAAGAACCTGGTTGGGAACCAGGCACTTGGGGCATGAGAATTAGGTACTTGAGCGGGAGTCACGAGTCCGGCTTCTGGGCCTCGAGTCTGTCAACTCCCCGATCCCATCAAGGTGCAATACTGACAGAAGATTCCTGCACGCGCGCACTCGGTCGCCGCATCGCAAAGGGCCAGCACAGGCTCAATAGTCATCGCGTCCTTCCAGCGAGCGTTCGGTCGGCATCGACTGCGCTGCGCGATCTTCGTGCTTGGGAGTTGTGCCCGCCCGCAGAACCTTGTTTGAAGATTGGGCATTGAATCAAGACACAAAGCGTGTCAATACGGCTGTATTGACAAATGCGGTGCTGCAATTTAGACTTTTACCATGCACAAGTCCTCAAAATCTGAGCAGCTGCAGATTCGCGTAACCCGGCGACAAAAGGCTGCTATCCAGCGCTCGGCCGCGCAGGCCGGAATGGATATGTCTGCCTACGTGCTGAGTCGCGTTGTTTCGAGTAGCACTGCGAGGTTTCACGATTATGCAGTGGCTTGTCTGGGTCCGGCTTCGCGGTTCGCGCTCGCGGAGCTCAATTCGTTCCTCTCTGGGCTCGCGGCGGGAGACCTGCGGGATGCGGTGGCGGCGCCCCCGCCGTCGGCGCTAACGCCTTATCTTCTGAACTACATCACAGCGATGGTGGAGCAGGCCTGTGCGAGGCGCGGGATCGCGGTTCCAGCCTGGACACGTACGATTGTGCCACTTACCGAGCCGGTTTTCGCTAGCGCGCTCAAGAGCCTGCGTTTGCACCTGCTCACGCATTCCCCGCCTCCCTTTCGGCGTCGGAACATTTTTGTAGACTCGAGCGTGGGCGAGCGAATCTGAAAGCCACACATGGCACCACTCACCCAGACCGAGCTGAGAGAGCTATTCGAGCTTTTGAATGACGAACTCAGGCTCTCAGGCACCAAAGCCGAAATGTTTCTAGTGGGCGGCGCCGTTATGTGCCTTGCGTACAATGCGCGGCCTTCGACCCAGGATGTTGATGCAGTGTTTCGGCCATCTGGAGAGGTTCGCAAGGCGGCCGCGCGCGTGGCCAATCGAGCCGGCGTGAACTTGGACTGGCTTAATGATGGGGTGAAGGGCTATTTGAGTGCCCAGGGAGAGTTCGCACCGTTTCTTGAACTCGATTATCTGAACATCATGGTGGCGCAGCCCGAATACATGCTTGCGATGAAATGCCTCGCGCTGAGGATTGGTGCGGAGTTCCACGATGAGGACGACGTGCGCTATATGCTGCGCCACTTAGACATTCGCAGCTATGACAAGGCACTAGCGGTTATCACAAAGTACTTCCCGCTGGAGCGCTTCCCGCAGAAAACGCTGTACGCACTTCAGGAACTGCTGCCGCCGGTGCCGGAGTGAGGCCGCGAATGTGGACAGCAAATTAGTGGCACTCATTCTGGCGTCTAGGTCCAAGACTATGGATTCATCCGCAAGGCTGAGTGCGTGGCGAGACTCACGAGTCGGACTCCGTTGCATACACTTCGGGTGACAGGGAGCTAATAGCGGAAGCACGCACGGTGCTGCCGATAGGGGATACCGCGCGGCTCTTCATCATGGTCAAGAATATGACAATTCGATTGGATGAGGCGACTACCAAGTCGCTCTCGCAGGTCGCCAAGGCGACGGGCCGTACGCGCTCTGTCCTTGCCCAACAGGCGCCGGGCTGCGGAGGACCCCGCTTCGCTTTATCGGAGATGATTCCCGGGATACCAGCCGCTCTCTCGGCAGTGCCTTTGGAATCGACGGGTGCTGGTTTCGAATGCTCACTCACCAAATGCGTACGCGCTGCTCGGGATCGAGGTAGTAAGCATCTCCCCGCTTCACCCCAAACGCAGCGTACCACTCATCAATATTGCGAGCGGGTCCAATGACGCGAAACGCCCTGGGTGAATGCGGATCGCTCACCACCTGCTTACGCACGTAGTCTTCCCGGGCCTTGCCGCGCCACGCCTGCGCCCAGCCGAGGAACACACGCTGATCGCCCGTGAAACCATCGAGCACTGGCGCCGAATGCCCGAGCAGCGAGCGGTGATAGGCATCTAGGGCCACGTTGAGGCCGCCCAGGTCGGCGATGTTCTCGCCCAAGGTAAGTTCTCCGTTGATATGCGTGCCCGGCACCGGTTCATATGC
>Ga0182018_10002440_pt1 | contig 18602 bp, 7 predicted proteins | sample 812P2MmetaG_FD_120490 | JGI IMG/M metagenome (GOLD analysis project Ga0182018, IMG submission 120490) | Permafrost microbial communities from Stordalen Mire, Sweden - 812P2M metaG | ecosystem: Environmental > Terrestrial > Soil > Wetlands > Permafrost | place: Sweden: Stordalen | collected... | reverse complement strand
CCGCTGGAGCGAACAGCTGTGCGCGTCACGGTAAAGTCGCCGGGATCCTTCGGAGAAGACTCCGGGGCATGCACCACCATCGGCGCAAGATACGATCCGTAGTCGTTGAGAAAATATTGAAAGACCTTGAGCTTGCGGAAGGATTCGCGTTCCTGACCAAATTCCCCAAGGGGTGCCTGGAAGTCGTAGGACTTGATAGGCACATCGTTCGGATAGCCTGTGGCCTGCGATTCCTGAAGAGTTGAAAGCCGCCCATCAGGGTTTTCGCCGCCCTGGAACATGTAGGTTCCATAGAGATTCACACCCGATCCAAGAAGCACCGGGAACATGGCCGCGATGTCGTCGGGCCCAATCACTGGACGGCGGTGGTAAGTATCTTCATTGCCTCCACCAATCTCCGCGGTCAGATAGGGAAGGGTGCTCGACACTGGCTTCGGGTGGTGATCCGTTCCAGGATTGCCCGCCGCGCTGATATCGGCGGTCACGCGGTCACTGAAGCGGAAAGCGTAGACCTCCTGCGGCGGAAGCTTGCCTCTCGAGCTGTCCCATGGCGCTGCGGGGTATCCACCGAAGACGGGCAGCACTGCTCCTTGCGGCACCACTGCGTTGTCCCATCCAGTCACAAAATAGAGCGGCACATCCAGCCCATTCTTAAGCGCGAGCTCTTTGAGTTTGAGGATATGTTCCTCCCCTGCCCCTGGTCCACGCTGAGAGTACTCATTCTCCAGTTGTATGCCAATGACCGGACCGCCATCCTTCCAGAGCAAGCCGTTGAGTTGTTTGCCTACCTCCTGATACCAGTGGTCAACCGAACGAAGGTAATCCGGATCGTTCACCCGGGTTGGTCCCTGTGCAAGGACCCAATCGGGGAGCCCTCCATTGCGTACCTCGGCATGGTCCCATGGACCGATACGGGCAACAAGCATCAACCCATGCTTGGAGCACAGTTCGGTAAACGCTCGCAGATCGCGTTGCCCGGTCCAATCGGGTTGACCCTTTGTCTCCTCGTGGTGGATCCAAATGATGTAGGCCGCGATGATGTTCACTCCCGCCGATTTCATCTTGAGGATCTCTTCTTCCCATTGAGCGCGAGGGTAGCGTGAGAAGTGAAACTCCCCCATCACGGGCAACCAGGGCGCGCCGTTCAGCGTGAGAAAGCGGCTGTTGAGTCCGATCTTGGCGCCAATTGGGGACTTTGCAGAGCCCGGTTCATAGGACGCGGGTGCAGGGTCGCTGGAAGAAGCGCTGGCATCGATGCGAATTGTGTTCACATTCTGTCCAGGTAATTGTGTCCCTGGAACCAGGAAGCCGAACGCGAACAGAAATAAGCTGACTCTTTGGAAGATGCCGAAGCAAGCCGAGTGCCGATCATGAGACCGATGAAGAAAAAACATTGAAGATGGCTCCGTAACTGTGGGTCTTTCTCCGATATAGACTGATTGCCCCATCGCGAGTAAGAAAGACAACTCTAGTCCCTTATTCACTCCACTCGAATCCGCCAAAAGTCGGAATGGTGCAAGAAATTCGAGGAGCATCGCACAATCGCGTGAGACACGCTTCACAGGCCGTTACCATGAAACCATACCGTCTAGTCGCCGCAGTGCGTGGGAAGATTCGGCTGACAAGCGTAGCTGGCACGTCACGCATTGATGCGCGTCTGACCCGCCATTCTTGAAGCGCTGTTCTTAGCCCTTGAGAGACCTGGGCCGTCGCGAAGAATTCATCGCAACCATTGCTTTCTCATCATGGAGCGACTGGCGCAGCTTGAACACCCCTGCGGGCCTGAAGTGCCGCATCTCTTTGCGATTCCCGATAGGGCTTCTTGTCCTTGTAGAGCGCCAGGCGCGAACGAATAGCTGAGGCGAGCGCCTTTTCGTTGCGCTGATCGGCCAGATCGAGGGCGTGCGCGGCAAGTTCTGCGGCGCGCGTGAAGTCGCCTTCCTCGGCGTGCGCGGCGGCCAGAACATCCAGCGCATTCTCGTCGACTTCGGCACCTTGGCCATTTGCCTGCTCGGCTAGCTTCTCCGATTCCGCCCCATCTCGCACTGCTGCGTCGGGCGCAGTGGCAAGCAGCCACGCGGTACCCAGCATCGCGCTCCTTCGCGCTGGATCAATCGCAATCGCCCTCCGCCAATGCCCAAGAGCGCCTGACCAGTCGCCAGTTGCTTCAAGTGCACTTGCCAGGGCCTCCTCTGCGGGTGCAAATCGCGGCTTGATTGCGATTGCAGTCTGCAACTCAGCGACAGCCTCTTGAGCGCGCCCCTGTTCGACCAGAAACTTGCCTAACACGAGATGGCTTTCCAGCCAGCGCGGATTGAGCCGCACCGAGTGACGCAGGTGATCGAAGCCTTGCTCCGTTTCACCCTCGACGTAGAGCGAGATGCCAAGCCCGTTCTGCACCTTTGCATTCTCGGGTTCAATACCAGCCGCCTTCTTCCAGATGTCGAGTGCTTCACGATTCTTGCCCTCTTCTTCAAGTTGAGTGGCCTGGTCGATCAGCTTGTACAACTCAACCGCCGGAACCCCGATATCCTCAATGCCATCGCCGGCGGTATTGATGAACTCGGGAAGGTTCACCGCGCGATTTGCGGCGGTCGAGTTGTCTATCAGAATTGCTGGGCTGGAGTTGCCCTCTTCATCGAGGTGGGTGAGATACATCTGCGTGTAGGGTGAACAGGCCTTCGATGAGAAGACAAGCCAACGTCCATTGGGAGAAAAACTGTGCCATGAGTTCATCAGGGATGTGTTGGCACGCAGGCGTCTCGCCTCACCACCGGCGAGCGGAACGATGTACAGCTGGCTATCGGGCCGCATCAACTGCCCGTTCCGGCATTGCACGAAGACAATCCACTTGCCATCGGGTGAGACCTTGGGAAAGTTGTTGCTCATTCCGTTCTTTGAAGCTCCAGCAATCGGCTCCGGCACTCCTCCATGCCCGTTGTTGAACGGTATTCGGTACAGGTCGTATTGGATCTGCGATTCATTTGGATCGTTCGCATGCAACGCGGGCAGTTGACCCGGCCGATAGGGATCTTGTGCCTCGGCCCGTGCAAAGACGATCGTCGTCCCATCCGGTGACCACACGCCGTCGGTCTGCACGTAGCGAGGATCATCGGCACCCGGCAATGGCTGACGCGTCCCGGTCGCCCGGTCGTACCACTCCAGGATTCCGCGGGTGGGAAAGAAGACCTGCAGAAAACGGTAGTCCCTGAAATTCGTGATGTAGTACGTACGGGGGACATCGAGCGACGGCGGGGCAAACGTGCTGATCACGTAGCGTCCGTCGGGGGAGACCTGCGACATGAATCCCACTCGCGATGAGCCTGGCTCGCCATCCTTGTTCCACTGGATGACGTCCTTGTTCTGGATCGAGATGTGCCGTTGAACTGGAACCAGTGCGTACAAACCCTTGTCGTTTGCCGGACCATCCACGTCGATGCCCATGGTCTTGCCGTCGCCTGAAAACGAGTGGCAATTGGCGCAGGTGGGCATGCCAGTGAGCACGGTGCGGCTCTCGGGTTGGCGGATATCGCGCAGACGCCAGCGAATCAGATGAATGGCCGCGGGCGATAGGGGCTGCACCGTGCCGTTCGCGCCTTCGCTGGGCATGAGCGGAACATCGCGGTAAAAGATGGGTGCGCCCACCGGATCGATCGACGTCGTGAGCGTGACGCTTGCGACGGAAACTTGAGTCTGGTCGCGATAGCCGGTAATCGTCACGGTAGCCGGTTTCGCGGTCGAGTGCGCCTGAATTCTCTTCCAGGTACCCGCATCTGGAGTCCAGGTCCACGATGCCGCTTGCCGCGGAGTGAGTTGCGGCAGCTCATTTGTGTTGCTTACCGCATCGGGATCGATCTCGCCGACGCGCATCCTCTCGCCCTTCGCCTGAACGTGAATCGATGGCGTCTCGTCTGCGAATGTCACCTCGATGGTCCAGGCCGCAGCAGGACCGTCCCGCCAAAGGAAAGTCGGCGCTGTAATGCCAGGGGGAAAGATGGAGCCGTCCTCTGGATAGTCGATGGCGATCGGCCACAGGGCCGACTGGCCGCGTACTCCACGAATGGGAGAGAAGGAAGCAAAGACCAGAATTGCGCTAACGATAAGAAAAGCGACGGGGACAAGGCGCCGTGATCCAACCCAAGATCGGGACCCGCGAGCGACCATTCTTCCTCCCCAAGAGCCACGCTCATGCTGTGACCACCCTTCACTTTACTCGTTTCAGCAGACGCGCTGCGGGGCCTGCTACAGCGCTTTCGATCCAAATGTTTACAGAAACCAAGCAGCAAAGTGGCATTTTCCCCGGGGTCCCCGGCGACAGGTCCTCGTCGCTGGGGTGGAAGTAAATGCCACCTGCGACGCTGATGAATCGTCAATTTGTGGATCGAAAGCGCTGCTGAACAGTCCACTTGCAGAACCGCTCAAAATAAAGAAGGCCTGAGCAGCGATCAAATCGCCGCCCAGGCCGTTTTGAAACCGAGTTAGAAGGTTAGTTTGAGAGCAGCCTGGCCAACACGCGTTGTGTTGTTGGTGCCGCCAAAGCCGCCATTGCCGCCGTTGATTTGTGAGGGTCCACCACCCGAATCGCCTGGCTGGGCATATGGATTAGCCATGATCGGATGGTTGGTGGCGTTGAAGAACTCGAATCGGAACTGAAGGCGGTAACGCTCCAGGATCGACCAGTTCTTCATCAGCGCCGCGTCCACGTTGAAGCCGGGAGGCCCTTGGATCAGGTTGCGCCCGCTGTCGCCGAAGGTTCCGTCGTGACGTGTGATAAACGCAGCGGGGTTGAAGTATTGCTCCGTCCAGTGGGCTCTCCCGCCTTGACGAACGTTGAGAGGTACTCCTGGGACGCGGTCGGCCCGGTCGCTGGCGCAGTCCTGTAGGCAGCCACTGCCTTTGTTCAGTTCGCCAAATGCAGCGTTGTCATTTCCCGGATTAATGCTGAACGGCGATCCCGACTGCCAGCTGATAATGGGGCTTATCTCCCAGCCCGCAAGCACTTCACGTACCAACAGATTCTGCCCACTCAACGCCGGACTGTTGTAGATAAAGTTGCTCACCCAGGTGAATGGAAGATTCGAATTGGAAATCCCATGGCTCCAGTGCAGGTCCCGGGGATTGTTCATCTCATCGCCATTTGAAAGGTTGGCGACGCTCGCCACGTCAATCGACTTTTCCCAGGTAAAGCTGGACTGCGCCTGGAGACCGTGAGACAAATGCCTCTGGACCGTCGCCTGCAGTGACTGATAGCTGGCAGTTGCCCCGCTGTCATACTCCAGAATGCCGGTGAAGTTGGAGTAAGGAGCTTGAGGCCCCTTAAGCGTGCCATTCGTGAGGTTTGTTGATGTTGGCAGCGCGCAGCTCGGGTTGTTGTAGTAGGTGCAGTAGCTGTAGCTGGCGATGTTGTCGTCCTGCACCCAGCTCTGGTGATACGACTCGCTGCCAACATAGGCCACGCGAACCGCAGTCACTGAATCGATCTGTTGCTCCACTGAGGCGTTCCACGCCTGGCTCATGGGTGCTTTGAATTGCCGGCTGAAAGACGCCCCTAAACTGACCGGAAGCGCAATCACCGAGTTGAGCGGGGCCTTGTAGTTAGGTGTGGCCCATGGAATCTTGCCCGCGCCGGTGCCGAATGGGGAGCCATCGGGCGTATCGAACGACGAGGTTGCCCATGGATTGTGGAAGTCTTCAAATCCCGTAATCGTCTGGCCGGTGTTCGGCGTACAGGTAGCTCCACCGTTGCAAATCGGAGTATTCGACGGCGTAGGCGGAGAGAACGTCGGAGCAAACGGCGCCAGATCGACGGTGTGGTTGTAATTCGCGTAGGCCACCGGAGCGCTGAACATTCCAAATGCGGCGTGGAACGACGTGCGGGGCATGTTTTTGGGTTGATAAGCCACCCCGACGCGAGGCTCAAAGAACTTGTCGTCGCTTGGGCGTAGGCCGGCAGTCATATTGGTGTCGCCGGGATAAATCAGTCCCATCGGTGCGCCGGGATAGATGTAGCTCTGCTGGCCTGCCACGAAGGCAGCTCCACGGCCCCCGACCTCAGCCGGCGCCAGATCCGGATCCCAGCGCAAGCCAAGAGTAAGAGTCAAGCCTGGCTTGATCCGATACTCGTCATTCACGTAGGGGTCGATAAGCCATCCCTGAACGTCGGACAGCTCGCCGGCTCCCTGCTCGAAGCTGCTCATGTAACCAAGCAGCCAGTCGGACTCACTATTGCCGGTGTAACTGCTGCCGAAGCCGATAATGGAGTCTTGCGGATACTGGGTTGATTCGACCGCCCGCTGATGGATCAGATCGATGCCCGCCGAGATCGTATGGCGGTGAACGGTCTGGATCAGCGTGTCGGAGAAGCCGAGGGTGCCACGGACTTCGGCCGAGGGCTCAGTCCATCCGCCGTTGGCGCCGCCGAAGGTTGCGCCTTCCATATAGCAGGCCGGCTCAACAACTGAAATGAAGCGCGACCAGCACATTTGTTTGCCATTGCTGTCAAGCACCGCTGTCGAGTTATGCGCGCTCTGCTGGGTCCAAAAACCTGTGAACGTGTTAACTGTGCTGGGGTTTATTGTCCAGGTGTGCTGTGCTAACTCGTTGAAATACCAGAACTGTTCCCCGAACGTCTGGTTCCAGGTGTTCAGGTTCAACACAGAGAGAACATTCCCCGGAGTGTCGCCGGCGGGCTGCACGTATTTATCGACGAACGATCGAAGAGTGACGCGCTGGCTCTTGGTCACATCGTAGTCAACCCTGGCCGTGTACTCGTCGATATCGGTATTCGCCAGATTGGCCGATCCGTAGAGCATTCCTCCGGCCAGATTCTGGGCGCCGGAGGTCGGAGCCGCGGTCCCTGAAGCCGGGGCAGTGTGTCCTGGCAGCCCAAGGGTGGTAAATTGCACGGCCACCGGATCGAGGCCAGATGCGCCCCCGATGAGCTGGTTAGGAAGCCCGTCAACAATTGTGAACGGCCCGTTCAGCCAGCCGCAATTGGTTGTCTGCAGCGCGGGAGCCACGCCAAAGCCCGAACCGCAGTTGCTGTTGTGGGCCTGTGCATAGGTGATGAGCCCGCTAAAGTCCCCGTTCAACATCTGCTGGGTGGGGGTTGTAGTCGAATTCGTCGTAGTCCCGGGGCCGCCCACCTGAATTGTTCCCTGGTAGTTGAAGAAGAAGAACAGCTTGTTCTTCAGGGCCGGTCCGCCAACGAAGCCGCCGAACTGGTTGCGCCGATAAGTGTCCTGTTGGTGGTTGCTCCAATTCGGTGCATCGAAATCACCGTTGCGCATGAACTCGAACAGGCCGCCGTGCCACTGATTGCTGCCGCTCTTGGTGGCCATTGAAACCACGCCGCCCGATGAGAAGCCGTAAACAGCGCTGAAGTTGCTGGAGATGAGACGAAACTCCTGTGTTGCGTCGGAATTGGGTGTTGGCGAGTTGGAACCCAGATATGTATCCATGTTCGTAACGCCGTCAAGCATGTAGAAGGTGCTGCCGACGCGGCCGCCATTCGATGAGGTCACCGACTCATTCGGGAAAGAAAAGCCGCTTTGCTGCCAAGCAACGCCGGCCTTGTTGCCATCCACAATGCCCGGCGAAAGCAGCGCCAGGGCCGACGGGTCGCGGCCGTCCAATGGCAATTCGCTCACTGCATCCTGGTTGATCGTCATGCCCAGCTCGGGCGTTGTGGTGTCAATCAGCTCTGCATCCGCGGTAACGCTGACAGTCGCGCCGGCACTCGCCAGCTTCAACTGCACGTTCTGCGTGGCATACAGGTTGGCATTGATGACGATGCCTTTCTGCAGGTAGTCCGCAAAGCCGCTCGCGGAAATCGATAACGAGTAATGGCCGGGTGGCACCAGTTGGAACCCATAAACACCTGTGTTGTCCGTCTTCAAGGACTCTGGGAAATTGGTGTCAACATCGGTCAAGGTAACGGCCGCCCCGGCAATGGCCGCCCCCGACGGATCCGTTACCTGGCCCGTCAAGCTCCCGGTTGTGCCCTGTCCCTGGACAACGACGACGGAAGCAAAGAGCCCGACGACGAGGACGAGTAGTAGAGCTCGTAAGCGTTTTGCGTTGGTCAACTGCATGCTACCTCCTGAAGTGATCGCTCGACGATGCGAGTGCCGGTTTCGCACGCGCTCGAAGAAAACCTGAGAGCGTTCTGAAACCGTTTTCATTTTTCGCTGACCGCAGGGGCCCAAAAAGACGAGAATCTCGATTCCAGATCTCGCCTGTCTCCTGATTGCCGTTGAATGATTTTCGAATTTGTACGGCGAAACGAACGTTACTCTTGCCACACAACGCCTTGTATCCGCCAAAAGTCGGATTGGTCCGCTTTTTTTTCGCGGGAGCGCTGCTTGGCCAATGCGGTCGCTTCCCATGCATCCAGAAGTTCAGGTCGTAACTGTCTTCTGCTTCACCAATACGCTGAAATGCATTGATTTCATTGCACATACAAAACGGATGGAGAGTTGAAGAGACTCCCGGCATACGCGCTCTCCGGAACGCGTAAGAGGAGCTCCCGCAAGCTTATTTGGAAGACCGAAGAGGATAATCCTCGAATCCGACTTTGGTCGGATGGCCCTCAACTTTGCGAGATGTAGACTCCCGAGAGCGCTCTCACCATCTCTTCGCAGAAGGGTATTCTTGTGGGTGCGGAGTCTGATCGGCTATGGATTGTCTTCAAATCGGTGCGCTGAGAAAATTGAAGCGGGTCGTTGCCCGATCTTCGACAATTCACGCGCTGGCGGGAATTGGCCTGTCAATCGGAACCTGCGCGCTTTCAGCTGCCCAATGCATTGGGCCGCCTGCGCTCGAAGCCCGTCTCAAGGCCAATCCCTCAGCTGAGACCTACTCCAGCCTGGGCAACTGGTTTGCCGAGAAAAAGCAATTTGACTGCGCAGCCGTGTCCTTTCGATCGGCCTCTGGACTGCAGCCCCAATCTGCTTCCCTTGCTTACCTTTGGGGGCTCAGCCTCTATTCTGCAGGTCAAGACGCCGCGGCACTTGACCCACTCGACAAGGCCATTCGGATGGATCGGACCGATATCCGTCCCCATCTGGTCCTCGGTGGGGTTTTCGACCGGCTAAAGAGAACAGCCGATGCTGAGACCGAGTGGCGTGCTGCGCTGGCCATCGATCCTGACTCGGCAATTGCCCTCGATAGCCTCTCCCAGGATCTGATTGACACAAAAGATTACGGATCCGTGGTTGTCCTGCTCGACAAGCCCGGCAAGGAGCGAATACGAACGCCTGTGCAATGCCTCAATCTTGGAGTCGCCTATGCGGGCAGAGTTGAGCTCGACAAGGCAGTCATGGTGCTCCGCGAAGGACTGAACAACAACCCAGACTCGCTGCCGATTGCCAATGAACTGGCGGTGCTGCTCATGCTTGTCGGTCGCGACGATCAAGCGTATGCGGTCTTCGATCTCGCGCTTGCGAAGCACCCTGACGACCTCCCTACCAAGATTCTCTACCTGCACACGCTGGTCTCGAGTCACTCAGAAAAGGCGGCTGATCTGGCAAGAAAGCTCCTTGCCGCTGATCCGGACCAATGGGAGGTTTTGTCTCTGAATGCTGTTCTTGAAGCGCGCGAAGGAGACTTCGCGTTGGCACGCGCTCATCTTGAACGCTCTGTTGCCCTCAATCCCACGTCCAGTCAGGCGCAACACCAGTTAGGCAGCGTGCTTTCTAGTCTTGGCGAGTTGCCCGCCGCGCGAGAGCACCTGGAAAAAGCGATCGCCCTGGGCGACGACCAGCCTGAGGTGCAATTCGACCTCGCCCAGGTTCTGAAGCGTCTTGGCGATACTGCCCAGGCAACTGAGAAGCTGGCAATCTATCAGAAGTTGAAGACAGCTCAATCTCAAAAAACCCAGGCCGCCGGCAAGGCTGAGGTTGGAGACGAGGCGATGAAGACCGGCGATGCCACGACTGCGATAGCGCTGTACAAAGAAGCCCTCGAGAACAACCCCGATGAGCCGCTCCTCTATTACAAGCTCAGTCGAGCGCTCGACAAGGCCAGCGACATTGACGGCGAACGTGCAGCTCTGCACCAGGCCATTCAACTCAATCCAAATCTCGCTGAAGCGCAAATCCAGATGGGGTTCCTTTCCGCACGGGCTGGAAATGTCGGCGAAGCAGAAGGGTATTTTCGGGCCGCGGTCAAGGCCTCTCCCTCGCAGGTCGTTGGCTGGATCAATCTGGCCGCGACCTTGGCCAGCGAAGCCAAATGGGACGATGCGAAGCAGGCAGTGGGCCGCGCGCTTGAAATTGACCCCGACAACGCCCAGGCTCGGAGCCTCAGCCAGGCCATCACCGAGGCTCATCCGGGACCATGACCAAGCGATTCTCGCAACACGCCGATTCCAACCTCAGCAATCGATGGTCCCGTCGTCGGCTTCTGCAAGCGACGCCCGGAGTCCTGGCAACCGCGGTGCTGCCGACCCCGCTGTTGGCCATGCAAACCTCGCCAGTCGATACCGAGTTCTCTAGATTCGTCGATGTGGCCGAGGCTGCCGGCCTCAACCAGGTAATGTTTTACGGCGAGGGAACGAGGGCCACGTATCTCACCGAGATCATGGGCGGAGGATGCGCATTCTTCGACTATGACAACGACGGATGGATGGACGTTTTCATCCTCGGCGGCCGGCGGCTTGAGAGCGTGCCCGCAGGCGCCAGCAACCGCCTCTACCGAAACAACCGCGACGGCACCTTCACCGACGTTACCGCGCAAGCCGGATTGATCGACGCAGGATGGGCCGTAGGCGTCTGTGTCGGCGATTACAACAACGACGGGTTCGAAGATCTTTTCCTCACTTACTTCGGCCAGAACCGCCTCTATCGCAACAACGGCAACGGAACCTTCACCGATGTAACCCAACAGGCGGGCCTTGCCTCCGCCTCAGTTCGCTTCGGCTCTGGTTGCACCTTCGTTGACTACAACCGCGACGGTTGGCTCGACCTGTTCGTCTCCAACTACGCCGACGTCGATCTTGCCAAAATGCCAACTCCCTCGCTCGAACGCCCCAATTGCAACTACCTCGGAGTTCCCGTCAACTGTGGCCCCAGCGGTCTGCCCTTGCCCACACACCTCCTGTATCGCAACAACGGAAACGGCGCCTTCACCGACGTCTCCAAAGAATCGGGAGTAGCGGCCATGCGTGGCTCCTACGGCCTTACCGCTGCGGCCTTTGACGTCGATGACGATGGATGGCCCGACATCTTGGTGGCCTGCGACTCAACGCCCAGTCTTGTGCTGATGAACAATCATGACGGCACCTTCCGTGAAGAGGGTCTGCTCCGAGGTCTCGCTCTAAGCGACGACGGAAGAGAGATGGCCGGAATGGGCGTTGGCGTTGCCGACTACGATTGCGATGGGCGGCTCGATGTGGTGCGCACCCACTACATGAACCAGGCCACGGGCCTTTATCACAATCTGGGAAAGGGTCAATACGAGGATGTAACCAACCGCGCCGGCCTGATCCACGAGCGACGATTTGTGAGTTGGGGCGTCGGCATGCTCGACCTCGACAATGACGGCAACCCCGATATCTTTCTCGTTACTGGCCAGGTCTATCTCGAACTTGAGGCCGTAAACCCCAGGTATCCGCGGAAAGGTCCGCGCATTCTTTTCCGCAATCTCGGCAATGGAACCTTTCTCCAGATTCCCGAACAAAGCCAGCCGGCTCTGAACGCTCGCCATGTGAGCCGCGGATGCGCCTTTGGAGACTTCGACAACGATGGCGATCTTGACATTCTGATCATGAATCAGAACGAGCCACCCTCCCTGCTGCGCAATGACGCACCTCCACAGAATCACTGGATCAAGATTCGCCTCCACGGCACCAAGAGCAACCGCAGTGCACTCGGCGCAAGGGTCACCGTTCGCTGCGGCCGCAAGGTACAGGTGCAGGAACTCATGAGTCAGTCGAGTTACGTTTCCAGCAATGACCCACGTCTTCACTTCGGGCTCGGCGCTGCTGCAGTCGCCGACATCGAAGTCCGTTGGCCGATGGGGAGCGTCGACATGCACAAAGATCTCCCAGTCGACAGGCTCATCACGCTGGTGGAGGGCTCACCCAACCTCACATCTGAGAAGCTGACGCCTGCTTCAAAGCCCGCTCCCAGGCCTGCGACGGCCTCCAGGCCCTGAGCTTCAGCACCGCCAGGCCGATCCTCGACTCATTCAAAGACGCGAATCTCCAATCATCGGTGTCTGAGAGAACGGGACAGGCCGGCAGCGCGGATCAAACCAATGCGAGGGCAGAACTACCTCGGAGTCCATTCAGGATGACTCGTAAAGAGTCCTCCGATAAATCCAAGTTGATACACCAGGAATGACCCAAAGCAAAGGCTCACGATACCCGAGGCAGCGCCAAGATATTTGCTCAGACGAGTGAAACGGTCTCCGGCGAACGTGAGCGGAACAGCGATTGCCGCAGTCATGGACATCATTCCAATCATTGTTCCTGCGCCGAAGATGAGCAGATAGGCAGTCGCCCAGGCGGGGTTGTGAATCGTAGATAGAACCAGAAGCGCCACGGCTGCCGAGCCCGCAAGTCCATGAACTAACCCGATGAACAACGGTCTCAGGCATTGATAGAGACCAAGCCTTCCCACCGATTGCTCCAACCATCTGTCCATTCGTGTACCGACCTGGGTTTCAGTTCCGGATGCAATTGCAGGTCCAGGAATCGCCGGCGTGAGGTAGGTCGTAATCTTCCGCATTACGCCGGTGAGGTTGAGCACGCCCAGCAAAATGAGCATGAGGGCAACGCTGAACTCCATGGAGAGGCCCAGGCGGGGTGGAATCTCGACTCCAAATAGAATGATGAGCGCTCCGACGATGAAGATGGTAATGGTGTGCCCCAATCCCCAGACAGAACCGATCAAGGCGGCATTGCGGATGCTTCGCTGCTTGCTGACGATGGTTGAAATGGCGACCACGTGATCGGCGTCGGTGGAGTGACGCATGCCGAGAATCAGGCCCAGGCCGATAACGAACAGGGCAGGTCCAAGTCTCTCTTTGGAAATCAGGTTCACGGTGAAGTGAACCGTCGAAAGGGACTGCACGGCGAGTATCAGGCCAAGAACCGTGATGAACGCTGAGGATGCTACAGGAAGCCAGCGCTTGATCAGCGGGCCGTCAACCTGAAGACACGACATGAATCGCCGCGCGTAGACCATGGCCATGCCAAAGATGATAAGAACGGCAGCAAGCCCCATGCTGAAGGCGACGATAAGGAAAAGCCCCAGGCCGATTCTGTGCAGTGCCGCCGCGCTCAGAAGCACGACCAGGGCAGCCGGGCAGGGGATAATTCCGCCAGTGATGCCGAGGGTAAAGAGCTGCGTCAGGCTAACGGAAGGCGCCGGAGTGGACTTGCGCGCTTCAGCATCAGGGAAATGATCGTGAAAGTGAGGTTGCTGGTGGCCGTGTCTATGTGAGTGGTCATGATTGGTCGCGCCAGAGTCGCCGTGAGTGTGTGCGTGCGGCTGCGCATGAGAATGAAACAGTCGCGGAAAATGAGAATGACTGTGGCCTTCGCCCGGTAGATGAGAGTGTTCCGTAGCCGTGCCTGTCCAACGGCGCAAAAGCATATAGATGCCGAGGCCGGCGATGGTGATGCCGGAGAATGCGCCAAGCCAGGGATAAAGCTGCTCGGGAACGATGTACCGCGAAGCGTATAAGGTGATCGCGCCGAGGGCGAAGACACCGACTGTGTGCGATGCGGTGACGATGACGCCGAGAAGCGCCGCGTGACGTGCGGTTCCTTTGGAGCCGACCAGATAAGCGGCAACAATTGTCTTGCCGTGGCCAGGCTCGAGAGCGTGCAGCCCGCCCAGTCCAATCGCAATCAGGGCAGCGGTGAACAAGAACCATGGGCTGAGATGCTCGGCTTGAATCAACTCCGTGAATTTGCTGCGGGGCGTCTGCTGTTGGTTGGCTTGTAGGTGGATGGCAGGCTGCTCTGTATGTGCCCCTTGAGAGAATTCAGAAGCCGTCCCGCGACTCGGCGAAACGCTTTGGATCACCGCGACGCGGGACTCTGCATTTGTTCGGCTGGACTCTGGCTTCGGTTCCGTTGTGGATGCGGTTGTCGAATGCGCCACGCGCACAGGCTGGGCAACTGCAACTGCCGGAGCGAACGACGGCAGTGCGACAACCAGAGACGCATCGAGAACCTGCGGCGGGCTGGTCAACAGATCGGTTGGATAGTTGCTCAATTCGCCGCTGCGATCTGTCGCAGGCACCGAAGTGCTCACCATTGAGCCTGCGCTAGAGGAGGCAACCACCTCCTTCCATCCACTTTGTCCCGCATAGTTGTCATCCGCAAATTGAATCTTGAGTTGCCGGTCTGAATTTGTTGAAGTCGATGGGCTTGACGCTTCGAAAACAAATCCCATCTTCATCGTTGGCAGACCACCCGCACCGGGAGGGAAAATCACATCGGTGGAGACGACGCGGAGAGCAGCCGGTTTGCCGTCCAGAGTGAGCGTGAGGCCGCGTCCCAGTTCCGCCCCTCGGGCAGACAAATACTTCATCACCGTCGTGGACTTCGCATCGATTGCTGTTGGCGAAATGCCCGCTCTCTGCAACTCCTGATAGGTCGGGATCTCAGCCAGATCGATGATGTAACGAATGCGGATTCGGTCGCTTTCTACCGCGATCTTTGAGTAGTGGTTCACGCTGAAATTGCCCATGGGGTGGGCCGCCGCCGAATGGCAGAGGCCTGCCAGGAAAATGAGGGACAGGAATTGAGCAATCCGTTTAACGGGCGATGTCATTCGAACCTCCCTTTGATGCCATTTGGGGTTCCAGTGCGGCAAGCTTTTCACTCGCTGCCTTTGCGTAGACCAGATGGAAATGCGGATTGATCTGAAGCGCTCTTCTTAGTTCGCTGAGTGCCTTTTCTCGTTGCCCAAGCCCATCGGCAATCATTCCGGCGTGATAGAGCAGCATTGGATCATTCGTGCCCATGCGCATGGCTTTCTCGCTTGCCGAGGCCGCTTCTTGCAACCTGCCATTCTTGAAGAGAGCCCACGACAGCGCATCCCATGTGTAGATGTCATGCCTCACTTCAAGCTCTTTCTGCGCAAGGTCAACTGCCTCCGGCAGCTTCATGTCGTGGTCTGCATAAAAAAGCGCAAGATCGCGATTGTGCAGGACCTGATTGATCTTTCCAAGCAGCCCTATATATTCAACCAGCGCGTATTGCTTCTGAGCTTCTGCCTGGTTTCCCGTCCGTGCATAGAGGTCGCCAAGCTCTGCGATGAAGATCGGCATCGGCACAACTGCAATGGCCTTCTGGTAAAGCACGATTGCTTCCGCAAACCTGCCGTTGTTTGCCCGCAGCTTGCCAAGCGCCGCCAGAGCGCGATAGTCGCCCCTGTGCGTGTTCAACGCGGCAAGATAGGCCGCATCGGCCGAGGAAGTGTCGCCGGCCTGGGTCTCAAACTCTCCCAGCTCGAAATACAACCACGCCATGTTTTCGCGCGGCAGTTGAGCTTCAACACCCTCGGCGACCGATTGCCTCATCAGCTCGATCGCCTCGTCCGTGTCGCCCGCAACGAACTTGAGATAGGCAAGCCGGCTGTCGCGCGCGTACGCTGCATGGGGAGAAAGTGTCATATCTCGTGGCGTCAACTTGGCATAGGCCGCGGCCGCTCTGTCGTACTCACCCATGTCTGCATAGGCGTCGCCGACGATCGCGAAGGGCGAAACGTCCCCAGTGCCGAGCGACAGCGCCTTCTGCGCATAGCTCAGTGCATCGGCAAAGCGATGCTCTCCCATGCAGACTTCAGCCAAGGTTCCCAGGGCATCTGCTGCGGAGAAGTCCGATGAATCGAGGTCGAGCGACTTGTCAAGAGCCTCTTCAGCCAACTGATAGTCGCTCACGTCGCCAGTCTCCCTGGCGTGCTGGAAGTATGCTGCCCCAAGGCCCGCGTACTCTCGTGGATCCTTCGGATTTCGCGCCAAATTCGACTGTGCCTTTTGAATAGAGCGGCTGGTGTCAGTCGGTTCGGGGGTGAGCAGGTTTTCCGGTACAGGGGCAAACGCCGCCGCATACGTTGCACGTGCTGGGCGTGCGGACACAACAGCCCCCGGTGCATGACCCGTTGTTGGCTGCGACGTATTCGTATCCGCCAACGTCAATGGGTTGGGCGCCTGCGGAGTAAGTGTGGTGTTCGGCCGCGAATCGATCGCCGCCTGAGCCAGGCTTGCGGACTTAATAGCATCCTCGGCAAACTTCGACGCGGGGTTGGATTGAACGGCGAGTTTGAAATATCTGGCTGCGTCATCGCCGTGGTTGAGCTTCTGCGCAATGTGTCCTGCATGATCGAAGATCTGCGCGCTTTGGATTCCAATTGCAATGGCCTTCTGCACCGCGGCGTCCGCTTCCGGATACTTCGCATTGGCAAAGAGCCCCCACGCGTATGCATCGAGCGTCCACACATCCTGCCGCGCTTGGATCTCAGCCTGAGCAAGCTTGAGCGCCTCGGGTGCGGTATCAGGGCTTTCGGAAAGCATCAGAATCAGGTCGCACCTTGACTCTTCGGTAGCCCGAACCGGATCGTCGGCAAGGTGTTTGAACTCTTCAAGCGTCGCGCGAGCCTCCCGCGTTTGTCCCGCGGCCTGCTGCGCCATGGCAAGTTGATAAAGAACGTGCGGATCGCGATCGAGCCCTGGGGCCTGCAGCCACAGTTGCACCGCATCGGCGGCCCGATTCTGCGCCATCCGAACGCGCGCAAGATTCTCCATCGTAGTTGGATAGTTTGGAAAGAGCTGTGCCGCTTGCTGAAGTGTCCGTTCTGCCTGCGCAGTCTGTCCGGAATCGATCAGAACCGAAGCAATCTGATTTGTGATCCAGGCCTGCTCTTCTACTTCGGTGGGCGATGTTTGTGCAGCCGCACGGTTGAGGAACTCGATAGCTCCATGGCTATCACCGTAGAACACACGCAATCTGGCCCCAAGCAACAACGCTGGAGTGTTGTTGGGGCGCATATTCATCATCCATTGCGCGTTGAAATTTGCTCCGTCGTAATCACCCATCCCCATCTCCGCTTCGGCAAGATAGCCGAAGGTCAGTACATCGTCGGGTACTCGGCGACGAAGGGCTGAGGCAAGTTCTTTCGCCTGCGAATATTGATGCCTGCTCAGCATCAGTGCTACTTGAGTCCGCTGCAGCGGAAAGTCTGTCGAGTCCAGCTTTAGCCCCTGAGCAAGAGCGGCTTCGGCCGAGTTCAGCCAGATGGGGTCAGAGGTCTCGCGGGCTCGCCGAAGGTAGGCGATTGCCAGTTCGTTATAGGCCTGAATCTTCTTCGGATCGGCTTTGAGCTGTTGCCTGGCCGCTGCAATTCGCTCCTGTGCCGGACTGTCCTGCTGAGCGATTGCAGGGTCCCCCAAGTCCGGCTCAACTGTTTGTGCCGCGAAGGTACGCTCAGCGGTTGCAGTCCCGGATAGGAGCAAGCCGAAGATAAGGAATCTTTTCTGCAGGGATGTCATGAGGCACCTGTGGTTGAGAGACTTGGAAATCGGTTCTCTGCGCGGGGATTTATTCCACGCAGAGAACCGGGTATTGACAAGCAACAGTTCCGGAGTTCTCCGGCTGCTAGTTGACGGGGCAGGCCGAAGGACCACCCTGGTTGAGCGGCGGAGCGTCCGAGTTCTGTGCGCTCGAAGGATTCGGCTGGTCTCCGCAACCGGTTGGATCGCCCGCGCTGATGTGGCGGCTATCGCGGCCACTGTAGGCGTAGTGAATGTAGGGGAACGTCTCCTGGGGTGGGACGTCAGGTGCATTGACGCCATCGCCAATGCGGTAGTTGTACTGTGAACCGGCCAGAATGCCCGCTACCGCCCGCGACGCGATGTCAACCACATCGTCAGTCAGGCGGCGGCCATTGGGGAATCCTGCCGCATCGCCGGCGAGTAGCCCCAGTCGGCTGCGGCTGGCAAGCGGTGTGGGAGCGACTCCGGTGTTCAGCCGCAGCAAGTCCGCAACCGGTCCGGCCGGGGTGCCCGCTGGGGCAATGGGAGGGGCATACGTTACCAGGAAGAGCAGGTCGTTGCGCGGTGGTGTTGGGATGGCGATGCCGTAGATCGCGTTGAGAACCCTCGCCAGAAGCGGATCGAGGTCCATCGGGGCAAACTGGCTGTCGTTAATCGGTTGCGACATGCTCCAGAAGTCCTTGCTTCCCGTGCCAATGATCAATTCGTTGATCAGCGGATTGCCAAGACGCTGAACCTGGGCGTACCCGCCCTCCGATTGCACAGGATTTGGGGAATTCCGAATCGTGGTCTGCGGCCTTGAGGTTGTGGCCCATGCGCCGATGGTTCCTTTCGGATCGGTGGCGGCATGGATTTTGTGATCGCTGGTTAGCAGATTGATCGGGACTTCGATTGCAATTGTGTTCACGTTGAAACCTGCAACGGAGTTCGGGGCGATGTTCGAGTAGTTGTCAGCATCCTGCGCCGCTGTCAGCACTCCACCTCCCGCGCTGGGACGGAAGTTGAGGCTATCGAAGGTTGCGCCAAGGTCGATGAAAAATGGATCTGCGACCGTTCCCGCGAAGACCCGAATAGTCTCGGTGTCGTTAGGG
>Ga0182018_10002438_pt1 | contig 18619 bp, 21 predicted proteins | sample 812P2MmetaG_FD_120490 | JGI IMG/M metagenome (GOLD analysis project Ga0182018, IMG submission 120490) | Permafrost microbial communities from Stordalen Mire, Sweden - 812P2M metaG | ecosystem: Environmental > Terrestrial > Soil > Wetlands > Permafrost | place: Sweden: Stordalen | collected... | reverse complement strand
GTGCCCGGTCTGGTCGTGCAACGCTGTCGATCGCTGGCCGAAGCCATCAACGTCGCCGAGAACGGTACGAAGTAGCCCAAAATACGGTAGAATAGATAGTCCCCCTACCGCCATTTTTTGGCGAAATTTCTCTGAGGAGAACCTTGTCCACCACCGTCCGTAAGTACAAAAAGGGCGATCGCCTCGTCTACCCCCACCACGGCGCCTGCACCGTTGAAAAAATCGAGAAAATGACGGCCTTCGACGTCAAGCAGGACTACCTCAAACTCAAGGTCGCCTACACCGACCTGGTCCTGATGGTCCCCGTCGCCAACGCCGAATCGGTCGGACTGCGCGACGTCATCAACGACGAGGAGGTCGAGGAGGTCTTCGCCGTGCTGCGCAAGAAGGAGGCGCGCATGCCCACCAACTGGTCACGCCGCTTCAAGAACCACTCGGAGAAGTTGCGCTCCGGCGACATCTACCAGGTGGCCGAAGTGGTGCGCAACCTCTCGATCCGCGACAAGGACAAGGGCCTGTCGGCCGGCGAGAAGCGCATGCTGACCCGCGCGCGCCAGATCCTGGTGTCCGAGTTGACCTTCGCGCTGAACGTGGACACGGAAGCGGCGGAGGAAAAGCTCGCCTCGGTCCTGCCGTAGGCATGTTCGTCGCCGCCGTCGTTGTGGCCGGCGGCCGTGGGACTCGCTTTGGCGCCACCAAGCAGTTCGCCGACCTGGACGGTGAGACCGTCAGCGCGCGCAGCGTGCGCCACGCGAGGTCCGTCGCCTCGACGGTCGTGCTGGTGGTGCCCGAGGGCTACGCCGGCGACGGCGAGGGCGCCGACGTGGTCGTCACCGGTGGGCCGACCCGGGCGTCGTCGGTACGAGCGGGCCTGGCCAACTGTGTCGAAGCCGACATCGTCGTCGTGCACGACGCTGCACGTCCTCTGGCCTCCACCGACCTCTTCGCTGCGGTCGTCGACGCCGTTATCAACGGCGCCGACGCGGCGGTGCCCGGTCTCGCCATCACCGACACTGTCAAGAAGGTGGTCTCGCAGGGCGATTCGAGCGTCATCCGCGACACCGTTCCGCGCGACGACCTGATCACGGTCCAGACCCCTCAGGCCTTTCGCCGTGAGCTGCTCGTGCGAGCGCACGCCTCGGAGCCCGAGGCGACCGACGACGCGGCGCTCGTCGAAGCGCTCGGCGCCCACGTCGTCGTGGTGCCGGGAGAGCCGGGCAACCTCAAGATCACCGATCCGGGCGACTTGGCGACGGCGGCCCGGCGAGCCACGCCTGGTTCGCTGAGGGTCGGCCACGGTCTTGACGTGCATCGCGTGAGCGATGACCCCTCGCGGACCCTGATGCTGGCGCTCGTTCACGTCGAGGGCGCGCCCGGTCTCGAGGGACACTCCGACGCCGACGTGGCGACGCACGCGCTGTGTGATGCTCTGCTCGGTGGCGCCAACCTTGGCGACCTGGGCCGCCACTTTCCCGACACCGACCCCGACTACGAGGGCGTGCCCTCGCGCCGCCTGCTCGAAGAGACCCTGCGCCTGGTGCGTGAAGGTGGGTACCGGGTCGCCTCGGGCGACGTCACGATTATCGCCGAGCGACCGCGGCTGGCGCCGTACATGACCGCGATGAGCGCCGAAATCTCGTCGCTCGTGGGCGTCGCCGTTTCGGTGAAGGCCACCACCGCCGAGGGTCTCGGGTCGCTCGGGCGTGTCGAGGGCATCGCCGCGACGGCCGTCGTGCTGCTCGAAGCGACGTGAGTCCGCGCCCGCCCCGTCATGCGCCGTCACCGAAGGGCCGACCCCCACGCGCTGGCACCCGGCCAACGGGCGCCGGTGCGACCGGAGCACGCCGGACGCCCAGCCGGGAGAAGGAGGGGCTGGGCGGGGAGCAGGTGGAGGGCCGGCACGCCGTCCTGGAACTCCTGAAGGCCCGACGTCGGCAGATCCAGAAGGTTTACGTCGCCGACCAGCAGGACCCCTCTGAGATCCTGGACGCCATTGAACTCGAGGCCCAGCGCCAGCGCGTCCCGGTCCAGGTCGTCTCGATGGCCCGGCTCGATCGCGAAGCCCGCACCGAGGGCCACCAGGGCGTCATGGCCATCGCCGCCCGCCTGGAGACCGTGGGGCTCGAGGCGCTGCTGGGCCAAGCCCGGCCCTTCCTGCTCGTCTGCGACGGCGTCACCGATCCGCGCAATCTGGGCGCCATGCTGCGCAGCGCCGATGGCGCGGGAGTCACCGGCGTCGTCGTGCCGCGACACCGCGCCGCGCGAATTTCACCTTCGGTCACGAAGACCGCGGCGGGAGCCATTGAGTACCTGACCTTCTGTGACGTCGGCGGCATCCCGGCCACGATTGACCAGTTGAACAAGGCGGGCGTGCTCACCGTCGGTCTCGCGAGCGAGTCGCGTGATTCGATCTACGACCTCGACCTTGGTTCCCAGCCCGTGGCGTTGGTCGTCGGTGGCGAGGAGAAGGGACTGTCGGCCCTGACGCGCAAGCGCTGCGCTGTGGTCGTCTCGATTCCGCAACTCGGGAAGATCAGTTCGCTCAACGCCGGTGTCGCGGTCTCGATTGCCGCGTTCGAAGTGGCGCGTCAGCGCGCGTTGCGACACTGAACGAAGCAAACTTTAAATCTGTTTCGGCGCGAAGTTGTGGGCCCGTAGTTTTCCCGCCCGAGTACGATTGATCTCGAAGTCGATGTACGTTTCATGTTGCCAACACCATGACGGTCGTTCATACTGTTGACGTGGCTCCACTCTCGTGGCATGTTTGCCCACCGCGAGTAGCGAAGTTGCTCTAAGTACGGCTGTGTGTCCAGGCGCGCGAATTTCCCACTCAAATAAAGGAAATGTAATGCGCCCCTTCTCGAATTCCGACCTTCGCCTGCCTAGCCAATATTCGGGGAAGGCGGTGGCGATGCTTCAACGAATCTGTTCGTTGACATTGGTGATGATGATCGCTTGCTTAGCCATTCCATCAGCGGCATTTGCCGATGCCCCGCACGTCTTCAGTGCAGTGTCCTTTTACGAGAACGACAGTCCAACGGATCAAGTGGCTGCTTATCAGATGGAGAGCGCCCCCACACCTCTGACGCTGTTTATCAATCTCAGTCCCGATTTTTCCAATCCCGGCTACTCCTTCAATGATTGGAGTACAACGCCAAATGCCGCTGCAGGAAGTACGAATTTTGCTGATGGTGCGACATATGACTTTCAAACCAGTTTGTCGTTCTACGCTCAATGGACTCCCGATGTTTACACGTTGACCTATGGCGCGGCTGGTGGATCAGTATCGCCGTTGTCGGTGAATTACTCGGTTGGTTCGAGTGCGTTGACGCTTGCAATACCCACATGGGATGGTCATGTATTTGAAGGATGGAACACAGAGGCTGACTACCTAGGGACGTCGTATGCAGCAGGAGCTGTCTATACGCCGACTTCGAGCGTCACTCTCTACGCTCAATGGACTCCCGATGTCTACACGGTGACGTACAACCCAGATGGCGCAGTCGTCTCGCCGATTTCGGTGGCGTACACCGTTGGATCCAGTGCAGTGACACTTCCGACTACTTCTCTGAGCGGTTACGCATTTGATGGTTGGAATACATTGGCGAACGGCTTGGGCACTTCGTATGCAGCCGATTCCAGTTATACGCCGACCTCGAGCGTCACCCTCTACGCCCAATGGACCCCTGACATCTACACCGTGTTCTACAACGCCGAAGGAGGAACGGTTGCGCCGACGCTTGAGAACTACAGCTTCGGCTCGAGTGCACTTGCACTGCTTGCACCGACGCTCACTGGCAACACATTTGATGGTTGGAATTCATTGGCGAACGGCTTGGGCATTTCGTACGCAGCGGGCGCAATTTACACGCCAATCTCGAGCGTCACTCTCTACGCCCAATGGACACCCGACGTCTACATGCTCAACTTCAACGCTGAAGGAGGAAACGTGGCTCCGCTGTTCACGAACTTCACCGTTGGTTCTACCGCGCTGGCTCTTCCCCTGCCAACGATGCTCGGGAACACATTCAGTGGTTGGAATACGCTGGCGAACGGCACGGGAGCGTCCTACTCAGCCGGCGCAAGCTACACGCCAATCTCGAGCGCCACGCTGTACGCGCAGTGGACCGCTGATGTGTACACACTGACCTTTAACGCAGAGGGTGGCACCGGGACGGCTCCGTCCGTGAACTTCACCGTCGGCTCCAGCGCCCTCACCCTTCCAATTCCGTCCCTGATCGGAAGTGTTTTTAACGGTTGGAACTCGTTGGCCAACGGTTCGGGAAGCACCTACAACGCGGGTTCGGCCTACACGCCGACCGCGAGCACCACCCTGTACGCCGAGTGGACACTCATCCCGGGGCCGCTCACCGACGCGATCATCTTTGACCTGAGCGGGGCGACGGGTTCGATCGCTCCCGTGACGGAGATCGTCGGCACGTCAGTTGTACTGCCTTCGGGGGCATCACTCAGCAAGCCGGGATTCACATTCTTGGGCTGGGGCACCAGTGCCACGGGCGCTGGCACCAACTACGTGGGCGCGAGTTCTCTCGTTGTCAATTCGTCTTTCACGCTCTACGCACTCTGGGCCGTGGCGCAACCGGTGACGATCAACTTCGCCGCCAACGGAGGCGTCGGATTGGTCACATCGCTCAGCGGTACGAGCGGTGCCTCAGTCACCCTGCCGGGCGGCACGGGACTCAGCTACGTCGGGCACACGTTCGCGAGTTGGAACACGTCGGCCGATGGCAGCGGGTCAGTGTTCAACGTCGATGGCTCTTTCGTCCTCGCCAATTCGGTCACCCTCTACGCCCAGTGGGACGCACTGCTGACAGCGAAGTCTCCCGACGTCTTGATCGGCGCGGTGGGTTCGTTCGCCAGCAACTCGTTCGCCTTGAGCGCGAATCTGAAGACCCAGGTGCACCGCCTCGCCGAGCTGACGCGGTCCGAGCACTACGTTGCCTTGACGCTGTATGGCTACACCAGTGATACCGGGCCGGCCAGGACACAGATGGTCATCAGCGATTTGCGGGCCAGCGCCGTCGCCACCTACCTTCGCCAGCAGTTGGCCGACCTCCACGTCTCTGGCGTGAGAGTGATCTCGGTGGGCGAGGGAGCGGTCAAGGCCGAGACCTCGGCGCTGTATCGACGCGTCGAAGTCTTCGTCTCGGCGTAGCCGGCGAGCTCGGCACGAATTATTGAGAACGAGAGTGGTCGTTGACATCGAAAAAAGTCTCAAGGTCTGCATGAAGGTTTGGTGATGAGGGGAAATTACTGACGGTTCAGCCGATTGCGCGATCGGATGTTGTTGACGAGGTCGTGACGTTGATCGGAGCCGGTGGAGGGATTCGAACCCACGACCTGACGATTACAAATCGCCTGCGCTACCAGACTGCGCCACACCGGCTAGGAGGTACTCAGGCTAGTGACAACCAGCGCACCGCTCTAACTCACTGACATAGGCTAAGCGCAATGTCCGAGACGTCCCGCCCCCAGCACGAATCGCATTCGGCTGGCTCGCACTACCAACCGGGACTCGCCGTGGTGCTCATCATCCTGGTCCTCTTCGTTGGCGCGGCCACCTTGATGCTGCGTTCGCCTGGTTCGTCCAAGCCGAGCAGCGTCACGACCACCACGACGACGGTGCCGTCGCGCGACGTCATCCCCAAGACGCGCGTTCGGGTGCAGGTGGCTAACGGAACAGACAAGACCGGACTCGCTCGTCTCTACACGCAGCGCCTGATGACCCTCGGGTGGGACGCCCTGCCCGAGATGAACGGGCCGAAGGTGAGCGAGACGATCGTCTACTTCCACACCGGCTTCGTGTGGGCCGCTCGTGAGATCGCCAAGGACATCAAGGTGAAGGCGTCGCAGATCAAGCCGCTGCACAATCTCGCTCCGGTCAGCGGCGCCGCGAGCGACGACATCGTCGTCATCCTCGGCCCCGACCTCGCGGTCAAGTAGTCGTCAGGACTGCGCGGGCAGATCCACCGAGTGACGTCGCAGCGCCGCGCGCAGCACGTCGACCGCCATCGCGCGCAACTCCTCAAGTGGCCGATTACGGTGACGGCGGATGCCGAGGTCGACCTGCGCGAGACTGCTCACGCCGAAGTGTCGCGCGACGTCGATGAGCAGCGCGATCTCGACCCCGTAGGCGGGCTCCAACGTGATCTCGTCGAAGGCGCTGCGCCGACCGGCGGTCTCTCCGGCGAGGGGTTGGCGGATTTCGCCAAGCCCCGGGTAGAGCAGGGCCAGGATCGGCCGGGCCGCGAGCTCGTTGACGCGCCCGCCGCCGGTGGGCATGTTGTGCAAAGGCCTTTCGTAGTAACCCTTTACGAGCTGGACCTCGTCGCGTTCGAGCAGCGGCTGGATGAGTCGGGGTACGAAGTCGGGCGTCGTATTGAGCACGTCGGCGTCGAGGAAAACCACGATCTCTGACGTGGCGGCTTGAAGTCCCGCGTTCATCGCCTCGCCCTTGCCGCTCGGGCCGTCGAGCGTGAGCACGCGCGCGCCGTGGTGGTGGGCGACGGTGGCGGTGTCGTCGTTGGAGTGGTCGTTCACGACGATCACCTCGCCGACCAAGCCCTGGTAGTAACGCGCGGCGTCGATGACCGAGCCGACGGTCGCGGCCTCGTTCTTGGCGGGAATGATCACGCAGATCGAGGTCGCGGCCGCGCGCTCGATGACCCGGTCGCGGTCGTAGTCGTCGCTCGTCAAAGTCCAGGGGACGTCGTGGTGACTCACGACAAGAGGTTAGGGGGCATCGACGAAACTGCGAACTTGACAAAATGTGGCCGCTCCGCCAGAATTGATAGATCATCCAGAGCGACTGAGGGACGGGCCCGTTGAAGTCGCGACAACCAGTGTGATCAAAGAGCGACCCTCTCGTCACACCAGGTGCCAAAGCCCGAACGATGAATGAGGGAGTTATGAGTTTCGCCACATGTCTTCTCTGTCGAGAGTGCGGTACCACCTACCCCACGGAGGCTCTGTACTCCTGTGAGGTCTGCTTCGGCCCCTTAGGGGTCGCCTACGACCTCGAGTCGGCTCGGGGAGTCGTCACGCACGAGTCCATCGCCGACGGTCCCAACTCCATCTGGCGCTACGGTGCGCTGTTGCCCGATCCCGGCGAGCGGCCCGTCGACCTCGGCGCGGGGTGGACGCCGCTGCGCCGCGCGACCCGTCTCGCCGAGGTCCTGGGTGTCGACGAGCTCTGGCTGAAGGATGACACGCGCAACCCGACCGGGTCCTTCAAGGACCGCGTGGTGTCGGTCGCGCTGTCGAGCGCGCGTCGGCTGGGCTTCACGACGGCGGCCTGCGCCTCCACCGGCAACCTGGCGACCTCCGTGGCGGCCCACGCTGCGTTCATCGGCTGGCCCAGCGTCACGATCATTCCCGCCGACCTCGAGAAGTCCAAGATCGCGATGGCCGCGATCTTCGGCGGCACCGTGCTCGGGGTCGAAGGCAGCTACGACGACGTGAACCGGCTCTGCGTCGAACTCGTCGCCGAGCACCCCGACTGGGCCTTCGCCAACATCAACCTGCGCGCGTACTACGCCGAGGGGTCCAAGACGTTGGCCTTCGAGATCGCCGAGCAGCTCGGCTGGCGCACGCCGGACCAGGTCGTCGTGCCCGTGGCGTCGGGTAGCCAGCTCACCAAGATCGCCAAGGGCTTCGGCGAGTTCATCGAGCTGGGCCTGGTCGAGGGCCGCGCCCCGGTGCTCTTTGGCGCGCAGGCGACGGGGTGCTCGCCGGTCGCGACGGCCTTCGCCGCCGGGGCCGACTTCATCACGCCCCAGCGACCGAACACGATCGCGCGCTCGTTGGCGATCGGCAACCCCGCCGACGGCCCCTACGTGCTCGATGAGTTGCGCCGAAACGGCGGCGACTGCGGATCGGTACCCGATGACGAGATCCTCGAGTGCATCGGGCTGCTCGCCCAGACCGAGGGCGTCTTCGCCGAGACGGCCGGCGGGGTGACCATCGCGTCGCTGCGCCAGATGCTCCGACGCGGCACGATCAATCCCCGCAAGTCGATCGTCGCGATCATCTCCGGACACGGACTCAAGACCCTCGACGCCGTCGTCGACACCGCGGTCGTGACGTCGACGATCAAACCCTCGCTCGAAGAGGCCGAAGCGGCGTTGCGATCCCACCAACTGGTGGCGGCGTCGTGAGCGTCACCGTGCGCCTGCCCAGCCAGCTGCGCTCACTGGTCGGCGGCGCCGGCGAGGTGCCCGTCGAGGCGCAGACCGTGCGCGAGGCGATCGTGGCCGTCGACGAGGCCTACCCCGGGATCGCCGTTCGGGTGCTGGACGATCACGGGGCGCTGCGTCGCTTCGTGAACATCTTCGTCGCTGACGAGGACGTGCGGTTCCTGGAGGGCCTGGACACGGTCTTAGAGCCCGGCCAGACGGTGTCGCTGGTGCCCGCGGTGGCGGGCGGCTGAGGCCGGATTTAGCACTCTCACCCCTAGACTGCTAATATCGATTTGCACCAATTGGGTGCAAACTCGCACTAGGAGGACACAGTGGCGAAACTGATCGCTTTCGACGAAGAGGCCCGCCGCGCGCTGGAGCGCGGTATGAACAAGCTGGCCGATGCGGTGCGCGTCACGCTGGGGCCCAAGGGCCGCAACGTGGTGCTGGACAAGAAGTGGGGCGCCCCCACCATCACCAACGACGGCGTCTCCATCGCCAAGGAGATCGACCTCGAAGACCCCTACGAGCGCATTGGCGCCGAACTGGTGAAGGAAGTCGCGAAGAAGACCGACGACGTGGCCGGTGACGGCACCACGACCGCGACCGTGCTCGCCTGGGCCATGGTGCGCGAAGGACTCAAGAACGTGGCCGCCGGGGCTAACCCGATGTCGCTCAAGAAGGGCATCGAGGTCGCCGTGGAGGCGGCCGTCGCGTCCCTGCACGACCTCGCCAAGCCGGCCGACACCAAGGAGCAGATCGCCCAAGTGGCCTCCATCTCCGCGGCCGACACCGAGATCGGCGAGATGATCGCCGACGCCATCGACAAGGTCGGCAAGGACGGCGTCATCACCGTCGAGGAGAGCCAGTCCTTCGGAATGGACATGGACCTCGTCGAGGGCATGCGCTTCGACAAGGGCTACATCTCGCCCTACTTCTCGACCGACACCGAGCGCATGGAGGCCGTCCTCGAGGACGCCTACATCCTGCTCGTCTCGGGCAAGATCACCTCAGTGCGCGACGTGCTGCCGGTGCTGGAGAAGGTCATGCAGTCGGGTCGCCCGTTGCTGATCATCGCCGAGGACATCGAGGGCGAAGCCCTGGCGACACTCGTGGTGAACAAGATTCGCGGCACCTTCAAGTCCGTCGGCGTCAAGGCCCCCGGATTCGGCGAGCGGCGCAAGGCCATGCTCCAAGACATCGCCATCCTCACCGGCGGCACCGTGATCGCCGAGGAGGTCGGTCTCAAGTTGGAGAACGCCACCCTCGAGCTGTTGGGTTCGGCCCGCAAGATCGTCGTCACCAAGGACGAGACGACCATCGTCGAGGGCGCCGGCACCGACGAGGACATCAAGGGTCGCATCAGCCAGATCAAGGCCGAGATCGAGAACACCGACTCGGACTACGACCGTGAGAAGCTCCAGGAGCGCCTCGCCAAGTTGTCCGGTGGCGTGGCCGTCATCAAGGTGGGCGCCGCGACCGAAGTGGAGCTGAAGGAGAAGAAGCACCGCATCGAGGACGCCGTCTCGACGACCAAGGCGGCCATCGAAGAGGGCGTCGTGCCCGGCGGTGGCGTGGCCCTGCTGCGCAGTCAGACCCGCATCCTCGAGGCCGCCGACAAGCTCAGCGGCGACGAGGCGACCGGAGCTCGCATGGTCGCCAAGGCCGTGGAGTCCCCGCTCAACCAGATCGCGGTGAACGCCGGCCTCGAAGGCGGCGTCATCGTCGACAAGGTGCGCAACCTCGCCAAGCCCACGGAGGGACTGAACGCGCAGACCGGCGAGTACGAGGACCTCATCAAGGCCGGTGTCATTGACGCGGCCAAGGTGACGCGCTCGGCCCTGCAGAACGCGGCCTCGATCGCGGCGCTCTTCCTCACGACGGAGTGTGTGATCGTCGACAAGCCCGAAGAGAAGGGCCCGGCGATGCCCGGTGGCGGGATGGACGACTACTAAACGCTGTCATAAGGGTGGTCGATGGCGGGGACGAAAGTCCCCGCCATCGTGCTGTCACGCCGGAGGAGCAGAACTCCTCGCGCTGTACAGTTCCCTTGTGCGCGGCCCGTTTCTCCCTTCTCTCTTGTTGGTGGGGCTTCTCGTCACCAACGTGGCCTCGGCGGGGGCGTCGGCGAAACCGTCGCTGGTGATCAAGGGTGCGACGGTGACGTCAGCGAAGAAGGGTCACGCGACCGCCGTCTCGTTGACGTTGACGAATGAAACGAGCACCACCGTGTGGATCACGTCGGTGACGAGTTCGTTTTCGCCGACGTACATGATGGACTACGACGCCAACATGTTGAAACGAAGCTCTGACATGGTGGCGGTGTCTTCGATCAAGGTGAAGGAGGGTCGCTCCGTCACCTTGAGCCTCCACGGCGAGGGGGCGATGCTGGGCTCGTTGTCACGGGCGCTCAAGGTCGGTTCGGAGATTCCGCTCGTGCTGGGATGGCACTCGAAGTCGAGACCGATCACGGCGCACCTGAACTTCTTGGCTCGTGTGGTGAAGGGGCCGAAGAAGCTCTACTTCGGTGGGTCGGCGAACGGTTCCATGCCCGGGATGAACATGGGCTGAGTTGCGTCGTGGTCGCCGGCCCTGCTGGGAGTGGGTCACTACGCCAGGCCTTAGTCTGGAACCATGAGCACGCCGGCGCCCCTCGGACCGTCCACGGGGCTCAACGTCGTCCACCTGTTCTGTCACGTCGATGATCAAGTCGATCAGGGCGCCCTGCGCAAGGCCGTGGAGGAGTCTCGGGCCGCCGGGCTCCAGGTCGTCACGGCGGCCATAGTCGGCGCCAAGGCCGATCTCTGCTTCATGGTGCTGGGCGAGGACCTGTGGGACCTGCGCCGCTTTCAGTCGAAGGTCCAGGCCGCCGGTCTGATGGTTTCGGAGAGCTACGTCTCGGTGACCGAGGTGAGCGAGTACGCCGCGGGGACGCCGGAGAAGATCCTGAACGACCGGCTCAACCCGGTGCTGCCGCCCGAGGGCATGAGGGCCTTCTGCTTCTATCCGATGTCCAAGCTTCGCGGCGAGAAGAACAACTGGTACGCCCTGGACTACGAGGAGCGACTGCGGCTCATGCGCCAACACGGCACGATGGGCCGCACGTTCAAGGGCCGGATCCTCCAGGTGGTCACCGGCTCGACCGGCCTCGACGACTGGGAGTGGGGCGTGACGCTCTTTGGCGTGCACGTCGACGACCTGAAGGACTGCGTCTACACGATGCGCTTCGACGAGGCCTCGACGCTCTACGGCGAGTTTGGAACGTTCTACACCGGTCTGGTGGGCTCCGTCGACGAGGTGCTGAGCGCGACGTTGGCCTAGCCATCGTTGGTAGCGTCGAATCGTGAGCGAGCCGGTACCGGAAAAGACCCTGCGGCGATGGGCCGAATCACTGGCCGGCGTCGCGCGCACGGGTATCGGCTTCACCCAGAGCCAGTTCGAGCGCGAGCGCTACGAGGAGATCTTGAAGATCGCGGGCGACATCAAGGCCGCCGCCGAGTCGGGCCTGGACGGCGTGGCCGACAGCGACGGCTACGTCACCGAGTGGATGAAGGACGTCGGAGTCGGCGTTGCCGGTTACGTCACGCCGAAGGTCGCCGTCGGGGCGGCCGTGGCCAACGACGAGGGTGAGCTCTTGTTGATCCAGCGCGCCGATTCGGGAATCTGGCTCTATCCGACCGGGTGGTGCGACGTGGGGTACTCGGCGCCCGAGGTCGTCGTCAAGGAAGTGCTGGAGGAGACCGGCTACGAGGTCGAGCCCGTGCGGCTCATCGGCGTGCTCGACGGCATGCGGCTCGGGTCCTCGCGGATCCCGCTCTACTCGCTGCTGTTCTTCTGCCGCTTGAGTGGCGGGACGCTCAAGATACATCCCCTCGAGTGCACCGACGCGGGCTGGTTCACCCGCGACACCCTTCCCTCACCCACGATCGGTGCCGAACGCTGGGCCGGTCCGATCTTTTCGGCGATCGACGGCGAGAGTCGTGACGTCTTCTACGACGACCTCCGCCGTCCCGTCTGGAGAGGGGACCAGTGAGCATCTCCGTTGCCATCGTGCGCGAAGCGAGCGACGACCTTCTGTCTGGTCTGAATCGGCTGCTGCCTCAGCTGTCCACGACGGCGTCGCCGATGGACGCGGCTGGTCTCGCCGCACTCGTCGACTCACCGGCCTCGACTCTGTTCGTGGCGTCCGATGACGGTGAGATCGTGGGGACGCTCACCTTGGTGATCGTGCCGATCCCCACGGGAGTGCGGGCGTGGATCGAGGACGTGGTGGTCGACGAAGCCGCGCGCGGTGGCGGCATCGGTGAGGCGCTGACCGTCGCCGCCCTCGACGAGGCCCGTCGACGCAACGTGCGTTCGCTCGAACTCACGAGTCGTCCGTCTCGCGAAGCGGCGAACGCGATGTACGTGAAACTCGGTTTCGTGCCCCGCGAAACCAATGTCTATCGTTTTTTCGTAGAATCGCCGGGTGACGCTTCGCAGTAGTCGGCGGCTATGTCTCAGGTCATTGGCGTCGACACGCCAACAGCGCTGGAGATGTCACATATCAAGGTCAGTACGTCCTCGGTCCAGTGTGATGCAAGGACGAGTTCGCGCTCGGGGTCGACCCAGAGCAGGTGGCGTCCACCGTTACCACGCGCACTGCGCCCCGTGCTCGGCGCACCGGGCCACGGGATCTCATCGTCGTTGAGCCACCACAGGAAGCCGTACTCCGGCTTGACCGGACAGGGAGCCCATGACTCGTCCACCCATTTCGAGCTGAGCAGACGGCGCCCGGCGTGGATTCCGCGGTCGAGAAAGAGCTGACCGATCAAGGCAAGATCCCTGGCGGAGATGACCAGTCCGCCGCCCCAGTGCGCCCCGCCCGAGACGACCTCAATCGGACGACCGTCGAACTGGATGACGCTGGTCTGGTACCCGTGCCAGGACCATCCTTCAGATGCAGCCATCGGTTTCATGACACGCTCGTGCAACACCTCGGGTAGAGGCCGTCGCAACAGAAGCGTGAGGGCGTATGTGAGCAGGTTCATTCTTACGTCGTTGTATGCCCAGCCTTCGCCCGGAAGCGTCCCGTGTATCTCGGTGCCCTCACGAAAGCTCTGGGCATCAACGCCGGTTGGTTTGCCCCACAACTCACCTTCCCACTGGCTGGTCTGCTGGAGAAGGTGGCGCCAGGTGATCCGGTCGCGCCGGGCTCCCTCGAACTCAGCAATGTGAACAACCTCGTGAACTGGCTGGTCGAGCACAAGCAGGCCGTCGTCGAAGGCCAGACCGGCGACGACGGACACCACCGACTTGGTGACGCTGAACGCCATCTCTGGCGTGTCCGCGTCACCCCATTTGGCGACTTCTTCCCCAAGGACCCACACGACCCCGCTGGAGCCGATGCTGGCGCGGAGGGGTCCGACAATCTCTCGATGGCTCGTATCGGAAACCTGAGCCGCGAGGTACGTCTCGATGTCGGCGGCACCAATCGTCCATCGACCTGGGCACTCCGCCACGACCCTGTCAAGTGCAGTGTGATCGACGCTCACCACACGCACTTTATTGGGCCCTCCTGCAAGTTCGGGAAACGAGACATCCAGTCAACACGTTGTCGATCGTGACGACTGCATCTCCCGGAGCGGCTAGAGAATGACGAAATACAAACATATATCTCCTAATTGGAGAGTCAACAGTGTGACCGTTGGGTGGTCGTGAGAGTGCGAGATGTCATCCGAATGGTCGAAGAAGACGGCTGGGTTCATGTTCGAACCCGTGGCAGCCATCGACAATTTCACCACCCCGTCAAACCCGGTACAGTGACGGTATCTGGCAAGCCGAGTAAAGATCTTCCAATCTTCATTGAGATAAGTATTTTCCGCCAAGCTGGAATAGCGAGGAGTCGTTAATGGCTGAGTATGTGATAATCATTGAAAAAGCCGGAAACAATTTCGCCGCGATGGTTCCTGATCTTCCAGGATGCATCGGCGCCGCTGATACCGTTGAAGAACTTGAAGAGCTCATGCGCGAAGCAATTGAGTTTCATATCGAGGGAATGCGCCTGCACGGTGAAGAGGTTCCACCACCAAACACTCGTGTCTCAACGGTCCGGGTCGCTTCGTAGGTCGGTGCGATGTCGCTTTGATCATCGGTCGATAGACGAACGTTTACAGGTTCTCGTTAGAGAGCTAAATACTTTGCGACCGTTGCGAAGTAGTGAAGGTGCAAGAGATCATCCGGGAACTCGAGCGAGCGGGTTGGGTTCAGATTCGCCAAACGGGTAGCCATCGCCACGTCAAGCACGACACCAAGTCTGGTTCCGTGTGCGTCGCCGGCGGTCTGGGCGATGATGTCCCGAAGGGAACTCTCGGTAGCATTGTTAGACAGGCTGGACTCGAAAGGAGACCACGTTGACCGAGTTCACCATCGTGATCGAAGACGCCGGCACGAACTTTGCCGCGTACGCGCCTGACGTCCCAGGATGTATTGCTACCGGCGCAACGGTCGAAGAAGTGACGGTGACTCTGCGCGAGGCTATTGCCGAGCATCTTGACATTCTGCGCGAGATGGGAGAGGAAATCCCGATCCCGCATTCACGCGCCGGTGTGATCGAAGTCGCCTCTTAGCTTTGGTCACTTCTTCCAAGGCACGGCAGACGAACGTCTACCGTTATCTCTTGGAAAACTGATACCGAGATAATGTGGCCGCGAAATCTTGGTGGGTGTCGATGTACGAGATGAATCGCGTTAGGCCCCCTGAATAACTGAGGCCCAGGTGAAGAGTGCTGAGCAGCGGCCGAGACCAAAAGAGATCGGTCCGTTCGGCTACGTTGTAGCCATCCTTCGAATTGGAGGTGATCACGCGTTGTAGTTCCGAGCACATGCGAAATCATTCGGTGCCACTAAAAGAGAGAGTCGTAGATGACGAATAGTTCGACTCAAAGTACATCACCCGAATCGGCGCCGTATCGCGCGTCCTCTGGAACGAACACGCTAGCCATAATTGCGCTTATCGCGGCGTTCGTTTTCGCTCCGGCTGGGATCATTTGTGGCTTCATTGCCCGCAGTCAAATCAAGGTGACGAAGGAGCAAGGCGACGGTATGGCGCTCGCCGCGATAATCATTGGCGCCGTGGTCGTTTTCATCTGGTTGTGTGCTGCGATTTTCGCCGTTTCGCTCTTTGATCACGTCGTTGCTCATTGCCTGAGTCCGCAACCCCCGATTCCCGCACCGGGTCAGCACTGGATATGTGCTGGCAACAACACGTGGATCAGCTCGGGTAATTAGAAATTTGAGGCGAAGAAGATGACCGAACACGCCATCATCATCGAGGACGCTGGCACACATATTGCGGCCTACGTTCCCGGTTTGCCTGGCTGCGTCGACGCTGCAGACACCGTCCCGGAGCGTGAGGAATCAATGCGCGAAGCCATCGAGTTTCACATCGAAGGAATGCGGTTATGTGGAGAGGAAGTGCCTGCGCCCTACTCAAGCGCCGCTTCTATGCAGGTCGCAACGTAAGGAGCACTCGCGCTTGTGGGTAGTCCGCATACGAACTCGTGCAGGTTCGTCATCGAATCCTGAACTAGGAACATGCGGGGGTGCTGTGGCAGGATTGGCAAATGGCAGGCCAAGGGTCAACCAGCCGATACGTAAAACCAGGTTGGTTCACCAAACACGTCTTCAATCGTCTCGTGCAGACATTGATGAGCGTAGGAATAAGCGTGTGGGGTTCACGCACTCTTTGGCTGCGTGGTCGATCCAGCGGCGAGTGGCGATCGAATCCCGTGAACCAGCTTTCTTTCGATGGCGATGACTATTTGGTTGCACCGCGCGGCGAGACTCAATGGGTTCGTAATTTACGTGCCGCAGGGAGTGGTGAACTACGGGTTGGACGAAGAGTCCAATCCTTCACCGCGACAGAATTAGAAGATGCAGAGAAGGCCGACGTACTCAGGGCGTACCTCAAGCGCTGGAAAATGGAGGTTGGCATTTTCTTTGACGGTGTTAGCGCGACGTCCCCACCTTCTGAGCTAGATCGAATTGCCCCCAACCACCCGGTCTTCCGTCTCGCGTTCACCAAAGCGCGATAGACCAATGTCCACCGTTTCGTGGACGAACGCTAGAAAACGGTCAGAATCCCGACGTCGCCACTATGTTGCTGGTTTGAGTTTCTCTTCGGAATGGAGTCGAGCCATTGTCGGACGTTGATCACCGTAAGACCGCCGCCGAGAGTTATAACCACTGCTGGGACTTGCTCGAACGTGAAGATCGAAGTCAGGACGACGACATCGAGCTTTTGACGTCTGCCTTCGTTTCTCGCTATTTCTGGTCCTTGGCCGGCGGACCCGAGCAGTGGGCCGTCAGCGATTGGATGGTCTCTCGGGCTGCCGCGGCCATCGGAGAGGGTTCGCTCTCGCTCACCTTCGCGCTGCGCGCGAATAGCGCGGTGAGGGAGTTCGATGCCCCAGACTGGCTCGTCGCCTCTGCAGCGGAGGGTCTGGCCCGAGCGTACGCCGCGCTGGGGAACGATCAGGAACGTGATGAGTGGCTCAGGAGTTCTGCGAACCTCGTCGAGGCCGTCGCCGACGACGAGAGTCGAGAGTTGATCGCGAGTCAACTGGCGTCGGTGCCACGTTGAAGGGACCTCGTGGGCACTCGCGCCGAATGCGGGCGGTAGGTTGATTCGGTGAGGATTATGGCCCTGGGTGACCGTGACCCGAGTTCTCTCACCCACCGCGAGATCGACGCGACGCTCGAGCTGCTCGGGCCCGCAGTCGTCAACTCGTGGACACCGACCGGTAGTCACGAGGCCCGCAATTTCGAGAACGTTGACGGGGTCTGGCTACTGCCCGGGACCCCGTATCAGGACGCCGAGACCGCCCTCAACGCCATCGACTTTTGCGTCAAGACGGGCACGCCCTTTCTCGGGACCTGCGGGGGATTCCAGTACGCGGCCCTGGCCCTGCTGCGTTCGAGGGCCGGCGTCGCCTCCGCCGCCCACGCCGAGAGCGAACCCGATGCCGAGGACGCGGTCATCGTGCCCCTTCAGTGCTCGCTCTACGGGCAGGTGCGAACGGTCCATCCCGTGGCGGGGACGCTGCTGTCATCCATCTGCGGTGACGACGACTTCGAGGGCTACCACTGGTGCGGCTACGGCATCGCCGAACGATTCGTGTCGGCACTTGTGCGCTCGGGCGTGGTCGTCTCGGCCGTCGCCGACGACGCCGGTGCCGCGGCGATCGAACTTGATGACCACCCGTTCTTCCTGGGCACGTCCTTTCAGCCCCAGGTGGGGACGAGCGAGAGTGGCACGCTGCAGCCTATCGTCGACGCCTTCATCCGGGCGGCACGCTTCCGGTCCGACGCGACGCGATAGGGCCGCCGGTGCCCCCGGACCTTGACGGCACCTGCTCTGTATGACAAACTAATTTGCATCACAAACCAAAACGAGGATCCGACGTCGAACCTGGCGTACGTCGAGCGGTTGCGCCGGCGCACGCGAGTCGCTCGGGACGGTAGTTGGTTCGCCCTGATCGTCTTCGGCCTGGTCGTGCTCGTCGCGATGCTCTTCTACCACGCGGGCGACCTCTCACGGAACTCGCCCGGTTGCCACGGGACCACGAACTCGTTTACGTGTACCTCCGTGCTGATCGGGCGGGGCCCGTTCGGCGCGGGGTTGGGATCGATCTTTCCCAACATGGCCAACGTCAGTCCGTGGGCGACGACCTACTGGGTGGTCAGCATCTTCGTCGGCATCTGCGCCATCGTCGCCTTCTACTGGCTGCACGCGCGCTCCTCGGGCGTCGCGGGCCGGATCTGGCCGTTCGCCTGCCTCGCGACGGCGATCCTGGCGCTCGCCGTAGCGAGCCGGGGATGGGTGACCATTGACATTCCCGGAGACTTCTGGTCGCGCGGCATGCAGGCGCTCTTCGTCATCGCCCTCGGACTGGCCGTGCTCGCGGTGATCGAACGGCGATGGTCGTTCTCGCTCTTCGTCATCGGTTTCGTCGGCCTGGCCCTGCTGTCGTCGCTCTACAACGTGAGCAATCTCTTCCAGCACCTGGGAATCGGCGGCCTCTGGAACGGCACCAGTCAGGGCTTGCCGAACCTAATACTGCCCGGGCTCTACCTCGTGCTCGGCGGCGTGGTCTTCTGGGCTGTCGACCGTCGTGCGGACCGCGCCGCTCGGTCATGAGCTGCGACGGCTCCGTCTCGTCCGGGGACAGTCCGACCAAGGGTCTCGACGAGGTCGTCCACCAGCGGGTGAGACTCGGCGTTCTCACCATCGCGAACGAGGCCCGTCGCGTGGAGTTCCGTTTCATTCAAGAGACGATGGAGCTGACCGCCGGCAACCTCTCACAGCACCTGCGGGTTCTCGAGGAGGCCGGTCTGATCCGGGTGACCAAGGGGACCGAGGGGCGCCGGCCCCGCACCTGG
>Ga0182018_10002436_pt1 | contig 18624 bp, 12 predicted proteins | sample 812P2MmetaG_FD_120490 | JGI IMG/M metagenome (GOLD analysis project Ga0182018, IMG submission 120490) | Permafrost microbial communities from Stordalen Mire, Sweden - 812P2M metaG | ecosystem: Environmental > Terrestrial > Soil > Wetlands > Permafrost | place: Sweden: Stordalen | collected... | reverse complement strand
TGCTGGCCGCCAACATCCAGGCTCTGGTCCGCAGTATCGCCAGCGCCGAAGTCAATCCGGAAACCTTCGCTACCCGCATCAACCAGCACCTGAACCAATACGCGCCGCCCGGGCACTTTGCCACCGCTCTGTTTCTCGTCCTCGAACGCGACTCAGGAGGCCTGACCTTCGTGAACGCCGGTCATAACCCTCCCATCCTCTACGGACAAGCAACGACGACCCTCCTCGAAGCCACCGGCACGCCCCTGGGATTATTCGCCGACTCCACCTACACAACCGGCCAAGCCGTCGTTCACCCTGGAGACACCCTGCTCCTCTACACCGATGGATTGACTGACTCCATCTCGGGAGAACATCCCGAACGCAGCATCGTAGAAGCCCTGGCGCAAACCTCCGGAACAACCATGTTGAACCTGAAACGTCTCATCAACCCCAACTTCAACGAAGACGACGTCACAATCCTGGTCCTCAAGCGTCAAGTCGATCCCATGCGTACCTGATTCAGTTCGCATCGCAAATTGCAGTCTGTCAGCGGGGGTAGAGCTTATACTCGTGCATGAAACGGCTGATGATGCTGTCGACCATCTTCGCTCTCGTCGTCACGGGCTACAGTCAGACCCCTTCATCCGTAGGTGCCCCCGCTCTGATGTCCTCATCGTGAACCTGCCGCCCCCCGTGTACCCGCCGATAGCTCGCGCAGCTCGCGTCTCGGGGGACGTTGAAGTCTCGTTTCAATTGCGGGCCGACGGCACAGTCGTATCGGCCGAAGCGGTGAGCGGTCCCCCAATGCTCCGTCAGGCCGCTATCGATGCTGTGAAGCAAACCCAATTCCAATGCAAAGACTGCACCGGCGACCTTGCCTCGTTTTCCATCACCTTCCGGTTTGCGTTGGTCGAAGGCCCTCCTTGCGGGGCACACGACGATTCCTACCCGCGAATTGCACGATCGCAGAACATCATCACAGTCATGGAGCAACCCGTCTGGCTTTGTGATCCAGCAGCCGACCGCATCCGCGTGCGTTCCCCGAAATGCCTCTACCTCTGGAAATGCGGATGGCGATAGTCGTCTGAAGACCTGCTTCGCCATCCACCCCTTGCCCTAACCCCCAAATTCCTGCATCCTCATCCCAGCCCTAAACCTCCAACAAACACACCTTATGCCCCCAGGCATCGACGGGAACTGGAAGCCCAAACACAACCGCTGGGCCATCGCCCTCACCGTCACCCTCGCCACTTTCATGGAGGTCCTCGACACCTCCATCGCCAACGTCGCCCTGCCCCACATCGCCGGCGGCCTCGGCGCTTCCCAGGACGAAGCCACCTGGGTCCTCACCAGCTACCTCGTCTCGAACGCGGTCATCCTCCCTGCCAGCGCCTATCTCGTCTCCTTCATCGGGCGCAAGCGGTTCTACATGATCTGCGTCACCCTCTTCGGCATCAGCTCCATGCTCTGCGGACTCGCGCCCTCGCTCCCGCTCCTTATCTTTTTCCGCGTGCTCCAGGGCGTGGGCGGCGGCGGCCTCCAGCCCAGCGAGCAGGCCATCCTCGCCGACACCTTCCCTCCCAGACAGCGCGGCCAGGCCTTCGCCGTCTATGGCATGGCGGTCGTGCTCGCGCCCGCCATCGGCCCCACCCTCGGCGGCTGGATCACCGACAACTACGACTGGCGCTGGATCTTCTTCATCAACGTGCCCATCGCCATCCTCTCCCTCATCCTCACCTCGCGCGTCGTCGAAGACCCGCCCCACATTCAGAAAGAAGTCGCCGACAGCCGCAAGCGCGGCCTCAACCTCGACTACTTCGGCTTCAGCCTCCTCGCTCTCGGCTTCGGCTCCCTCCAGTTCGTCCTCGACAAAGGCCAGGAGGACGACTGGTTCGGCTCGCACCTCATCACCACCTTTTTCATCGCCTGCTTAACCGCGCTCGTGATCCTCATCATCTGGGAGATCCTCCAGATTCGCCGCGGTCACCGCCCCATCCTCGACCTCACCATGTTCCGCAATCGGAACTTCACCTTCTCCTTCGTGCTGATGTTCGTGCTCGGCTTCACGCTCTTTGGAACCACCGTCCTCATCCCGCAGTTCGTTCAGGTCATGATGGGCTATACCGCCGAACGCGCCGGCCTCGTCATCTCTCCCGGCGGCATCGCCATCCTTATCCTCATGCCCCTCGTCGGCTTTCTGGTTGGCCGCGCCGACCTGCGCTACCTCATCGCCATCGGATTCACCATCCTCGCCGCATCGCTCGCCGCCTTGCACACCATCGACGTCCAGGCCAGCTACAGCTACATCGCATGGATGCGTATCTTCCAGGCCTCCGGTCTGGCCTTCCTCTTTGTCCCCATCAACGCGCTTTCCTACACCGATGTCCCCCCGCAAAAGAACAACGACGTCTCCGGCCTCATGAATCTCGCCCGCAACATCGGCGGCAGCTCCGGCACCTCCTTCTTTGTCACGGTCCTCGCCCGCCGCAGTCAGTTCCACCAGGATCGCCTCGCGATGCACGTGAACGGCGCCAGCCTTCCGTTCCGCCAGGCTGTCGCTGGTCTCTCCGGCCGCCTTCAGTCTGGCGGCCTCACCGCCTCCGCCTCCCAGGCCCGCGCCATGGCCCAGGGTAACCTCTACCAGCAGCTCATCCGCCAGAGCACCCAGCTCGCCTATCTCGACGTCATCGCCCTTCTCTCCATCGGCGCAGCCTGCATGATCCCTCTCGTCTTCATGATGAAAAAACGCAAGGGTGGAGGCCCGGCAGGCGCGCATTGATTCCTCGCTTCTCCGGGTAAGGTTTAGAATTCTCTTTCACCAACGCAACCCGGTTCTGCGCCGCACCCAGAGCCCGCAGGCCGGTTCTACTGGAGCTTCGTTTGCCCTGTAAGACTTTTTGCCGCCTGGTTTCGACTTTCGCCTCATATCTTTCGCGACTGCCCATCGCCCTGGCCGCCGCCGCTTTGCTCGCGCACCCTCTCCACGCCCAGGCCGATCATCCCTGGACCATCCAGGAAATCTACGGCCATCCCGGCGGCCTCACCGGCAACCCGCCCGAAGGCATCAGCTGGTCCCCTGACGGCAAGCTCGCAACCTGGATCGACGATGAGGGCAACCTCGACGCCATCCAGCCCCCCGACGCCAAACCCAAAACGCTGATCCCCTACAGCAAAATCTCGGTCCTCCTGAACGCCGCCCTGCCCGAGCGCGACCGCGATCACCGCGCCCGTTACGATCAGCCCGACTACATCTGGGCCCCCGACTCCGACCACATCCTCTTCGATACCAACGGCGCGCTCTGGCTCTACAACCCGAAAAACGGTACCGGCGTTCAGATCGGTAACTCCGGCATGTCTTCCGGCGACGATCCCAAGTTTTCCCCCAACGGCCAGTTCGTCTCTTATCTTCACGACGACAATCTCTACGTCCAGCGCCCCGACGGCTCCGCGCCGCCCCTCGCCCTCACCAATACCCACGACGGCAACCTCCTCAACGGCGTCGTGGACTGGGTCTACCTCGAAGAGCTGGATGTCCGCAGCAACTACTTCTGGTCACCGGACTCAAAGCAGATCGCCTACCTACAGATGAACGAGGCCAGCGTCCCCCAATACCCGCTCGTCGACTGGATCCCCGTCCACGCCAGCGTCGATGAGCAGCGCTACCCGCAGCCTGGCGATCCCAATCCAGGCGTGCGCTTGGGCCTCGTTGGCGCCGGCGGCGGCAACACCCGCTGGCTCAAAATCCCCATGGATGTTGGCAACGACTACATCCCCCGCTTCGGATGGGTCAATCCCCGCATCGTCTGGATCGAAACCCTCTCCCGCAACCATCAGCACCTGGACCTCTGGTTTGCCGACGCGCACACCGGCGACGTGCGCCGCGTCCTCGAACAATCCGACCCGAAATACTTCACCATGACTTACGACGTGAAGTTCTTCGGCGATCGTCAGTTCCTCATCCTCAGCTGGCGCGACGGCTACACTCACATCTATCGCTACTCATTCGACGCCAATAATCCGCTCGCCTCTCTCGCGCAGCTGACCAACCAGGTGGAGAGCGGCAGCTACGACGTCTCGTCCATCAAGGCGGTCGACGAGAACGCGCAGACCCTCTGGTACCTCTCCAATCAGGACAACCCACGCCAGCAGCAGGTCTGGGCCATTCAGCTCGACGGCAGCAGCAAGCACCAGGTCTCGCAGGACACTGGCGTCCACGATCCAGACTTCCCCGACCACGGCGGTCCGTTCATCGATACATACTCGAGCCTGCTCGTGCCCCCCACCGTCGCCGCCTGCATCCCGGGCAATGGTTCTTCAGGCATTGACTGCACGCCCTTCTGGCGATCCAAACCGCTTCAGGGTCACACAATCATCGCCCCGCAGCCTCTGGAACTCACTGCGGCGGACAAGACGACCACACTCTACGGCACTCTGCTGCTGCCCCCTGGCACACCCGATCCCCACAGCGTCCCGCTCATCGTGAACCCCTACGGCGGTCCCGGTGTCAATTCCATGACAGACCGCTGGGGCGGCAAGCGCTTATTCTTCGACCAGCTCCTTGCCCAGCATGGCTTCGCCGTCCTCCATGTCGATAACCGCGGCATGGCCGGTCGCGGCCGCGACTTCGAACAGATCGCCTGGCACAACTTCGGTCCGCCCCAGTTCGCCGATCAGATGGCCTCCATCGACCGCGTCCTGCGCGACTTTCCCCAGCTTGATCCGCACCGCCTCGGCTGGTGGGGCTGGAGCTGGGGCGGCAGCTTCACCCTCTTCGCGCTCTCCCACAGCAACAGCTTCCTTGCCGGTGTCTCCGGCGCTCCCGTCACCGACTGGCGCAACTACGACTCCATCTACACCGAGCGCTACCTGGGTCTGCCCTCCGACGACGCGCAGAACTACCACGACGATTCCGACGTCAACTCCGCCGCCGACTTGAAAGGTCACATCCTCATCCTGCACGGCACTGGCGACGACAACGTCCACATCGCGAACGACGTCCAGTACATTCAAAAGCTCATTGAGGCCGGTATTCCGTACGACTACAACATCTATCCCCGCAAGACGCACGGCGTAAGCGGAGCCGACGATCAAACCGAGCTATACAACAAAGTCCTCCAGCACTTCGAAACCTATCTGAAGGCGCCCACTCCACCCGCAGCCGAAGCGCCCAAACCCTGAGTTGGCGTTAGACTGGATCTACTATGCCAATCAAGCTGATCTTCCAGTCCGTTGATGGTAGGCAAGATGTGCCGCCAGCGGCTCAACTCGAAGACCATCAGGCAGGCCTCGTGCCGCTGATCGGAGATTGTGTCCGCGCTGGGGTGGATGTGTGGAGGGTACAAGACCGGATCTTCGTTTTTGCGGATGACGAGACACGAGTCTTCATTCGGATAGGCACCGATGCCTCCACAGCTCGCATTAGCTGATGGAGCTTTGAGTAAGTTTAATAAAGACATGTCATCCTGAGCGGAACGCCGCCACATCGATTTCCTGCGATCGCTCCGCTTCCCGGCGTGCAGTCGAAGGACCCCCCGTAGGGGAGTCGGTCGCGGAGCGGCCGAAAAAACGCTGACACGTGCATCTTCCCGCTGCTATATCTCGATGTACCCTGGAACGATGCCCTCCTCGCAGCCAATGCCCCATCCCGCAGAGCGCCCCGACTCCACCGACCCCATCCGCGCCCGCACCAACGTTGGCGATTTCGAGCTCACCATCCTCAGCGACGGCTTCTACTTCCTCGACGGCGGAGCCATGTTCGGCGTAGTCCCCAAACCCCTCTGGGAAAAACGCGCCCCCGCCGACGACCAAAACCGCATCCTCCTCGGACTCAACACCGTCATCGTCCGCACCGGCCGCCACACCATCGCCATCGAGACCGGAATAGGTAACAAACTCAGTCACAAATTACGCGCCATCTACGGCGCTAAAGGACAACTCCCCCGCGCCTTCGCCGCCGCCGGCATCCGCCCTGAAGAAATCGACATCGTTATCAACTCCCACCTCCACTTCGATCACTGCGGCTGGAACACCACCCGCAACTCCGACGGCAGCGTAGTCCCCACCTTCCCCAACGCCCGCTACTTCGCCCACCGCGGAGAGGTCAACCACGGCCACCTCCAGCTCGAACGCGACGCCGTCAGCTACATCTCCGACAACTACGGTCCCCTCATCGGATCTGGCCAAATGACCCTGCTCGACACCGAACCAGGCGAGACCCAGGAAATCGTCCCCGGCATCTCCGTAGAATGCTTCCCCGGACACACCGCGCAGCTCCTCGCTATCCACATCGAGCCCCCACGTCTCGACCCCGGGGCTATAAACTCGTCCCGCACAGGCTCAGGTAGTCCGCACGCCTGCTACATCTCCGACCTCATCCCCACCTCCGCTCACCTCGAACCCACCTGGGTCATGGGCTACGACCTCGACCCCGTCACCTGCATCGCCGAACGCAGGCGCTTCTACCAGCGAGCCATCCCCGAAAAATGGCTCGTCCTCTTCACCCACGACCACCACACGCCGTACGCCCACATCGCCCTCAACGAAAAAGGGAAGCCGACGCTCATCGACTCCCCCAGCTAAGGCCCGCGGCCTTCCTGCACAACTTCCCATTACCGCGAGCCGCCCAGCAATTCCAGCGTCCGAACGTCGCCGTGGATTGCCTGCGTCCCAAAGTGCGTGGTCGCCGGACCCGTAAACAGTATCGTTATGTTGGAATACGGCACCGAATACGGAACCAGGTCGCCCCCCGTGACGCAGACGTGCAACACCGATGACGGTGGAGTCGTCTCAAACGCTGCGTTGCTGCCATTGCCCGTCATCAGGCTCACCGTGCCCTCAATCTGAAACCCCTGTTGCGTGGCGGGGCTGTAGGTGGGACAGCCGGTCATGTTCCAGATGATTTTTGCGTTGGTCAGCTCGATGTTGTGAGTGTGAGCGCTCTGCCCGCCCTGGGTTGGGTCAACCGCCCCCTCCGCCGTCTTTCCGTAACCGGACATCGTCATCGCCGCGGAAAAATCCGCAACGCTCGACCTTCCGTGCAGCTTGAGGGACCACGTGCCATGCATTTCCCACGGCCCGCCTTTGACCGTGGAAGGGGAATAGTCATTCAATACGCCGCCGAAATGCACGTCCAGAGGACCCTCAGCGAAGGCGCTGGCGCCGCCCTGCAACGCAAAGGCCGACAGCATGCAAACGGTAAAGCTCAAAGTTTTGCGATTCATAAGCCGTGTCTCCGAAGTTGGGAATAGGCGGCCGCCGAAGCCCCGCCGAAACTCCAGCCACACTGGGCTGCGGACCTGCCTGCGGTCAAACGGCAACACGCGGAGAAGCCCCTTGCCGTCTAATGCCGCCTTTTGCCGTCTCCGCGCCACGGCGTACAATCGCCTCATTTCCCCTGCGCCACCCGCACGCCCCCGGAGAGCCTTATGGGCCAATCGTCGATCGAAATCCCGTCCGCCGCCAGCCCGCCGGACAAGCGGCTGGACTCCTGGAAAGAAATCGCGGCCTACCTCAAACGCGATGTCACCACGGTCCAGCGCTGGGAAAAGCGGGAAGCCATGCCGGTTCACCGCCACCTGCACGCGAAGCGCGGCTCCGTCTACGCCCTCTCCCATGAGCTGGATGCCTGGGTCGCGAGCCGCAAGTTGCCCATCGACGAAGCGCCTCTTGCCCCCGCTGCAGTCCCGGCCGCCGTTCGCTTCCGTGCCCCCCTCCCCTCGCTCCGCCTGGCTCTGATTTCTACCCTGATCCTCGCTCTGGTGGCAGCCTCGTGGCTTCTCCTCCGCCCTCGCGCTCCCGCTGCGTCCGGCCCCGCCAGAATCCGCTCCCTCGCCGTGCTGCCCCTCAGAAACCTCTCCGCCGATCCTTCCCAGGACTATCTCGCCGACGGTCTCACCGAAGCGCTCATCGGAAGTCTCTCTGAAATTCACAACCTCCGCGTCGTCTCCCATACCTCCGTCCTGCGTTTCAGTAACACCCTGCTCTCCACCCCGCAAATCGCCAAATTGCTCGCCGTCGATGCCCTCGTCGAAGGCTCTGTCATCCGCGATGGCAATCGCATCCGCGTTACCGCCCAGCTCATTCGCGGCCCCACCGACGAGCATTTCTGGTCCGAGACCTATGACCGTGAAATGCGCGACGCACTCACCCTCCAGAGCGAACTCGCACAGGCCATTGCGGACAAAGTGGAAGTGACCCTGAGCGGCGACGAACGTCACCGGCTGGCGGCTGTGCGCCCCGTCGCGCCGGAAGTCTACGAAAGCTATTTGCAGGGAAACTTCCTGCTCAATCGGGGCAACACCCGCGCGGCCCTCGAGCAGAGTGTCACGGATTTCGAAGCTGCCGTGCGCCGCGACCCGGATTTTGCCCCCGCCTACCTCGGCCTGGCCCGCGCCTATGCCAATCTCGGAACCGTCTACGCCGGGGTTCCCCCTGCGGAAACCCGCCCCAAAGTGATCCAGAACGCGCAGCACGCCCTGGCCCTCGACCCCGGTCTCGTCCTGGCCCACGTCCTGCTGGCGAACACTCTCCAGAGGGAATGGCAGTGGTCCGAAGCCGAAACAGAATATCGCCGCGCCCTTGGTCTCAATTCCAACGACGCCCCAGCCCATGCCGCCTTCGCCAGCTGGCTCTCCTGCGAGGGTCGCGCCGACGAAGCTATCTCCGAGATCCGCTTCGCCCGGCAACTTGACCCGGCCGCGATCTCCGGAGCAGATGTCGCCTCGATTCTCTTTCATTCCCACCGCTTCGACGATGCCGTTCGCGAATCCCGCAGCGCCGCCGCCGTAGATCCGGACGACGCCAGCGTCCTCATGATCCTGGGTTTCGCGCTCATCGCCGACAATCAGGCAGCCGATGCCGTTCCCGTGCTGGAAAAGTCTGTCGCTCTTTCCGAAGGCAGTCCCGCCGTCACCGGCGTCCTCATCCGCGCTTATGCCCACGCCGGCCGGCGTGCCGACGCTCTTCGCATGCTGGCTTCCTTAAAGCGCCGCAACGCCGCCGGATACGTCCCAGCCGGCGCGTTTGTCAATGCCTACCTCGGCCTCGATGACCGCGAGCAGGCTTTCTTTTGGCTCGAACAAGCCTTTCGCGAAAAATCCACTATCCTGCAGTTCGTCAAAACCCATCCGTACTTCGACCCGCTCCGCAGCGATCCCCGCTTCGTGGACCTGGTCCATCGCGTTGGCCTGAGCTAGCTCGGGCGGCAATACCCGCCCCTCACGCCAACTCCACAACAATCCGTTTACCCTCCCGATCCAGCTCCACAATCCGAAAATTCCGCACCTGCCCCACCCCCAGCGCCTCCGGCCGCGCCGCCGCATTCCCCTTCCATCGCGCCTGCAGCATCGACGTCAGCGAAGACAAATCCGCCCCGCCCCCGCTCTGCGACTGGCCCCCGGCATCCGCGCGCAAACGGCACGCCACGCGAATGCCCTCCCCCAACTCCACCGTCGCATTGCTCCCAGCCTGCTCGACAACACGCCCCGAAACCACATCCCCCGCCTTGTGCTCCGCCACATACTCATCCAGACTCGTCGGCACCAGCTGCTTCATGCTCAGCTTCGCCTGCCGCTTTTCAGGATCAATAGCCAGCACCTGCGCCCGCACCACCTGCCCCACCTTCAGCACATCCTGCGGATGATGCAGATGCCGCTCCGCCGTAATCTCGCTGATGTGCACCAGCCCCTCCACGCCCGGGCTCATCTGCACAAACGCGCCGAATTTCTCCATCCGCGTCACCGCACCCTCCGCTGCGGATCCCACCGGAAACTTCTTCCCCGCATCGGCCCACGGATCGCCCAGCGCCTGCTTCAGCCCCAGCGAAATCCGCCGCTCCGCCGGGTTCACTGACAGAATCACCGCCTCCACCGTGTCGCCGCTCTTCAGCACATCGCCGGCCCGCCGCACCTTCTTCACCCACGACATTTCCGAGACGTGAATCAGCCCCTCGATCCCCGGCTCCAGCTCCACAAACGCGCCAAACTCCATCAGCCGCGTCACCGTCCCGTTGATCCGCTCGCCCGCCTTGAACCGCTCCGCGGCCGTCTCCCACGGCTCGGGCTGCAGTTGCTTCAGCCCCAGCGAAATGCGCCGCGTCTCCGCGTCCACCTTCAGCACCTTCGCCTCGATCTCCTGGCCCACCGTCAGCACATCCTCAGGATTGCCCACCCGGCTCCAGGAAATGTCGCTCACGTGCAACAGGCCATCGATGCCGCCCAGATCCACAAACGCGCCGAAACTGGCCAGCCGGCTCACCCTCCCGCGCACCACATCGCCTTCCTTCAGCGCCGCAATCTGGCTCTGCCCCTGCGCCAGCGCCTGCTCCTCGAGCACCGCGCGGCGGTCCACAATCACGTTCTCGTCCCCCACATCCAGCTGCGCAATCCGGCAGGTAATCTCCTCACCCACCAGCTTCTCCAGCTCCCGCGCGTCGTGCGTGCCACTGCGTGAAGCAGGCATAAACGCCCGCACCCCCACATCCACGCTCAGCCCGCCCTTCACCACCGCGGTCACCGTGCCCACAATCGCCAGCTTCTGCGCGAAGGCCGCTTCCAGCGACTCCCAATCCGTCGGCTGACTCACCCGCGCCAGCGACAGCTCGTAGTACCGCTCCGCATTGCGCCCCTTCACAGAAACGCGGAACCGGTCGCCCGCCTTCACACTCTCCGCGTTATCGCGAAACGCCGTGCGCGCCAGCACTCCCTCCGTCTTGTAACCAATGTCGAGATACACAGCGTCGGCCGAGACGGAAACCACCGTCCCCTCCAGTTGTTTCGCGCCCGGCTCAGGCCGATGGCTCTGCTCAAACTGCGAAAGCATCTCGCCAAAAGACGCTTCCGGCTTCCCGGTGTCAACGTTTTCGGCGTCTGGTTTTCCAGCGTCAACGTTCTCAGCGTGCTTGTTCTCGGTGTGAGGGGTCTCCGTATCAGGGGTCGTCACTTCACCGCTCTCCGCAGATTTCGCGGACTCAGGCTCACCCACCGTCAGTTGCTCAGAAGTAGTCTCGTCGCTCATGGGGATACTTCCTATTCTGTCACGCTCGCAGGCTGCGAAGGCAAGCCGCGCTGCGGACGCAAGCCCAGGCCGCGGCGGCGCGCCTGTGACTCGACTCTCAGGTATAGTAGTAAATATCACTACATTTACCGAGAGGAGCGAGCCGCACATGGAAAAAGCCGTTTCCGCAACCGAGGCCAACCGTCAGTTTTCCCGGCTGCTTGACGGGGTGCGTCGTGGTCACAGCTATCTGGTGACCAGCCATGGGCAGCCGGTCGCGAAGCTTTCTCCAGTCAGCCAGGCCAGGAAAACGATGGCCGATGCCCGCAAGGCTCTTCTTAAGAGGCTGCGCACGCAACCCGCCAGCCGCGCCGGTCGCTGGACCCGCGACGAACTGTACGAGGATGAACGGTGAAAGCCGCCATCGATACCAACATCCTCGTTTACGCCGAAGGCATTAACGACGCCGAGAAGAAAAGGAAGGCCTGGGATCTTTTCGAGAAACTTCCCTTCGACACAGTCGTTCCAGTCCAGGCACTTGGCGAACTGTTTCAGGTCCTCGTCCGGAAGGCGGGCCGCACACCGGCTGATGCCCGAACTGCTGTTTACAGGTGGAGCGACGCATTCGCTTTGGTGGAAACATCCACCTCCGTTCTGCTGGCGGCGGCCGATCTCGCTACGCGGCAATTCAATTTTTGGGACGCTGTCATCTTTAGCGCTGCCGCTGAAGCGAATTGCAGGGTCTTATTGTCCGAGGACATGCAGCACGAGTTTCGAGAGAGAGGCGTTACTGTCGTGAACCCGTTTGCGCATCCCGAACATCCTTTGCTGAAAGCACTCCTCGACTCAGCGTCCAAATAACGGGCGGGGCTTTGGCCCCCTACAATGGACCTATGGCGACCGCCGCATCTCCACACCTCCTCACCCTCGCCGCCTTCCAGGAAGCCCAAAACCGCATCCGCGGCGTAGCCCTGCACACCCCTCTCATCCGCCTCCTCGATCCCAGCTTCGAAGCCGCCGAAGTCTACATCAAAGCTGAAGGCCTCCAACCCATCGGCAGCTTCAAACTCCGCGGAGCCTACAACAAAATCGCCCAGCTCACGCCCGACCAAAAGAGCCGCGGCGTCATCACCTATTCCAGCGGCAACCACGCCCAGGGAGTCGCCTACGCCGCCCGTGTCGTCGGTGCCAAAGCCGTCATCGTCATGCCATCGAACGCCCCCGAGGTGAAAAAGCGCGCCACTGCCGCCCTCGGCGCAGAGATCGTCGAAGTCGGCCCCGCCAGCTCCGACCGCAAGCAGAAAGCCGAAGAACTCGAAGCCCAGCACGGCTACGTCATGATCCCGCCCTACGACGACGACCAAATCATCGCCGGCCAGGGCACCTGCGGCCTCGAAATCCTCCAAGACCTCCCCAACGTCGACCTCGTCCTCTCGCCCGTCTCCGGCGGCGGTCTCCTCAGCGGCATCGCCACCGCCATCAAGCATGTCCGGCCCGACGTCCGCGTCATTGGCGTCGAACCCGAGCTCGCCGCCGACGCCCAGGAAAGCTTCCGCAGCGGCCACCTCACCACCTGGCCTGCCGACATGACCACCCGCACCCTCTGCGACGGCCTCCGCACCCAATCCCTCGGCGAGCGTAACTTCGACCACATCCGCACCTACGTCGACGACATCATCACCGTCACCGAATCTGAAATCCGCTCCGCCATGCGCACCCTCCTCCACGTCGCCCGTCTCACCCCGGAGCCCAGCGGCGCATGCTCAGCCGCCGGCATCCTCTTCCACCGCGAAGAACTGCTCCCCTTCCGCAAAGTCGTCGTCGTCATGAGCGGCGGCAACGTCGAGCCCGACGTCCTCAAATCCGTCCTCGCCGAAGAAGATCCCAAGTGAACGAAACACCTTCCAGAAAAAGTCCTGGCTTTGAAGGGGCACAGCTTCAGCTGTGCCGTACAAGCGGTAGCTTGAATCCGGCTTTAGCCGCCGAGGGATGGTTTTTGAGACGAACCACCCCTTCTCACCGTCCTACCCTCGTCATGCGTCTCGTCCCTGCTTCCATCCTGTTCGCGGCCCTCGTCGTCCCAGCCCTCGCCCAAAAACCGCTGCCCCGCCAGCAGATGCCCAAAAATGGCACCCTCGCCACCGTCGTCCGCGAGGCCAATCTCTACGCCAATCCCGACGACTCCGGTGGTCCCATCGCCACCATCGTGCCCGGTCGCGAACTGGTCGTCGTCGAGCGCAATGGGAAATGGCTTCGCGTCTTCGCCAACACCGACGTGCCCGACACCCGCCAGGCTGATCGCCCCACTTTTGGCACCGAAAACGAAGCCCAGCCCATCTCCGGCTGGATGCTCGACAAAGGCATCGTCGACGTCAACACCGCCCATGGCGACCTCGTCCTCTTCGGCACCGCCGACAATCTGGAGCAGCAGGCCGCCGTCCCCGATCCGCCGCCGCACCTCGCCGAGGAAGCCCGCCTCCTCTACCGCCGCGTCGTCATCATGTACCCGCAGTCGCCCTGGGTTCCCGAGGCCATGTATCGCGCCGCCGACATCCGCTGGCAAATTCAGAAAGCCGACGCCTCCACTCTGCCCTCAGCACACGAAAAGGAAAACTACCTCCGTGAGCAGATGGACGAGGACGAGATGCACAAGATCCAGAAATACTTTCCGCAAACCAAATGGGCCGACATGGCCGCCTTCGACCTCATCGACAACAAGCTCTGCGGCGACTGGCAGGGTTCAGAAAAATGCCCCGAGCAGGAGACTGGCTACTACCTCAAGTACGTCGACGAACACCCCAGCTCGCCCAGCGCCGCCGAAGCCCTCTACGACGCACTCTGGCGTCAGGCGGCCGCCGGAGACATGTGGCAGGCCGATGGCAACGGCAAGCGCGCCGACGAGGATCACGGCCACGCCAAAGCCATCTTCGACCGCCTCCAGCAAAAATATCCGGACTCCGCCTACTCTGCGCGCGCCGCCAGTCTGATATATAAGGTGGATCAGGGAATCGCCGTATACGGCAGCAGTCGCGAATAACCCCTTGAATCCGGCCTCTCCCGCACGGAGCGAGTTTGAACGATTACGTCGTCTCTGTATTGCTTGGGATCATCGAGGGCCTCACCGAGTTCCTGCCAGTCAGCTCCACCGCCCACCTGCGCATCGGCGAAGCCCTGCTCGACATCGGCCTCGACGATCCCTACTGGAAGATGTACACCATCGTCATCCAGCTCGGCGCCATCCTCGCCCTCACTCTGCTCTTCGCCGGCCGCATCATCGAATTCATCCGCACCTTCCCTGGCGGCGAAGACGGCAAGCACACTCGCTGGAACCATCCCCTCACGCTTACCCTGGTCGCTTTTGTGTGCACGGCCGTTCCCTCGTTGCTGCTCACCAACATCATCGGCGCTCACCTCGAAAGCCTGCACGCCATCACTCTCGCTCTCATCATCGGCGGCATTGTCATGTGGGCGGTCGACGCCTGGAGCGTGCGCCGTGACGCAACCGTCACCGACGTTGAGCAGATGTCCCTCCCTCAGGCCATCTGGATCGGCCTCTGCCAGGTCACCTCCGCCGTCTTCCCCGGCACCTCGCGTTCCATGTCCACCATTGCGGCCGGTCAGGTCGCCGGCATGACCCGCTCCGCCGCCCTCGAATTCAGCTTCCTTGTCTCCATCCCCACCATGATCACCGCCACCCTCTACGACCTGGTCAGAAGCCTCTGGCCCAGCCTTCATCTTCTGCACTGGCGCAAACCCGGGGCGACCCTCGGTTTGCACTCCCACCTCGCCCCGGTCCATATGGACGCCCATGGCTGGATCGTCCTCATCATCGGTTTCGCCGTCTCCTTCTTCGTCGCCCTCGGCGTCGTCGAGTGGTTCCTCCAGTGGGTTCGCAACCACGGCTTCGTCCTCTTCGCCGTCTACCGCCTCATCCTCGGAGCCGCCCTCTTACTCTGGGGCCCCCACCTCGTAGCTGGGAACTGAGAACCGCTGCACTCGTCTTCCTCAGGCCTCCACAGCCTGAAATCCAAGCCGCCGCGCCGCCTCCAGCAGCCGCGCATCTCCGCAGATGAACACCTGACCCCTGGGATGGCCCCCGGTCCACTGCATCGCCGCCGCCAATTGCAGCGCATCCGCCGCACTCAGCGGAAATCGCGCCAGCAGCATCTCGGCCTCATCTCGCAGCGCCTCCGTGGGCGCCAGCTCGCTCCAGCCTTTGCGCAGACGATCCAGGCGCCTTTCCGCACCCGCGTGCTCTGCCGCGCTCAGGTCTCCCGTCCGCAGCAGTCTTTCCAAAGCGCTGCGTACTTCCACGGGCGTGGTCCACCATACGACAACCGAATATTGGCCGAGCAGCCGATGGGTGTTGGGACTCGCCTTCTGCCGCGCACAGAACGGAACCAGCGCACTGCTATCCCAAAACGCAGGCTTCAACGATCGCCCCGGCTCTCAATGGCCGCCTTTATCGCGGCCTCGCGCGAAACATTCCCGGTGGGCAGGGCAAAGAACGCATCCCAGTCCATCTCCCGCTCCGGCAGCTTCATCGCCCCGGAAGCCACCAGTTGCGCCTCCTCTTCCGAAATCGAGCTGTGGTCGAACGGCAGAATCCGCGCCACCGGCCGATTCCGGTCCCGCACAATCACCTCTTCGCCATTTTGCACGTAGCGCAGATACGCGCTCAGCCGATTCTTCAACTCACCAATGTTGACCGTCTTCATGCAATCCAGTCTACGCCAACTTAGCTAACTTAGCCAAATCGAATCTCCACCATATCCACCTCGATTCCCCTCACCCTTTTCCCGCTCCCTCCACCGGCCCATCTGGGATAATAGTTTTGCTCTGGCCATCGGCTCTGACCGGCTCGGACTAGTTTTGCCCAGTCCGTGTTCGGTTCTGCCTCTCGCACCCACGAGAGTCTCGCGATCCGTCTGCCTAATGAAACCCGTCCGTCTGGTTCTCACCCCCACCCGCAACCGCCGACTGAACGAACTCATCGGCCTGCTGGTGCTCGCCTCCGCAGCCCTCCTTTTCCTCTCTCTCGTCTCGTACCATCCCACCGATCCTTCGCTCAACACCGTCGGCTCCACCCCCGTCCAAAACTGGATCGGCCCCGCCGGCGCCTACCTCAGCGACTTCATCCTCCAGATCGAAGGCGTCTCCGCCTTCCTCGTCCCCATCCTCATCGGCGCCCTGGGCTGGACATGGATGCGCTCCCGCCCCGCTAGCTCACCCGGCTGGAAACTTACCGGCATCCTCCTCGCCATCGTCTTCGCCCCGGCACTCTTCGGACTCCTCCCCGGCCATCCCCACTTCCTGAACGGCCTGCCCGTCGCCGGACTCACCGGCCGTCTCGTCGCCGACTTCCTCGTCCGCTTCCTCAACTACCCGGGTGCGTGCATCGTCACCATCACCCTGGTCGCGGTCGCCGTCTACCTCTCCACAACCTTCAGCTTCAATACCGCGCGCGAGTGGCTCGGCATCAAGCTGGCCTTCCTGCAAGCCTGGCGCGACCGCTTCACCAACTGGCGCCGCAACCGCGCCCGGCAGCGTGAACTCAAAGCCGCCGTCCGCCTCGACAAGATTCATGAAAAGGAAATAGCGAAGGCCCGCAAAGCCGCGGAAAAAGCTGCGAAAGCAGAAAAGACTCCGGCCATCGCCACCGTCGCGACCAACGACGACCGCAGCGACGTCCCCCACCGCCAGTACGGCTTCGCCGAAACCTTCGCCCCTGCCAAACCCGCAGCCGAACCAGCGCCCACCGGCCTCTGGGACCAAATGCCGCGCACCGTCGCGAAAGAACCTGCGCCGCAGTCTGAGCCCGCGCCTTCCCGCCCGCAGCTCGTTCAGAAGCGCGAAGCTGCACCAGCATCTCCGTCAATAGGCGAGCGCGCCGACACCGAACTCCGCACCGTCACCGTAGCCCCCAAAAACGTCAGCGGATTCCGCCTGCCACCCTCGACCCTCCTCCATCGCAGCGACGATCCATCGCCCGTAAAAGAGGACGAGCTCCGCGCCTCCGCCCAGATCCTCGTCGAAAAATGCGCAGAGTTCGATGTCCTCGGCCAGGTCGTGCAGATCAATCCCGGCCCCGTTGTCACTACCTTTGAATTCCGCCCCGAAGCCGGCATCAAATACAGCCGTGTCACCGGCCTTGCTGAAGACCTCTGCCTCGCCACCAAAGCCGAGTCGATCCTCATCGAGCGTATGGCCGGCAAGAGCACCGTCGGCATTCAGGTTCCCAACGCCGAACGCGAAACCATCTGGCTCCGCGACATCATCGAGTCGGAAAGCTTTGCCACCTCGCGCTCCAAACTCACCATCTCCATGGGCAAGGACATCAACGGCCGCATCGTTGTCGCCGACCTCGCCACCATGCCCCACGTCCTCATCGCCGGCTCCACCGGCAGCGGCAAATCCGTGGCCATCAACGCCATGATCATGTCCGTCCTCTACAAGGCCACGCCCGAGCAGGTCCGCCTCATTCTCGTGGACCCCAAGCGCGTCGAGCTCGGCATGTACGAAGGCGTCCCGCACCTCTTCACGCCCATCATCACCGAGCCCAAACTCGCCGCCAACGCCCTCCGCAACGCCGTCCGCGAAATGGAGCGCCGCCTCAAGCTCCTCGCCTCGCGCAGCGTCCGCAACATCGACCAGTACAACCGCCTCTTCGACGGCGCCACGCCCTCCCTCTTCGATGAAGAAGCGAAAGACGAGCAACCGCTGCCCTACATCATGATCATAATCGATGAGCTCGCCGACCTCATGATGCTCGACAAGGCCAACGTCGAAGAATCCATCACCCGTCTCGCTCAGATGGCTCGCGCCGTCGGCATCCATCTCGTCCTCGCCACCCAGCGCCCCTCGGTCGACGTCATCACCGGACTCATCAAGGCCAACGTCCCCACCCGCATCTCCTTCCGCCTCGCCACCAAGGTCGACTCGCGCACCATCCTCGACTCGAACGGTGCCGAAGCCCTCCTCGGCCGCGGCGACATGCTCTTCCTCCCCCCCGGCACCTCGCGCCTCCACCGCATCCACGCGCCTTTTGTCACAGAAAAAGAAATCGCCGCTGTTACAGATTTCTGGAAAAATCAGGGAACCGCCGAATACGTGCAGGGCTTCCTCGAAGCGCCTAAAGACACAGGTTCGAATGAGCCCGGCATGGCTGGAGAAGAAGGCGAAGACGGCAACGACGACCTCTTCGAAGACGCCGTCCGTTTAGTCCTCGAATTCGGCAAGGCCTCAACCTCGCTATTGCAGCGCCGCCTGCGCATCGGCTACGGCCGCGCCGCCCACCTCATCGACATGATGGAGCGCGACGGTATAGTAGGCCCCGCCGAAGGCTCCAAACCCCGCGAAATCCTCAAACCCCCCGACTGGCTCAACGAAGTCGAACCCACATTGCGGTAGCATCGCCTTCTCATAGTTCTTTCCGGGTCACCAAAGCCGGCTGCCCCATGTCTCGATTTTGAGACATGGGATTCCACATCCTTCATCCCTGGGGGTTTCCCTACCACCAAAGCCGGGTGCCCCATGTCTCGATTTTGAGACATGGGATTCCACATCCTTCATCCCTGGGGTTTTCCCTACCACCAAAGCCGGCTGCCCCATGTCTCGATTTTGAGACATGGGATTCCACATCCTTCATCC
>Ga0182018_10002435_pt1 | contig 18635 bp, 17 predicted proteins | sample 812P2MmetaG_FD_120490 | JGI IMG/M metagenome (GOLD analysis project Ga0182018, IMG submission 120490) | Permafrost microbial communities from Stordalen Mire, Sweden - 812P2M metaG | ecosystem: Environmental > Terrestrial > Soil > Wetlands > Permafrost | place: Sweden: Stordalen | collected... | reverse complement strand
TTGGTCGCCGCCCTTGACCGCCAGGTCGCACCCGCCGTTGTTACACCCGAAGAGTACGATCAGGCAGCAGCCTGAATGAGCTGTGACCACCGCTGAACTTCAACAGCGAACGGGGCAACGTCGCGGTGGCGTCGTCGACGATCCACGTCCCTCTGATCTACATGAGCCAATCACGCCTTCGCAGCGCGCTGTTCGACTACCGCCGTGTGTTTGTCAGTGGATTCGGGAACGGTTAACTACGGGCCTATCCCGACAGGGGGCGAATGCTGAAGATGGGACACTTCGACGACGAGTTTGGGAGGATCGGTCACCGCGACCAGTGCACAGACAATGAGCAATTCGGCCCTAGTCCGCGAATTCCGCAGTCGGTAGCCTCGGCTGTAGGGCCTCGTCGCCCGCCATCAGGCGGATACACAGTCTCGCGAGTCGCACCGTAGAAGGTCCGTCATGAAAGCCCTCGTGTACAAAGGACCTGGCCAGAAGGCCTGGGACGAAGTGCCTGATCCGAAGATCGAACTGCCAACCGACATCATCGTGCAGATGGTCGCCACGACCATCTGTGGCACGGATGGCCATATCCTCAAGGGGGATGTGCCCGAGGTGGAAGTCGGCCGCATTCTGGGACATGAGGGAATCGGTGTGATCACGGAGGTCGGTGAGGGGGTCACGCAGTTGGAGGTCGGTGACCGAGTCATACTTTCGTGCGTCAGCTCCTGCGGATGCTCCTACTGCCGCAAAGGGATCTACGGTCACTGCCTTGACCCAGAGGGAATGGCGGGGATCGGGTGGATCTTCGGCTACATGATTGATGGGACGCAGGCCGAGTTCGTTCGGGTGCCATTTGCAGAAAACTCGGTGTACAAGGTCCCCGAAGGAATGAGCGATTCCGAGGGCATCCTGCTCTCCGACATCCTGCCGACCGGATTCGAGATCGGTGTGCAGTACGGGCATGTAAGCCCCGGCGATGTCGTAGCCGTGATCGGGTCTGGACCGGTTGGGCTCTCCGCCGTCATGACGGCACGGCTCTACGGTCCGTCCAAGATCATCGCCATCGATCTGGACAACGCCCGACTGGCGCGGGCCAACGATTTCGGTGCGACCGACACAGTCAACTCGGGGGACCCAAACTGGAAGGACCAGGTGCTCGCACTCACTGATGGGCTCGGCGTCGACGTCGCCATCGAGGCGGTTAGGGTTCCCGAGACGTTCACCATGGCCACGGTCGTCGTCCGCCCAGGAGGCAATGTCGCCAACATCGGTGTGCACGGCAAGTCCGTCGAACTCGCCCTCAACGAGCTCTGGATCAAGAACATCGACATCTCCATGCGCTTGGTGAACACGAACACCCTAGGGATGTTGCTGAAGCTCGTGGCCCAGCACGAGCTTCCTGTCGAGAAGTTCGTCACGCATGAGTTCTCGTTCGACCAGATGCTGGAGGCCTACGACGTCTTCGGGCATGCGGCAGAGCACGACACGCTCAAGGTTCTCATCCGCTAGGAGGGCAAGGCGCCGTTGCGCGGATTTGAATCCGGCGCACAGATGTGTGGCACGGCCGACCCAGTCAGGGTCCCCATGACCGTCTGGCGGATTCTGGAGACATCTCCGCACTCCGGACGAGGTCTTATCAAATTGCCGACGATACATCCCTGTTCGCGGCGTCACATCGATGGGATAGATATGCATTGCGCAGTTGCGAGCAGGAGCCAAGAGCTGGTGATGAAAGTGCTGTCCGCTCAGGCATCCGAAAACTCCGTCCCCTCCCCCGTTCCGGTGCGCGGGTGACGGTGCACGACAAGGCAGGCGATGACGACAGCCACCGCCACGATGCCGAGTGCGACGAACGGAAACACGCTGTACGGGGCAGGCTGACCGGGCTTGCACAATTCGACGAAAGGAACGAGGAGGGTGCAAGACCCCATGATCGGAATCGCCACGTGCCGGAAGAGCGAGAATGAGGCCCGGTGGCGGCGCCACATGAAAAAGGGAAGGGAGAGCGTCGTCAGGAAGTAGACAAAGAGGATCACGATTGTCCCCATCGTGGAGCACTCGGCATACAGGCCGACGGGGTTCATCGATCCTGTATTGCCGGTGACGAGGTGGGACGTCCACCAAACGCCGATTATTCCGAGTCCGACCGTTGCCATGACCAAGAGCGCGTTTACTGGAGTGTCAACCCGTGGTCGAAGCCGGCCGAGCCAAGCGGGGAGAAGACCAGTTCGACCGCCGTCGAACAGCATGCGTGCCTGCGAGTTCGTGCCGGCGACCAGGGTAGCGAGCACCGAGACGATGCCGGCAAGCCAGGCCAGAACGGCAATTCCACCGACATAGTGGTCGGCCACACTGAGGAACGGGACCGACGAGCGCCCGATGGAAGCTACGTCGTAGTTGAACCCGGTGACGGTCGAATAGGCGAAGAAGACGAACAGAGCGCCGCCTATCGCCACCGAGATGTACAGGGCCCTCGGAACGGTGCGCTTTGGAGTTCGGCACTCTTCGGCCAGCGCGGGACCGTTCTCCCATCCGATGAACATATAGAGGGCCAGCGGGAAGCCTGCGGAGAGGCCGGTTAGTCCTCCGGTGAGGTGTGCCCAAGAAAACGGTGCAGCCGAAAGATGGGCGCGCTGATCCACCAAGACGATGATGCACACCAAGACCATGACGGTGACCTGTATGAGCACGGCCACGCCGACCGCGGTGGTCGAAAGCTTGACGCCGCGCATGGTCAGCCAGATGGCGCCGACAGTCAAGACGAGAGTCAGTGGTCCCCAGGCGATGTGCCACGATGTGTAGTGGGCAAGGGTTAGCGCAACCATCCCACCCGACATAGTGAATACCGCTGCCATGGCGACGGTGTAGCCAACCGTGACCAAAAGAGCTGTGGCGACGCCAGCCCGTGGTCCGAGTCCGGTTTCGACATAGGTGATAAAGCTCCCTGCGGAAGGCTCTACCTTGGTGAACTCGGCCACCGTGAATGCGAGGAGGGTGACAGCCACGCCTGCGGCGAGAATCGTCAGTGGGGCAGCGACGCCGGCGGTTACTGCGATCACTCCGAATGCGAAGTAGAAGTCGATCCCGGGCCCGATGTTGGCGACCGTTGAGGCCGTCACGTCCGCTGTGCCGAGTTGGCCGGATTTGAGGGTGTCCCCGCCCTGGCTCATCGGGTACCGTTCGACCAGCGACCAATTGTCATTTGCTCCCCACAGCGCGTCATTTGTCCAAGGGCACTAGGGCGCTTTCGAACCGTCAAGCTGGGAGTGGATCGTGCTGAGGCGATCTCGGCGGTTCTCTAGAATCCTCCGGTAGGCCGGATTATCGGTATCGGCGATCTCGCTGCTCATGTCGCTAAGTACCCCTCCAAGGGTGTCGCTGAGTTCCACGGCAAGCGCCTCCGACAGCTCCAAGATCATCACTCAACCTCCATTTGCGTCCGAATGGTGCATCGCTATCGTCTTGCATCTCACCCGTAGACGACAGGGTCAAAGGTCCTATTGAATACATCGAGGAATGCCCGCGGGTAGAGCCACGATCACCCCGCTGTCACTCGGCCTGTAGCTCGGCCCTAGCCTGGGCCAGAGACTCCAATTCATCCGGGCCGAGTTTCGGGGATCGAAGATCCATCTGGTCGATGGCGTGAGCGAGGATGCCGCCCACTAACGCCCGAAGCGGGTACTTGTGGTCCGCCGGAACGATGAACCACGGAGCCCACGGGGTCGAGGTGGCAGTGAGAGTCTCCTCATAGGCAGCCTGGTACTCGTCCCAGTGTCCGCGCTCGGCCAGATCGGCCATTGAGAACTTCCAATGCTTCGATGGGTCGCCCAGACGTTCGAGGAATCGGTTCTTCTCCTTGGACACGTGCAGGAAGATCTTCACGATGCGCGTGCCGTTGCGGTGGAGGTGGTGTTCGAAGGCGTTGATGTCCTCATAGCGGTCGCGCCAGATACGCTCCGCAGACCCGGCGCTCGAGTCGACGTTCATGTCACCGAGGAGCTCGGGGTGCACCCGGACGACTAGCACCTCCTCGTAGTAGGAGCGATTGAAGATCCCGATCATTCCTCGTTCGGGCAGAGCCTCTCTGTATCGCCAAAGAAAGTCGTGCTCCAGCTCTTCGGCTGAGGGCTGCTTGAAGGCCAACACCTGGCAGCCCTGCGGATTGACCCCTGACATTACATGTTTGATGGTCCCATCCTTGCCGGCGGCATCCATCCCCTGAAGGATGAGCAACAGAGCATGGGAGCTACTCGCCCACAGCAACTCCTGAGATGCTTCCAGGTCTTCGACGAAGGAGCGGAGATCATCCTTGGCCACCTCCTTGCCGTGTGGTCCGGTGGTGTTCAACCAAGTGACCGTGGTCGATTCAGTGCTCCGACCTTCTAGGTTGGCCGCTTCCCCCGATGAGAATGTCAGCTCTTCGATGACGGCCGGATCCAATTTCATGCGTCATGCTCTCCCGCTACTCGGACCTCGTTCGTCACGGTCGCGCCTTAGCGCACCAGCGTAGGTTGCTGAGAGTGTCGGCGGCGCTCGCAGCCTCCATCGTCATTCACTCGATGATAGGACGTCGGCCTTGCTTCCTCGAGACGGGCCCGCTGGCCCTGATGGTTGCGAAGGCGGAGATCCAACTGCCGCTGGCTCCTTCCCGACGCTCGGCGAACGTCCCGATATGTCCGGATAGTGCCGGCCAGACGATCCGGTAGGTGCGGTCCAGCGGCGGATCGAGCGAAGGCCGGGGATGGAAGGCACGAGGACAGGGAGAACGGTCACCGTTGTAAGCGAACCCATCATCGTGCACACCGGTCGGGAGGGGCAATCGGAAGCTCAAGCGTTCCTGAGCAGGGAACTCGATATAACCCCTGTAACAAAATGCCGTGACCGACCCCGCCCGACCCGCACTGGTGGCGGGCCGGGCGATCGTCGGACGGCTAGGCGATATGAGGTATTCGACGCAACGGAGCCTCAGGCAGTGGTGAGGGATCCCTCACGGACGTGAGTGGTATGGGTCACCAGTTCTGTAGCTTCGTCCGTGCGACGTGCGTGCCAGAAGCCGAACGCTACGAGGATTGCCATCAGTCCGGCTAGGACGAACGCCGAGATACCCGCGATGAGACCGATGGTGGCAAACGTCCCAAATGCGTAGGCCTCGAGCAACAGACCCCGGAGCGTGGTGCCCTGAAACACCGTCTGCACCTTGGCCTCCGCCGCGGTATAGGCGGGAGATCCCTTGGGCAGGTCCATCGCTTTGGCAGAGAGCTGCGAGTAGGTCAATCCGCCGCCGATCTCCTGGAGGTGAACGGCGATGAAGTCGTTGGCGTAGACCTCAGCCTGCTGTCCGGTCACCAGTGGCTGTCCGGCGTACTGTGAGACCGAAGGGATCATCGACGGCGTGATCTCGGATCCCGCCACGGGATGGGCGAAGGCGGCCTTGGCCGGGAAGACGATCTGCTGCTCAGCCAGCTGGTTGTGCACGTTGGAGTTGGCGAAGCTATAGCCCCACATGAGGAGGCCACCGGCCACCACCAACACGACCACCATCAATATTCCGCCGGCGCTGACCAGGAGATCGAATACCTTGCGTTGCATTTATCTTGCTCCTTTTTTCAGGTCGAACCCTCCGGATGAGGAGCTCTTGTACCCCATGGTGACCTCCGAGTGAGGTGCCAGATAGGGCCGAACGTCACTTCTGGCTCCGTTCCCGGACTTCTGGGAAAAGGGGGAGTCGCCGCATCAAACGCTGACCGAGGCCGGTCGTCGTCACAGGTCACCGTCCTCGATGATGAGGGCGGACGGGGCGGAGTTCGACTCTGGTCTGGTTGGGTTTCTGCGACCGAACCCCATAAATCGAGGCTCGCCAACGCAAGGCTTCTTTGGTAGGCGTCAGATTGGCCATTGCCCGATGGACGTTCTTGCCAACCAACCCCGCGTCGAGTTCCCGGGACCCTGTGGCCGGACTGATTTCCTATTAGGCCACGCCGTGGGTGCCCGCCCGTCGCAGGACATCAAGGATTCTCTCCATAGTGGATTCCCGCGTGACCTCGGAAAGAACCCATGGAGACGTCGGTCGGCTGGTGCCCTGATTTTCGACCATGTCACCCTCCCAGACATTGATCCGTCTGTTCGCCACGTCGGCATCGAGCTGCAGAAAGGGGTTCAGATCCTGGCGAGGGTTCGCTACCTCACCTTGCGTCGACATCCAGGGGGTCACCCGCGGCTTGTGCAATGTATCCAGGTGGCGTTCCTCGAGTGTCGGGGTCGCCATAATCTCTGATGTTAGCCAGGACCGCGAGCGGTGCTTATCGGTTCGGCGGCCTGGCTTTGCCTGTTGCAGATGCGCCTTACGAGTCCGGATGTGAAACCTGTCCTCTCGCCCGTCGTCGACACGACTCCCCTGGTTAGGAGGACAAGCAGCAGGATGGCAGCTATTGCCTCGTGGGTCCCAGCTCCGCTCTACGGCATGCAGGCCAGCCTTCATTGCTTCGCTGGGTTGAGCTGCAAATTACAACCAAAAGTTCACAGGAGGCCATGGTGAGAGAGTGCAGCAGAGGTATGGAGATATCGAGAATATGCAACCCCTGGCCAGGTGACATGATGGTGCGAATGGCTAGAAACGAACCCAGTGCCTCGAAATCCGGAGCTACAGACCCAGTTGCCGATCCCTCGGATCGACATCGACAATTGGACGATATCGGCGAAGAGGAATGCTTTGATCTTCTTCAGACTCAAGATTTGGGCCGACTTGCTATCGTCCGCGATGGTCGACCGGAGATCTTCCCCGTCAACTACGCCATCTCCGACCGCATCATTGCCATCAGGACCCAGCCCGGAGTGAAGTTGACCTACGCCTCACTCGCCCATGTGGCGTTCGAGGTCGAGAATATCGACCCCGATACTCGTGAAGGTTGGGTCGTCGAAGTGCGTGGATTTGCCGAGGACATCACAGATGCCGCCAACCCATGGGCCGAGAGTGCCCGAGACTCCGTAGGTCAACCCTGGGTTATCGGGCCCCACGACCACTACATTTCCATCACGCACTCACAGGTGTCAGGTCGGAGGCTTCGCCGTTCCTCTACCGCCCCCTAGCTTCATCTCCACTGCGGGCTGACTTCTCCGCAGCCTTTGCCCTGGTGTCAACCCGCCTTCGGGCCGAATGTTGGCACCAGACGCAGAGCCACGGCTCGATCAGGTATGGCTTCCATGCGATGATTCTGTCAAGCCACCCACGGGGTGACCCTTCTTGGCCACGAAGAGGCGCCTTAGGATTGGCCAGCACCTTCAGGCCCCGGGACGGTCTCCCCGCGAGGGCGTCGGGTAAAGGGCCAGTCGCCGTGGTGGCGAGCTACCGGAACAACAGGACGGTTGGGGGGCACACTTTTTTGCGATTCACGGCGTGTGGTGCCGGATTCGTCGGCCGCTGATCTCATCCATGGAGATTCGGACCAAGAGGTCCCGTCCCCGGCCCGCCCAAGACGACAACCTGGAATCCTGGATCTGGTCGAGCTCGACAGGATCCGTCACATGGATACATCGGCCGATGGCTAGCACACTCCATCCCTCGTGATAGATGTTGTCCACTCCGTCAATCTCAAAGGCCACCGTGGTATTGGAAGCGGCAGTCTCAAGCTCACCACCACGCCTTGTACAGAACACGATTGCGCCGTCGAATGCGACGTAGTTGACAGGAAAGATGACTGGATGTCCCCGCACAACGGCCCCAATCCGACCCAAACTGCCATCCTCAAGCAACCGCAGACACTCAGCTTTGGGAAGGTCTTCCAAGTGGTCACTGGGTTGATATTGGCTCATGATGCCAAAACCAGTTCGATGAACGTGGATCCGCCGGAAGGAGTGCGACCGAGACGACCGATCACCTCGGTGACCGGTATCAAAGCCCTCCAGGCTGCTGAATCCCTGACCTGCCCCGCAGGACCCAAACAGATTCTTCTGCCATACGGCAAGATCACTTGATCCACTCCTTTCCTTCCAGCGTCGAGATGAGTGACCTTCGGCCCTACCCGGCTTGAAGGATGTCTTGCACCGTAGAACAAGCAGGACCGATAGAGAATCCACGGAGGGCTTTTCATGACGGTGCGATTGGCAATCAACGGTTTCGGGCGGACGGGGCGCGCATTCTTGCGTTCGGCGCTCGCCTCCTCGCGGGGGATCGAGATCGTTGCGATCAACGATCTCGGCTCGCCTGAGGCGCTGGCTCGACTATTCGCCCATGATTCGGTGCACGGGCGCTTTCCCGAGACAGTGCGGGTTGACGGTGGTTCCATGGTCGTCGGTGACCGCCGGATCTCGATATTCGGTGAGTCCGAGCCGAAGGCCCTCCCTTGGAATGAACTCGGAGTTGACGTGGTCATCGAGTCGACCGGCAGGTACACCAGTCGCGACAAGGCATCGGCCCACCTCGAAGCGGGCGCAACCCGTGTCGTGATCTCCGCTCCTTCCGCAGACGCGGACGCAACATTGGTCGTCGGCGTGAATGAAGAGCAGTTCGACCCGGAGAGGCACTTCGTCATCTCAAATGCGTCCTGCACGACGAATTGCCTTGCGGTCCTGGCAAAGGTCCTCGACGACGCATTCGGAATCGAGGATGGGTTCATGACGACCGTGCATGCCTATACCCGCGATCAGAGTCTGGTCGACGCCCTGCACAAGGATCCCCGGCGGTCACGAGGCGCTGCCATCAACATCGTGCCGACTACGACTGGTGCCGCCCGCGCCACCGGCTTGGTGCTTCCCAGCGTGGCCGGAGCGTTCGACGGTCTGGCGCTCCGTGTTCCAGTACCTGACGCCTCGATTACCGATCTGGTCGCCAACGTACGGACCACACCTACTGTCTCCGGGGTCAAGGACGCCTACCAGGCGGCCGCCGAATCCGGTCGATTGTCCGGGCTGCTCGAATACTCGGACGAACCCCTTGTGTCTTCGGACATCGTCGGGTCTCCCTACTCGTGCGTATTCGACTCGGAGCTCACCATGGCCCACGGGCACCTCGTGAAGGTTCTTGGCTGGTATGACAACGAGTCCGGCTACGCCAGTCGACTCGTTGACCTGGCGGCCATCATTGGTCACATCTAGGACTTTCCCGGATCGGCTGACTACGGTGGAGGCAGAGCGAGCGCGATTCCATGCCGATAGCAATCTGCACGGAAAATGAGCATCGCCTAGAAGACATGTCCTCTGCAGGCTGGGCTTCATGCCCGAAGAAGGCCGAGGGCAGCCGCCGCTTCCAGAAGCTCTTCGCGGGCCCGGGGGTCAGCCACTCTTTCTATAATCAGTCGGGCCTGCGCTTGCTCTGAACGACCGAAGATCTCCGCACAACCTTGGTCGCTGACGATCGCCGAGTGCTGAAACGACGTGACCGGATTGGTGAGGATCGGTAGCACGGATGAGGCGTCTGTCTTTTCGTGCCACGAGTGCAGAGCGACCACAGCGTGCCCGCCAGGCGAATGAAGGGCACCGGCGACAAAGTCGGCTTGACCACCGAACCCTGAGTGAACCATCCCTCCAACGAAACTGGCATTGGCTTGGGCGAAGAGATCAATCTGCATTGCCATGTTGACGGAGACCATGGCCGAATTGTTGGCTATGCGCGCAGGGTCGTTGATGATCTCTGTCCTTATCATCTGCAGACGGGGGTTCTGGTCGGCCCACTGGTAGAGCTCTGACGAGCCAAACAGAAATGACGTCTGAATGGGCCGGCCGAAATCGAGAGAACCGGCCTTCTCGAGGGCGAGAACGCCATCGCTGATCATTTCGGACCAGATACCGAGGTCACGACGGGCGACGAGCTCATTTGCGGCGGCATCAGGGATCCTCCCGATGCCGAGCTGCAGTGTGGCGCCGTCATCGGCAAAGCGAGCGACTTGCTTGCCGATTCTCCTGTCTGTCTCGTCAATTTGTCGAAACGGGGCCGTTGGAAGAGGTTCATCTACCTCGACAGCGAAGTCGATCCAGTCGACCGAGAATTCACTGTCGCCAAATGTGTATGGCATGTTCGGATTCAGCTGGGCAATGACCAGTCCACCACGGCCACGCGTCCGTTCGATAGCCGCAGGAAGGATGTTGACCTCGATCCCGAGCGAGACCTTGTCGCCACGGGGAACCGTGGTGTGGATGAGAACGGCGTCGACTGGCCGTGAGGTGTCGAACAGGCGGGGAACGAGTGACAAGCGCATCGGGAGGTAATCAAGCGAAGGATCATGGCGCATGCCTGGCCCGACGAACGGGGTCTCGTTGATCAGTCCGGAGCGCTGAGGCCAGTCCGCCTGGGCATTGATGGCGAACAGCCGGCACCGCTCGCGAGAGGCCTCGAGGGCGTGCACGAGTCCCATCGGGGTAGCGAAATTTCCCGATACGACGACCCGTGGTTCTTCGCCCGACAGTGCGCCTAGATGGTTGGTGACCTCCTCCTCCGAGACGATTCGCATGCGGTCAGACCGAGTCTTGGCACGAACATCCGAACCCCAGGGAGTCGATGTCGCGACAACGTGCCACGGAGCAAGGCTTGAGTGCGACCGTGTGGTCGATCAGATGGGCGGGGCGAAGCTCGGCGTTGACCGGCCAACAATCCGCACCACGGAGACCATCCATACGAGCTGACCTTTCTCTGACCGCCAGGTGCCGGGTCCCTAGATACCCACGACCTACTGCTGTCGCCCGCATCGGTGGGACCTTTGGCCCTAGCTAATGCCGGTCTTGAGTTCCATGCTAGGGGTCTAAGGCTTTCACAAGGAGACCACCATGAAGGCACTCGTCTACGAAGGACCGGGCTCGAAGTCGTGGAAAGAGGTTCCCGACCCGACGCTCCAGGACGACACCGACGCCATCGTCCGAGTCGATGCCACCACCATCTGTGGCACCGACCTGCACATCCTGAAAGGCGACGTCCCCGAGGTCACCGTAGGGCGCATCCTGGGGCACGAGGCGGTCGGAACCGTCATTGAGATCGGCACCGGGGTCAAGAGCCTCGTCAGCGGTGAGCGAGTCCTGGTTTCGTGTATCTCGTCGTGCGGGCGTTGCCGCTTCTGCCGGGACGGTCACTATGGCCAGTGCCTGGGGGGAGGCGGATGGATCCTCGGACACCTGATCGATGGCACTCAGGCCGAGCTCGTTCGGGTCCCTTTCGCCGATACCTCCACCTATCCGGTGCCGGCAGAAGCAAGCGACGAGGAGATCCTGATGCTGGCGGATATCCTCCCCACCTCCTACGAGGTTGGGGTACTCAACGGGAATGTGCATCCGGGCGACACGGTCGCCGTCGTGGGAGCCGGCCCCATCGGTTTGTCGGCCATCCTCGGTACCAAGCTCTTCTCGCCGGGCCAGGTGGTGGCCATCGACCTCGCCGATGCGCGCCTCGAAGCCGCCAAGCGATTCGGCGCCGATGTGACGATCAACAACGGGCACGAGGACGCGGTCGCTATCGTGCAAGCACTCACCGACGGCCTCGGCGCCGATGTGGCTATCGAGGCAGTCGGCGTCCCCGAATCGTTCGAGTTGTGCACCGAGCTGGTGCGACCCGGTGGGCACGTGGCCAATATTGGTGTCCACGGACAACCGGCCACGCTCCATCTTGAGTCATTGTGGATCCGCAACGTGACGATCACCACTGGACTGGTGGACACCTATTCCACGCCCACTCTGTTGAGGCTGGTGGCTGCCCGTCAGATCGAGGCTGCACAATTCGTAAGCCACCGATTCAATCTCCAACAGATGGAGGAGGCTTATGGGGTGTTCGCACGGGCCGCTCAGACTGGAGCGGTGAAAGTCGTGCTCTCTCGCTGATATGGCCGTCCGCACCCATTCGGTTGGAGCACAGGAGACTCGATCGCTTCCCAACGGCAGAACCGGAACTAGGCGCCCCCGCGGAAAGCAGGTTGATCCAGACCGTCTGATTCCCCGGATGGCCGATTGCAGTTGTCATCCGCCACCCGATCGGACAGCCCGACATATCCATATCCGGGCCGACAAGTCCGACACCTGCATGGCTGGTCTTCGATGAGGATCGCGGTACTCGGAGCCGGCTCTTGGGGGACGACCGTGGCGTCTCTGGTGGCTCCAAGGCATGACACCGTGATTTGGGCACGCAATCCCGACGTGGCCAGGTCCATCAGCACAGAGCACGCCAATCCTGCGTACCTGCCCGGTCTCGAATTGACTCCCGCACTGTCAGCCACCGCCGACCTCGAGGAGGCCGTCTGCGATGCTGACCTTCTTGTCGTCGGCGTGCCAACCTCCGGCTTCCGGTGCGTGCTCGAAGAGGCCGCCGACTGCATCCGTCATTGGATTCCGGTGATAAGCCTCTCCAAGGGCCTCGAGCGCGGCTCTCTGCTGCGCATGACCGAGGTGATCAGGCAAGTGGTCCCCGGACACCCGGTGGCGGCGCTGACCGGACCGAATATCGCGCTGGAGATCATGTCGGGAAAGGCCGCAGCGGCCGTCATCGCAACCGATGATCTCGAAGTGGCCAGTGCCATCCAGGCGGTGTTCACTCGAGGCGTCTTCCGGGTCTATCTGAACGACGACGTCATCGGCTGCGAGATGGGTGGAGCACTCAAGAACATAATCGCCATAGCAGCAGGAATTGGGGAGGGGCTCGGCGTCGGTGACAACACGCGCGCCGCCGTCATCTCGCGAGGATTGGCCGAACTCACCCGGCTCGGTGTGGCCATGGGTGCTCAACCGGCCACCTTCGCAGGGCTGGCAGGTATGGGAGATCTGATAGCCACCTGCATGAGCCCCCACAGCCGCAATCGCGCTGTGGGCGAACAGCTTGGCAAGGGGCGACGACTTGAGGACATCCTGGGAGAGATGCATATGGTCGCCGAGGGTGTGCATACCGCCAACGTGGCGCTCGAACTGGCGGAGCCTCACCGTCTCGAGCTGCCGATTTGCACCATGATCAACAGAATCATCAATGGCGAGATTCAGCCACTGGACGCCTACCGAGGTCTGACCTCGCCAGGTCGTGAGCAGGACCCGTGCTGAGTCTGAGCTGCATCCGGCACGGCTAGCAATATCACATTGGCGTCGTATTATCGCCGGTTGCTCAAGCGGAAGCCAGGGGGCTCCTCTACCCGGATAGCTCGGCCATCAGCTGGGCAAAGAGAAGCAAGTGCCTGTCCCCCACGAAACTCTCGAGAACATGCTCCCGAGCACGTGAGCCAAGTTGGACGAGCTTGCGAGGGTGTGCAAAGAGTTCAGTGAGCGCGTTTCCGAACGCGGTCAGATCCGCCGGGTCTCTTAGAAGGATGCCCGTTCCGGGGACGATCTGCTCGGTGATGCCCCCGACGTTCGAGGCCACCACGGCCTTCGCCTTCCACATGCCCTCGGCAACGGTCAGCCCAAAGCCTTCCGCCAGGCTCTTTTGCACAATCACGGTGGCATGCCGTTGGATTGCGTTCACCATCGCTGCGTTCTCATCCACATCCGCCATCGGCAAGGTGATCAGTGTGACGCGGCGGCGTGCATCGGCCGGTAGATCCTCCCAGGCTGCCAGGCACTCTTCATACACCTCGGCCCCTTCTGGGTCGTCGGTGACCCCAATCACCGCTGGCCCCACCAACGCGAGGTGAGCATCAACCAGTGCCGGCGCCGCAGCAAACCCCTCCATGACTCCTGCCATGTCCTTCAGTCGATCCCATCGCGACACTTGGACGGCCAAGGGGATATCAGAGCCCAAGGGAGCACCGTTGGCGGAGACGACCGCTGCTTGGCGTTCGACCTGCCCAGCTGTACCGTCGCCGCGGATGAACGTTCCGGGAGGGTCCGTGGGCACCCCCTGGAGAAGACCGATGCGGCCGAGCGTGAGAATCACGTTGCTCGGTGTCATGTCCTGGTTCTTGGGCGAGAAGGGATCGATGGAGGGAGGGATGACCCGAACTTTTGACCCTTCGATCCACGGGGGAACGTACTCGGGTAGGGAGAAGATGTAGGCCTCACAGTGGGCGAGATTGGTCCGGAGAAACGACCAGGCTTCTTCGGTCCACTGGTTGCTGCCTGCCCGTCCGATGTGGCATCGCCAGACCACCCGGGCTCCGGCTTCGGCAAGCGCAGGCGCCATGCCGGCTGTTTGCGGATCGTGGAGGAGAACCACGTCGCCCCGCCGGAGTCGACTCATCACGCTTTTGGCGTTCGCAGCAGTGATCGCCGCGTAGTGGGCGGCCTCGTTAGGCCCGAGCGCACCGGTGTCTCCGGCCACTCCGTGGAGACGATTGTGGATCCGCTTGGTGATGGAGAAGAACTCGGGGTCGGCACTCATCACGAGCCAGCGGATGTCGATACCGGCATCCAGCGTGTAGCCCACCAGGACCTGGAGCATCTCTGCCACTCCACCGCCCGCAGCCGTCGAGCTCACATTCCAAACCGTCTTCCCCTCAAACACCCGACTGGTCTGAGCTGCCGCCTGGCGAAGCTCCCCATAGCGCTCCGAGCCGATTAGCGGTTCGAGGCGCGAGAGGGCGCGAACGGCCACCTCGATTTCTCGAACGGAATGCTCCTCTACTGCAGGTTCAGCTTTGGTCAATCCCGAGATCCTTCCACGTGCAGCCTTCCGTGTTGACCATGAGGACGCCCGACATGGGCCCACCTCCCCCCAGTCAATCAAAAGAGGGGTACGTGGCGATGCCTTGGAGCCGGCCCGACCTATGACGACAGATTCAGCTCACCTGGCGCTCTTGGTTCTCCCAGTAACTGCGCCGCAGTTCGCGCTTCAGAGGCTTAAAGGCACCAGACAGCGGAAGCGGACCGTCCTGGAACTCGACCGATTTCGGGACCTTGAACCCGGCTAGGAACTGGCGCGCGTGTTCGATCAACTCTTCAGCCGTCGCCCTCATGTCCTGGCGAAGGACGACGATTGCATGCACAGCCTCGCCCCACTTGTCGCTTGGAATCCCGATGACCGCGACTTCTGCCACGGCGGGGTGAGAGGCGATGGCGTTCTCCACCTCGATGGAGTACACGTTCTCCCCCCCAGTGACGATCATGTCCTTCATCCGATCGGTCAGGTGCAAGAGACTGTGTTCATCGATGAAGCCCATGTCGCCGGTGCGATACCAGCCGTCGCGCATTACCGCTTGAGTCTCTGCCGGCTTCTGCCAGTATTCGCGCATGAGATTGCCGCCTCGGGCACACACCTCCCCAGCCTCTCCTCGAGGGAGTGCGTTGCCGAGCGAGTCGGTGATGCAAAGCTCAACGCCGAACAGGGGCCTGCCCGAGGCCGTAAGCGCATCACCACCACGACGGTGATCCTCGGGACCGAGAAAGGTGAGCGCCGATGCCGCCTCGGTCATGCCATATCCCTGAATGAAGTCGGTATCGGGAAGCATCTTCAGCCATCGGGCGATGAGGTCCTGCGAGATCGGTGATGCTCCGTAGACGAGTTGGCGAAGGGAACTCAGGCGCTCCGGCGAAAAGCCCACGGCTCGCTCGAGCATCGACAGCATGATTGGGATAACCATCGTCGTGTCGATCGCCTGGTCCTCGATGGTTCTCAGCACCAAGGCAGGGTCGAACAGGGGAATGGTTACCGAGGTTGCTCCGGTGGCGGGAATGCCGAGCACACCGGCAACGAGGGCGGCATGGAACATCGGCGACTGGAACAAGAATCGCCGCTCTTCGCGAAGCCCTATCTCGGAGAGTACGTGGTAGACGTTGAGCACCTCGGCCCGCTGCTCGAGGAGGGCTCCCTTGGGAAAGCCGGTGGTTCCTCCGGTGTACATAAGGATTGCGGCGTCGTCCTCCTCCGGCTCGGGCGGCATGATCGGCTTGCCCACCGCCAACAGGTCCTCGTAGCCCACAATGTCGCCGACGCATTCCGGTGCGCTCTCGCCCGGATCCCCACCGATGATGACCACCTTGTCGACCTTTGCCCCCATCGCCCGGGCACGATCGAGGAGAGAGGCAAACACCGGATCGGTGAACACTACCGTGGCGCCGGAGTCGTTGAGCACATAGGCCAACTCGGACGGGGTCAACCGTATATTGAGCGGGTTGATGATGCCTGCTCCGAACATGGCGGCGTGGTACAGCTCAAGATATTCATGTCCGTTCATGGCAAGAACTCCGAACCGGTCGCCCGGCTGCACGCCGAGCACAGTTCGCATGGAACACACCAATCGCAAAAGTCGATCGAGGTGACCGGCAAATGTGCCTCGGTAGCGCGTTCCCTCGGTCGTCACATCGATGACCGCCACCTTGTCCGGAAGCTGTTCGATGCGGGGCAGCAGGAGCCTGGGATACACGAGTTCTCTCATGACATTGAACCTCCATTGACGCTGAGTTGGCTTTTCTGAGTGGTTGCGGAACTGTTGGTGCGCTGCCTGCCCGCGACAGAGATCAGCTCAGCAAACGAACGATCGATCCCATCGGCGAACACGTCGAGGTCCGCGCACGCACCAGGGTCGGCAAGTAGGCCAATGGTCAACTGCTCTCCATAGGAGAGGGCAGCCACACCAACACTCAGGTTCCCGGCGATCGGAACGATTGGGAAGGCCTCGAGCATGCGAGCGCCCAGAACATACAGAGGTACACCTGGGCCGGGGACGTTGGTTACCACCAGGTTGAAGAAAGGTTGACGGTGGACCAGCCGGGCTATCGTCGCCAGAGCTGGCTGCGGCAACGGCTCGAGCAGCTCAAGGAGAAGTGCGGCCGCCAGAGCTTGGTGGTGGTCCTTGCAGGTCGCCTCCGCCCGCGACACCAGCCGCAACCGATCAACCGGATCCGAGGACCCGATCGGGAGGCGAACGAGCATGGCCGAGACCCGGTTGCCAAGCTGGCGGTCGCCATGGTGATCCGCCCCGACCGGCACCAACACCTGGACCGTTCGCCCTTCGATCCTTTCACCACGTGCGGACAGGAGGCAGCGGACGCCGCCGGACACCGCAGTCAGGAGGAGATCGTTGATCGTAACCTCGAAGTGCCCGGCAAGTTTGTGCAAGTCGTCAAGGGGCTGACGAACAAACGCCACCTGCCGACCCCCACCAACCGGGACGTTGAGCGAGAGGGAGGGGGCGACGCTCCGCGGTGTGACGACGCTGCTGAGCGCGGCGACGTAGTGGGCAACGTCACGACCAACACCCACCGGGTGACGCAAGACACCGATTCCGTTCCCTACAAGATGCAGCGGGGCGGTGGCCTGGCGGCCGAGCTCGTGGGCGATGATGGACCTCTGGCGTGGAGGAGGAGTCGGGTTCCATGGGTGAGGGGACGATTCGCCCCTCGGCGGATGTCGGTCCAGATCGAACAACACGGTCACCAGTTCCACACCGGCGAGTCCGTCTGCCATCGAATGATGGAGCTTCTCCATCATTGCCACCCGCCCGCCCTCGAGCCCATCGATGGCCCAGATCTCCCACAGCGGTCGGTCCCGCTGCAGCGGACGGGCCATGAGCCCAGCACACAAGTCTCGCAACGATGCTTCGGTCCCGGGCGATGGGAGAGCGGCAGTTCGAACGTGATTGGCGATGTCGAAGGCCGGATCGTCCACCCATACGGGAGCTGCCATACCGAGGGTTGTGAAACGCACCCGGCGCCGCAGCTTGGGTACCAGATGCAGACGGCTCTCAATTTCTGCCCGCAGGGCATCTATGCGGAGCGCTCCATGCTCGTCGCGCAAAGGCGCGCCTTCGAAGATCCCGATCGAGCCCATGTGCATTGGTGTTCGCCCCGACTCGGCGTACAGGAACCCGGCGTCAAGCGGAGAGAGAGCCCGCACAGCGGACCTCATGGTCGCTGCCCATCATCCCGGCAACCGAGACGAACTACCTCTTCGAAGCCATCGGCAAGGCAGGCCGCCAACTGCGGGCTATCGGGGACGGCTGCGCTGTCGACGACGATGCCTATACACACCCGATCGGCCGATGTGACGAGCGAGACGTTCACGGCCGCTCCCGAGGGGGGAGCAAAGGCGTACATGCGCTCGACCCGTGCGCCCGCCAGGAAGGTCTCGAAGGTCGGGCCGGGGACGTTGGTAACACAAAGATCAACACCCTTGAGCATTGAGCCCCACATCGCCATGACCACGGGGTCGGGCACTTTATCGAGGCCGGTAGCCAATACCTCGCTCAGTGCCAGCCCCGGCGCGTGCTTCCACGACCCGGTGACCCGTTGTACCTCGCGTACGCACTCCTCTGTGTCCGCCGATGTTGGAACGATGAAGCGTGCCGGTACGAAGTGATTCCCTCCCTCCGGGTCACCGGCGGCACGCACGTTGACCGGCATCAGCACCCGCAGGTTGTCCACCGGCATGCCGTGGAACTCGTGGTAGAGCGAGATCCCGCGTACGACCGCGGCGACGAAGACGTCGTTGAGCGTCCCGTTCGTTGCCGTTGCCGCCTGGTGCAGCGCCTGAGGCGTCAGATCGAGCACCTCGAAAGCTCGTCTGAAGCTGCGCTCGGTCATGAGCGGAGAGATCGGTGAGCCGGCTGGAGCAAGGAGGCGCAACGCAGACGCCGCCGTGGACAACGTCCGCCCCACCTCATCGAACGGATGTGCCGAGGCGTGTAGAACCTTTTCGATGACGCGCCTCGGAGCGGGCAAACGTCCAAGTAGTCCGAGCGGTGCTCGGCTCGGCGTCACCTCGGGCATCGGGGAACGTTCGGAGTGCGGATGGCGAGCACTGTCCAAAAGATGCATGA
>Ga0182018_10002433_pt1 | contig 18651 bp, 20 predicted proteins | sample 812P2MmetaG_FD_120490 | JGI IMG/M metagenome (GOLD analysis project Ga0182018, IMG submission 120490) | Permafrost microbial communities from Stordalen Mire, Sweden - 812P2M metaG | ecosystem: Environmental > Terrestrial > Soil > Wetlands > Permafrost | place: Sweden: Stordalen | collected... | reverse complement strand
TGCGTCGACCTGCTCCCGCACCACCGTCCGCCGGCCAGACCGGCACCCGGCCCGCGCCCCACGCCCCTCCAGCCACGGCGTCCCGACCCCGCGCTTCTGGGCTCCGACGATCCGGGCGCGTCCCGCCTGCCCACGCCGGAAGAACTCGCGGCCGAGGTGCGCCGCCGCCCCGTCGGCCGCACCATCGCCTATATCTGCATGGACCTCGGCATCGCGCCCGGCCTCTGCGCCGGGGACTTCTGGAACCAGGTGGAAAAGACAATGCGGCGCTACGGCGGCAGCCTCCGCCGCCTCTGTCAGGTGCGCGCGCGGCGCGAGGAGTCCTTCCTGCGCGAACGCGACAAAAGCCCGGACACCTGGCACATCGACTGGCGGGACCTGCGTCCATCAACCGTGCGCCGCGCACTCGGCTGCCTCATCGGCGAAATACCGCCGGACGGTCTCGGTCCGCCAGTCCTCGTCCCAGGCTGATGCCGCCCGGACCCAATCCCTTCATCGCCGTCGCACCGGTCGCGGGCACCTCGCCCGCGGGCCGTCGCTCGCCTGTGGAATGCCTGACACACGGCCACGGTCTGTTGACAGGACCATGACATCCCTCGCATTCACGCATTTTCCGTCAGGGACTGCATGAATGCCCGGTTTCTCCCAACGCCTCGGCCGCGTCCAGGTCGCCGCCTCCGTCGCGATGACCGTCAAGGCGCGGGAACTGCGCGCCGCCGGCAAGCCGGTGATCACGCTCACGACCGGTGAGCCCAACTTCGACAGCCCGCCGCACGCGATCGAGGCGGCGCATCAGGCGGCGCTGGCCGGCGACACCAAATACCCGCCGCAGGACGGCACGCCGGCGTTCAAGAAAGCGATCCAGGCGAAATTTAAACGCGATAGCGGTATCGAGTACGCGCTCGACGAAATTTGCGTCGGCAACGGCGGCAAACAGTGCCTGTTCAACGCCATCATGGTGACGGTCGATCCCGGCGACGAGGTGATCATTCCTGTGCCGTCGTGGATCGCCTACGCGCAAATGACGCAGTTATGCGAAGGCAAGCCGGTATTCGTGAACTGCCCGCAGAACAACGGCTTCAGGCCTCGCGCCGAGGATATCGACGCGGCGGTCACGCCGAAAACCAAATGGTTAATTCTCAATAGTCCGAACAATCCGACGGGCGCGGTCATCACGGCCGATGACCTGAAGGCGATCGCCGCGGTGATGCGCAAGCATCCGCATGTCTGGCTGCTGTGCGACGATATGTACGAACACCTGATCTTCGGCGGTTACGACCACGCGACGATGGCACAGGTGGCACCGGATCTGAAGGATCGCACACTGACCGTTTCGGGCATTTCGAAAACCTATGCCATGACCGGCTGGCGGATTGGTTTTGCCGCCGGACCGAAGGCGCTGATCAAGGCGATGGTCAACATGCAAGGCCAGGCAACCGCGGGGATTTCCACGGTCGGCATGGCGGCCGCGGTGGCCGCTTTGAACGGGCCGCAGGATGGCGCCCGGGAACAAAGCGTCGCCTATAAGCGCCGTCGCGACATCGCGGTGAAGATGTTGAACGAATCGCCTGGTATCAGTTGCCACTCGCCCGAGGGCGCGTTTTATGTTTTTCCCAACGTCGCCGGCTGTCTCGGCAAAACCACAGCCGGCGGCAAACTGCTGAACACCGATGAAGACGTGTGCCTCGCGTTGCTGGAGGAACAATACGTCGCCACCGTGCACGGCGCCGCCTATCACATGAGCCCTTATCTGCGCATCAGCACCGCCACCGCCGACGACGATCTGGTCGAAGGCCTGCGCCGCATTCAAACCTTCTGTGAGGGGCTGCACTGAACCAGCCCGCCACGATCCGTCCCGGCCGAGATTCCGACTCCGCCGGTTTCATCGCCGTCACCTGGGCCTGTTGGTCCCAGTATCCCGGTGTCCGCATGGACGTCGATGCCGAGATGCCGGAATACCGGTCGTTGGCGTCGTACTACGCCGGCCAGGGCGGTGCGCTGTGGACCGCCGAGGCGGACGGCCAGATCGCCGGCATGATCGCCACCCGGCCGCTGACCGATGGCGCCTGGGAAGTCTGCCGCGTCTACGTCCTGCCCGCGTTACATGGCGGCGGCCTGGGACATCGCTTGCTGGACGTCGCGGAGGCGCACGCGATCGCCGCGGGTGCCTCTCGGCTGATGCTGTGGAGCGACACGCGCTTCGACCGCGCGCATCGGTTTTACGAGAAACGATCCTATGTTCGATCAGGTCCGATCCGGCCGTTGGCGGATATATCCAATTCACTGGAATACGCCTTCGCCAAACCAGTGAACGGGATCGAGGTGTTGGACGCGGCGGCTTCGGTGTCCGCCATTCCCCGACTGGTCGATATTCTGTCCGAATGCGTGACTGAGGGTTCCGGTGTTTCGTTCCTGCCGCCTCTGGCGCCGGAGGTCGCGCGCGACTTCTGGCGGGACACCGCGCGGGATGTCGCCTCCGGGCGGAAGGTTTTGCTCGCCGGTTGGGTTGATGGTTTGCTGGCCGGAACGGTAACTCTGGCACTGGCCGGGCCGCAAAATCAACCGCATCGGGCCGACGTAACGAAGATGCTGGTGCATCCACAGGGACGCCGCTTCGGGCTGGCGCGCCGGCTGATGGCGCGGCTGGAGCAGGAGGCGGCGCGTCTGGGCCGCACGATGCTGACTCTGGATACGCGTCTCGGCGATCGTGCCGAAGCGCTGTACCGTTCGATGGGCTGGATCGAATACGGCCGGATCCCGGGCTACGCGATCCAGGCCGACGGAACGTTCGAGGAAACGCTGTTCATGTGGAAACGCGTCGGCGATTCCGCATAGGATGACTCCGCCTCCGCGTCATCCCCGGACCTGATTCACGGCTGTCCGGCTGCGCACCGGTCGAATACTCGAGGTAATACTGGCCGGCTGTCGCATCTCGTCATGGCCGCCCCATGTCCCCGGGCTTGACCCGGGGATTGTGGCGGCCATCCTCGTCTTTGGCGCGGTCAGTTAACACGTGGATGGCTGGGCCAGGCCCGGCCATGACGCGCGAAAAAACACCAGTCTTCAATACGATATTTAACCCGACGGCCGTGAATCAGGTCCAGGAGTGACGCGGAACGGGCAGGGATGACGGGGGATGAGGAGAGGCACGCCGCTCACCCCTTCACAGCCCCCGACGTCAGCCCTGAAATCAAATGCCGCTGTGCCAGGAACGCCAGCACGACCGGCGGTGCGGCGATCAGAGTCGCCGCCGCCATCAGCGCGCCCCAGTCCGTCGCTCCCTCGCCAACGAAATTGAATGCCGCGACGATCAAGGTTCGCGTGCCGATATCGCTCAGCACCAACGAGAACAGAAAGTAATTCCACGCGAACACGAAGCACAGCACCACCGACACCGCGAGGCCCGGCGTCACCAGCGGCAACACCACAAGGCGCAGCAACGCGAGGTCCGAGCAACCGTCGATCATCGCCGCCTCCACCAGCGAACGCGGCAGAGCGTCGAAGAACGGCAGCATCGTCCACAGCGCCAGCGGCAACGTGATCGCCGCGTGCGTCACGATCAAAACCCAGTAGTCGCCGATCGCATCGATCGAAGAAAACATCACGAACCAAGGCAGCAGAAATAGCCCGCCAGGCGCCATGCGGGTCATCAGCATCAACACCGCCGGCCACGCCATGCGATTCCACGAAACCGCGAAAGCGGCGGGCACCGCGAGCGTCATCCCAAGCAATGTCGCTCCGCCCGCGATGACGATCGAGTTCATCGTGAAACGAAGGAACGGCACCGCCGCCATGACCGCGGCATAATTCTCCAGCGTCGGACGGAATACCATCACCGGAGGCAGCGCCGTTACGAGGTCCGACGGTTTGAAGCCCGAGCTCAGCATGAACAGCACCGGGCCCAGGAAAGCGAACGCCGCGATGAGCATTTGCAATGCGTGCAGCGCGGAGTGAAGACGGCGGCTGGCGTGCCCCTCTACCATGCGGTGGCTCGCCGCAGCCGCATCATCGCGCCGGACACGCCAAGTACGATCGCGGTCAGCGTGACCATCAGAGCGCAGGCATAGCCGATGTCGAAGAACACAAACCCCTGCTTGTAAGCGTAGATATTCAACGTCTGCGACGCGTTCCCCGGGCCGCCCTGCGTGGTGACGTAAATGATGTCGAAGAAACGAAGCAGGTCGACGCTTCGAAGCATCGCCGCGGCCACCAGACTGGGACCGAGCATCGGCAAGGTGATGCGCCGGAACAGCGCGACGCCTCGCGCGCCGTCGATCGCCGCGGCCTCATAGATATCGCCGTCCAGCGCCTGCATCCCGGCCAGCAGGATCAGCGCGACGAAGGGCGCCCACTGCCAGGTATCGATCAGCGCGATGGTCGGTATCACCCACTGTGGCGACGCAAGCCACAACGCCGGTGGCAGACCGGCGGTTGAAAGCAGCCAGTTCGCGAGGCCCAATGTCGGATCAAGGATGATCAACCACATCAGACCGACCACCACCGGCGGCATGACGAAAGGCGAGACCAACAAGGTCCTCGCCAGCCAGCGCAACCGCTTCGACCGATGCACCAGCAACGCCAGCCACATGCCGATGACAAGCTGCGATACGAGCGACAGCAAATACAACGCGAGGGTCACCCGCAGCCCGGCCCAGAACTGCGCATCGCGGGTGAGTGCCAGGTAATTCGCAAGTCCCGCGAACCGGCTTTCGGAGCCGAAATGAAAGTGTTGCGCTGAAAGCCACAGCGCGTCAGCGAACGGATACAAAACCATCAGCGCGAGAAACACCAGCGCGGGAACAAGCATCCATCGAAAGCCGCGCCGCACGAACTCAGTTGCCCGCGTTCAGCATCGCCGTGATCGCCTGATCCGCGCCGCAGGCCGCGTCGTGCGCGGAAGCGGTACCAAGCAGCACCTGATCCACCGCGTCGCCGATGATCTCCCGCGCCTGCGGTTGACGAGTGACCGGTGGCCCGACCTCGGGGTTGCCGGTCCGCCCCATGTTATCCAGCAGAGCGGCCCACACCTGACGCAGCGGGCTGGCGGCCAGGAACTTCTGGTAGTCAGGACTGATCGCGACCGAGGCGCGTGGCGGCGCGATCCCGGCCAGTGCGAGCTCACCATCCATCGCCTTCGACGTCGCCCATTGCACGAACAGCCATGCGGCGTCCTGCTTCTTCGAGAAAGCGTTGATCGACAGTCCCCAGCCGATGATCGTCGGATGCGAGCCCCCTGGGCCTGGCGGCAACAGCATCACCTGCGTATCATCAGCCCGGTGCGCGAACTTCATGATCTCACCGAACTCGTTGCTGCTTTCGAAGATCATCGCCACGCGGCCCTGGCCATAAAGCTCGCGCAGTTGCAGGAAGGAGTTGTTGACCGAGCCAGGCGGGCCGAAGTCCTTCAACATGCCGGCATACCAGTCGATCGCTTTTTCACCCACGCCGCCGCACAGCGCGGGTTTGCCGGAGGCGAAATAATCGCCGCCCATGTTGTGGATGACATTGGACAGGACATAGGGCACGGCGATCTTCAGGCCGCGCGCGGCGAACGGAATGATGGAGGTATCGCAGGCCTTGATCGTGGCCGCCGCGGCGCGCAGTGCATCCAGTGTGGTCGGTGGCGCGATGTTGCATTTTTCGAAGATGTCCTTGCGATAGTAAACGATTGGCCCCTCGATGTTGAGTGGGATACCGTCGAGTTTTCCGTTGAAGGTTTCGCCGGCGCGCAGGCCAGCACCGAAGTCGATCAGGTTGTAGCCGGGATCTGTCAACTTCGTGTCAGCCGCCATCGCGCCGATGTCGGCATACCAGCCCGCGGAGGCGTACAGCGTGCCCTCGAACGACTTGAGCGACATGAAAGCATCGAACGAGGAACTTTTCGATTGCAGCAACGTCGCCGCGCGCTGCCGCATTTGCGCTTCCTGCAGGCTGTCGACCCGCACGGTAATCCCGGTCAGTTTGGTGAAGTCGGCCAGCCTCGTGACCACCGCGTTGGACCACGGGTGGTTCTCGGTCAGGAAGTCGATGGTTTCGCCTTTATGAGCCTGCCAATCGAATCCTTGTGCCCGTATGGGCACGGGCGCCATCAACAGCGCGATGGCGAGCGCGAAAATCGGACGCATTCGGTTTCTCCCAGGTCGCGGCCGCCGCGGCTGTTTGACGCGCGGATCGCTTACCGCCGCGGCGATGTAAGCACCAACACCAACAAGCCGCCAGACACTCGCGCCGTCATGCTCGGGCCTGGCCCGGGCATGACGTGGAGGGGGCGACCACCCGCCAAAATGAGAACTGGTGCGCCAGACCGGCCCTGAGGTTGATTTTCCGAATCAAGATTGACGGAATTCGACGGCGGAATAGCCTGTCCCCGAACACCGCGGGAGGGCAGGATCATGATCACTCCACAATACATTCGCGTCATGGCGCGGTACAATTCCGAGATGAACCGCCGCATCTACGCCGGCGCGGCCAGGCTGAGCGATGAGCAGCGGCGCGAGGACATCGGCCTGTTCTGGAAGTCGCTGCACGGCACGCTGTGTCATCTGCTGTGGGGCGACCGGCAATGGATGTCGCGGCTGGATGGCTGGCCACCGAACACCATTCCGAATCCTCAAAGTCCGGCCTTGATCCACGACTTCGACGAACTCCGCGCGGAACGGGAGAGGGCGGATGCGAAAATCGAGGACTTCGCCAGCCGGATCGGTGACGTGTGGCTTGCCGAGGACCTGACCTGGTACAGCGGTGCCGCGAAAAAGACGATGAGCCGGGAAAAGCGCGGCCTGATGGTACATTTCTTCAATCATCAGACGCATCATCGCGGCCAGGCCCACGCGGCTCTCACGATACGCGGGGTCGATCCAGGGGACACGGATTTGTTCCTTGTCGTGCCGGATGTGTAACGAAACTCCTTTGCCGCGCCGGCTCAGAAGTTGTGCGTGAGGATCAGCTTGATCACCACCTTGTCGGACGCCGCGGTGAAGCCGTGGCCGATCCCGAACTCCACGTTCAGCGGTTCCCAGTCGTAATCGACCACGGCGAACAGCGACTGCTCCTGGTGCGCGGTATCGGCGAAATGGCTGATCCGCCCATAATCGGCGTAGTATTCGGCCGCGACAGCCCAGAGCGGTGAAAAATTGTACGCCAACCGCCGGGAGGGTGCGAAGTCAAACGATCCGATGGATGTGAAATCATAATCCAGGATCGGATTGAAGATCAGATCCAGGGGACCGAAGCAGGCGCCTATGATCGGGCGTATCTCGCCGGAAAACCGGCTCGGATTCCAGTGTTGCTGGTTGTAGCTGAACTCGAAATTGACGCCGTGGAAGAAATCCCGCTCCGCGGCGTGCGGCACCACGAACAAGGTGCGAAGCTTGACGTTGTCCGCTTCGAGAACGCCGTCGCGGGTCAGCGTAAGCCATTCAACGAGATCAAAAATGATCCAGGTCAATGAATCGGGAACTCTTGTCCGACGGAATGGCGCCGGTGAACCACCAGCCTCGTCGCCGATGGCAATGCGGGCCGAAGCGGTAACCCAGGAAGTCGAACCGGTCCGTCCGTGCGTCGCACAGGCGACAGCGCATCTCGATCACTGGGGTCTCAAGGCGGGTTCGGTTCTCTCGCCGCCGGCGTAGCCAGGTTAAGCGGGCCTCCCCGAAAGGATCGCCAGCTTCCGTTGCATATATTCATCCTCCTGGATTTCGCCACGCGCGAAACGTTCGCTGAGTGTTCGCGGGGCCGATGGATTGGGGTCGCCCGGCGACATCATCGACCTCCAGCCATGCGGCCGATGGCCGAGCATCCCGCGGCCAAGGAAGAAGATCGCCGCCCCGGCGATGAGCATGACCATGATCATCATCGCGCACATCCATCAGGGAAACGACCATCCATATCCACCCGCCCACATATGCCCAGGACCGGGCCAGTCGTATCCTCGCGGCGGAATATCGGGCGGAGACCGCGCCTGAGCGATCGCCAGAGCTGGCACCGCCAGAACACCGAATGCGAACGTCGACAGGCCCGAGAACTTATTCGGCATCATGGAATGCCTCCTTCATCGGTAACGCGACGCCCAACAGTAAGCGAGTCGACTGGCGGCCTCTCTCCCTCGTCATGGCCTCCCCCCGGTCGAGCCGGGGGAGGGCCATGATGGAGAAGATAGGCACCGCCCCGAAGCGGTTATCGGTGAACGTCGGCTGAGCGTCACTTGTCTGGCACGGATGCGCGTCGAAGGCCTTGACGTAAATCAACCGGAGCGACCGGGAGGGACTTGACTCTGGAACAACAGTTCCATATTTCCATCTCTATGGAGAAATCGGACGTCCTCACCGCCCTGGCGGCTCTTGCCCAGGAGTCGCGCCTCGATATCTACCGGCTTCTTGTCCAGGCCGGGGCGGACGGAATGCCCGCTGGCCGTATTGGCGCCGAACTTGGCTTGCCGTCCGCGACGCTCGCCTTCCACCTTAAGGAACTCAGGCAGGCGGATCTGATCACGTTCACCCGCGACGGACGATCGCTGATCTATGCCGCGGTCTATCCCACCATGAACGCGTTGCTCGCCTATCTGACCGAGAATTGTTGCGGACGCGGCGAAGTCGCTTTTCCGCCGCTCTGTCTGCCTGAACGCGAACTTCAATCCATGCAACCAACGAAAAGGAGCGCCTGAACCATGTCGAATCAGAGCATGGAAACCGCCGAGATCAAGGACATGGTCCGCGCCCGATATGGCGGCATCGCCGCGGGCGCCGACGCCCAGTGCTGCGCCCCGGCCGCGCCGTCATCGGGCGAAGCGCCTCGCGTTGACGAAAAGGCCCGCGAGATGGGCTATTCGGCCGAAGAACTGGCGGCGGTGCCGGACGGAGCCAATCTTGGCCTTGGTTGCGGCAACCCTCAGGCCATCGCCGCCATGCGAGCCGGCGAGGTTGTCATCGATCTCGGCAGCGGTGCCGGCTTCGATTGCCTGCTGGCCGCGCGCCAGGTCGGCGCGACCGGACACGTCATCGGCGTCGACATGACACATGAGATGCTGAAAAAAGCTCGCGAAAACGCCGCCAAAGTCGGCGCCGCGAATGTCGAATTCCGCCTGGGCGAACTGGAGCACCTGCCAGTCGCCGACAACACCGCGGACGTGATCCTGTCGAACTGCGTGATCAATCTCGTGCCCGACAAAGCGCAGGTCTTCCGCGAGGCGTTCCGCGTCCTCAAACCGGGCGGCCGTCTGGCGATTTCCGATGTGGTGAACACCACGCCTCTGACACCCGATCTCGCGGCGGACCGTGCACTACTCTGCGGCTGCGTCGCGGGCGCGGCGCCATCGCTGGAAATCGAGGCATGGTTGCGCGCCGCCGGGTTCCGCGACGTCCGGGTCGGCGTAAAGCCTGACAGCCGTGACCTGATCGCGACCTGGGCTCCGGGACGGGGGATCGAAAATTACGTCGCCTCGGCCATCATCGAGGCGCGTAAACCAGATCCCGCCGCCGGCGCCTGCTGCGCGACAACCTGTTGCGAATGAGCGGCATGAGACGCCATCCCTTCGATGCGCCGTTGCTTTGGCGCCCCGCGGGAGTAACCGCTTCGGTTGGGTTTTCCCTCAGTCGTCATCCCCGGACTTGCTCCGGGGATCAATCGCCGGACAGTGCTGACAGCGTTCCCCGGGTCGAGCCCGGGGATGACGTTAAGGGGAGCGTTCCACTCGATTCGATTATTGTTCAGCGTCGCCTTTGCGTCGGCGATCCTCGCCACAAGTTCGTGATATCCGCGAGTGGCCAAGCCCGCGCGGTCATAAAGATCCTTCGCGGCCCACGTGGCTTGGCTTGAACGGAGATGACGCTGGCCGCTTTGGCGAGCCGCCGCGGTGTTGTCGTGTCCACGCTTGGAATCACCCAAACGCTGGCCTGGGGTTCGACCTATTACCTGACGGCTGTTTTCGCTGATCCGATTTCGGATGCACTGCATCTGCCGCGCACATGGTTCTTCGGCATCTTCTCGGCGGCGTTGCTGTTGTCGGGACTGCTTGGCCCTCTGGCCGGCCGCACCATCGATCGTTACGGCGGGCGGGACGTGCTGGCGTCGACAAACCTGGTGTTCGCGGCGGGCCTCACGCTCCTCGCGTTCGCCACGAATGCGATTTGGCTCGCGGCGGCATGGGCGGTTCTTGGCCTCGGCATGGGCTTTGGCCTCTACGAGGCGGCGTTCGCCACCGTGGCCGGTCTCTATGGGCGTGATGCGCGCAATGCGATCACCGGCATCACGCTGTTCGCGGGCTTCGCCAGCACGGTCGGATGGCCGGCGAGTTCCCTGTTCATCGATGCCTTCGGCTGGCGTGGCGCATGCCTTGTCTGGGCGGTACTGCACCTTGTGATCGGGCTGCCGATGAACCGGTTCCTGGTGCCGGGGCCACGGCCACACCATCATGCGGAAGAAGCGCCGCGGCACGCCGCGCCGTTGGGCGTGCCATGGACGATGATCGTCCTCGCGGGCGTGTTCGGAGCGACATGGTTCGTCTCGACGGCGATGGCGTCCCATCTGCCCCGGCTGTTGGAGGCCATGGGAACAGCGCCGGCGCTCGCCATCGGCGCCGCATCTCTGGTCGGACCGGCACAGGTCGGAGCTCGCCTCATCGAATTCACCCTGCTACGCCGCCTGTCGCCGATGATTTCGGCGCGGCTGGCCACCGGTCTGCATCCGATCGGGGCGGCGTTGCTGGCGATTTTCGGACCAGTCGCGGCGGTTCCCTTCGTGCTCTTGCATGGCGGCGGCAACGGCATGCTGACAATCGCGCGCGGCACCCTGCCGCTCACTCTCTTCGGCCCGGCGGGGTATGGCCTCCGCACCGGGCTTCTCGCGGCCCCGGCGCGCATCCTTCAAGGGGGCGCGCCACTGCTGTTCGGCGTCGTGCTTGATCGGGGAGGGCCGCTCGCCGCCTTGTTGCTGTCAGGAGGGCTGACCGGCGCATCCTTTCTGGCTTTGTTTGCTGTCAGCGCTTCCGTGTCGCACGCCACGGCTCGGGCGAGGGAAACTTAGCCGACGATGACGACCGGGGAACTGCCCGACTGACGCGTTTATTGTTGAGTGTCGTCTTAGCCGCACTCGGCCGCGATGCCGGTCTTTGCTGTCCGGTAGAGGACCGTAACAATCATTTTCCACCAGGTGTGGTGCTTGCGACGTGTGATCATTTCAGTCATACTGGAATTATGGAATCGACGGACGCCGCCATCGCCTTCGCCGCCTTGTCCCAGGAGACACGGGTCGACCTCATGCGTCTGCTGGTGACCGAAGGCGCGAGCGGCCTGCGGGCCGGCGATATCGTCAACCGTCTTAACGTGGCGCCATCGACCTTGTCCTTTCATCTGGCCGCACTGGAACGCGCCGGTCTCACCCAATCGACGCGGCAGGGACGGCATATCATCCATGCCGTCCGAATCGCGGGCCTCCGGCGGCTCCTCGGCTTCCTGACGGAAACCTGTTGTGGAGGCCGTCCCGACCTGTGCGGCGACCTCGCGCGCCTGCTTCCCCCATCGCCAGAAGAGGATCAGGCCATGACCCCGGCCTTCAATGTGCTGTTCCTGTGTACACACAACTCGGCCCGGTCGCTCATGGCTGAGGCGATTCTGCGCAAGATCGGCGGCGCGCGCTTCCGGGCGTATTCCGCGGGCTCGGACCCGATCGCCCAACCCAATCCCGAGGTGATCGAAAAACTTCGCGCGCTTGGCCATGAAACCGAGGGCCTGCGCAGCAAGTCCTGGCACGAGTTTACCCGTCCCGGCGCGCCAACGATGGATTTCGTGATCACCCTCTGCGACACGCTGGACGGTCAGATATGTCCCGACTTCGGTGACCTCGCCGTTACCGCCGCGTGGCCGCTGCCCGATCCGGTCAAATTCACCGGCGGGGACGTCGAGCGGGCCTCGATGCTGAACATACTTTACGCGAGTCTGAGGCGGCGAATTGAGATCTTTACGTCGTTGCCATTCGCGGCGCTCGATCGCATGGCGATGAAGCGGCGGCTCGAGCAAATCGCGGACGGCGGAATGCCGGCATCGGTAGGAGGCCGCTGACCATGCGCGTTGGCATCAATGGCATGGGCCGGATTGGCCGATTGGCATTGCGTGCCGCGATGGGCGGGATGTATCGAGCCCCCGATGACCCGCGCGCGGACAATCGCCTGGACGTGGTCCATGTCAACGAGATCAAAGGCGATGCCGCGACGGCCGCGCATCTGCTCGAATTCGACAGCATCCACGGCCGCTGGCGAGAGAATTTCGGCACGGACGACAATCGCGCCATCCTGATCGGCAACCGCCGCATCGGCTTCAGCGATGCGCCGGCGCCTGAGGCAGTGCCCTGGGGTGACCTCGGCTGCGACATCGTTCTTGAGTGCACTGGTAAATTCGTGAAGTCCGAGCAACTCGATGGTTATTTCACCCGCGGCGTGAAGAAGGTCATCGTGGCGGCGCCGGTCAAAGACGGTGGCGCTCTGAACATCGTGGTTGGCGTCAATGACCATCTCTATGAGCCAACCCGGCAACGATTGCTGACCGCGGCATCGTGCACGACGAATTGCCTCGCCCCGGTGGTGAAGGTCCTGCATGAGGCGATTGGCATTCGCCACGGCCAGATCACCACGATTCATGATCCGACCAATACCAATGTCATGGTCGATGCGCCGCACAAGGATTTGCGGCGTGCACGGTCGGCGATGCTTTCGCTCTCACCAACGACCACGGGCAGTGCCACCGCGATCGCGCTCATCTACCCCGAGCTCAAAGGCAAATTGAACGGCCACGCGGTGCGCGCGCCGGTGCTGAACGCGAGCCTGACCGATTGCGTGTTCGAAATGGCGAGGCCGGTCACGGAAGGCGAAGTCAACGAACTCTTCCGCCGGGCCGCCGCCGGCCCACTCGCCGGCATCCTTGGCTTTGAGTCCCGCCCGCTGGTCTCGGCCGATTACGCGAACGACACACGCAGCGCGATCGTGGATGGGCCAAGTACCATGGTTACCGACGAGACGTTGCTTAAGATCTACGCATGGTATGACAATGAGGCCGGCTATGCTTGCCGGATGGTGGACCTCGCCAACATCGTCATCCAAAGGAGCGCCTGATGGCGGGAGTTCGAAATTATGCGATCGTGACCGCCAGTTACTGGGGCTTCACGCTCACGGACGGCGCGCTCCGCATGCTCGTCCTGCTGCATTTCTACAGCCTGGGCTACACGCCGTTCACGCTGGCGTTTCTGTTCCTGCTGTACGAAACGGCGGGGATTTTCGCCAACATCGGCGGCGGCTGGCTCGCCGCGCGGTTCGGTATTCCGCGCATGCTGATGACCGGCCTGACGTTGCAGATCGCTGGCCTTCTGCTTCTCGCGGCGCTCAATCCGGCCTGGAGTGCACCTCTGTCCGTCGCCTGGGTTGTCGCCGCGCAGGGTATCGCCGGTGTCGCCAAGGACCTGACGAAGACCGCCTCGAAATCCGCGATCAAGGCGACGTCGGAGGGCGGCTCGGGCCAGTTGTTCCGGTGGGTGGCGTGGTTCACCGGATCCAAGAACGCGATGAAGGGTTTTGGCTTTTTCTTTGGTGGCCTGTTGCTCGAAAGGGTCGGATTTCGCGGCGCACTGTGGCTGATGGCGTCTATGCTTGCCTGCGTTCTGGCCGGCGTGGCGGTCAGCCTGCCGCGGACACTCGGTAAGGCCAAGGCGTCGAAGTCATTTCGAGAATTGTTCGCGAAGACGCGCGCGATCAACCTCATGGCGGCGGCCCGGATCTTCTTGTTCGGCTCACGCGATGTCTGGTTCGTGGTCGGCCTGCCGGTGTTCCTTTACAGCCAGGGCTGGCGGTACATGGAGGTCGCCGGCTTCATCGCGGCCTGGACGATTGGTTATGGGCTGATTCAGGCCATCGCACCGTCTGTCGTCCGCCGTAGCGGCGACGGTTTGTCGCGTGAGGTGCCGGAGGCCAGGCTGTGGGGTGGGATACTGACCGCCATTCCCATCGCCCTCGCCATCGTGCTTGGCAACACACACCTGGAACGGCTTGACCTGATCGTTACGGTCACTCTTTGTGTGTTCGGCTTCGCCTTCGCGGTGATCTCGTCGCTGCATTCTTACCTGATCCTCGCCTACGCCGGATCGGCGAAAGCCGCTGAAGATGTCGGCTTCTACTACGCGGCGAACGCCGGAGGCCGGCTGATGGGCATTTTGCTGTCGGGTGCCCTGACCCAGGCGGGAGGGCTGGCGGCCTGCCTGTGGGGATCGGCGGCGATGCTGGCGATCTGTCTTGCGGTGACCTTCCTCTTGCCCTCGGGCGAGGCCGCGCGCCGAGTTCTCGCCTGACAGGACTTATTCTCGCCTGACCCATTCAACGAAAGACGGACCATGGAACAAACCATTGCCCCGGCCCGCCCGGTCGCCGCGCTTGGAGTTTTCGAGCGTTACCTCACGCTATGGGTGGCGCTGTGCATCGTCGCTGGCATCGTACTGGGCCAGATGGTGCCGGGCGTGTTCCACGTGCTTGGCGAAGCGACGGTGGCGCAGGTCAATATCCCCGTCGCGGTGCTGGTCTGGCTGATGATCGTGCCAATGCTGCTCAAGATCGATCCTGCCGCGTTGCGTGAGGTTGGGCAGCACTGGCGCGGCATCTTGTCGACGGTCGGCGTGAACTGGCTCGTCAAGCCATTCTCGATGGCGATTTTGGCGTGGATCTTTATCGCGCATTTGTTTCGGCCATTTTTGCCGGCCGATCAGATCAGCAGTTACACCGCGGGCCTGATTCTGCTCGCCGCGGCGCCGTGCACCGCCATGGTGTTCGTCTGGTCGAATTTAGTCGACGGCGAGCCGCATTTCACGCTGAGCCAGGTCGCGCTGAATGATACGATCATGATCGTGGCCTTCGCGCCGATCGTGGGCCTGCTGTTGGGTCTGTCATCGATCACTGTGCCGTGGGACACGCTGATCCTCTCGGTTGTGCTGTACATCGTCGTGCCGGTGATCGTGGCGCAGGTTTGGCGTCAGACCCTGCTGTCCCTGGGCGGGCCCGCGGCGCTGGCACGCACGCTTGGAGCGCTGGCTCCTTTGTCGCTTTGTGCCTTGCTGCTGACGCTCGTGCTTCTGTTCGGCCTGCAAGGCGAGCAGATCATGCGTCAGCCGGTTGTTATCGCGCTGCTGGCCGTTCCGATTGTGATCCAGGTCTATTTCAACGCGGGTCTTGCTTATTGGCTGAACCGGAAGCTCGGCGTCGAATGGTGCGTGGCCGGACCTTCGGCGCTGATCGGGGCGAGTAACTTTTTCGAGCTGGCGGTCGCGACGGCGATCGCACTGTTCGGCTTTCAGTCGGGTGCGGCCCTCGCGACCGTTGTCGGCGTGCTGGTGGAAGTGCCGGTGATGTTGTCAGTCGTTCAAATTGTTCGCCGTTCCCGGTCCTGGTATGAAGCGCCCGGGAAGGCCGCCTGATCGTCACGGTGCCTCGATCGGTCAGTTCGCCGTCATTGCAATGTTGCGGCCGAATTATGAACGCCGTGATCTCGACCGGCCCGGGAAGACAAGATGGGATTTAGGACCTGAACGGCGGGGGACGCTCAACGCGTGGTCATTGAATGGTACCGAAACTCATGGTGCGCCTGTTTGGCGAACCCGTTGAATTGGTCTCTCCGCTATCAGTCGACGAATGCCGCCGCCGGTTGCTGGAGGCGATGGACGCACCCATGACATTCTTCGGCAAGCGTCCCGTGATCGGCCGTATTGACGGAGCATGGCTGCGCGCCTGGCGCCGCATCGGATACCGGAATTCGTTTCAGACCCAACTGACGGCTGAACTGGCCGCAAGCAACCAGCAAACGCATATTCGTTGCCGCTTTGGCATGGATGAGGCTGTGACCGTCATTCTGTTCGTCGTACTCGGCACCCTGCTTGTCGCGGCCGTTTCGACACTCCCGGGGTGCGTCAGCGACCTTCTGTCTCCGGATGCCGCCGGTGCCGGTTTTCCCGGCCTCGCCATACCGACAGTTATGTTGGTTGCCGTCTGCGGCATTGTGTGCCTGGGGCGCGGCCTGGCGTCTGGTGAACGCCAGGTGCTGATCGATTTCGTGCGTGAAACTGTCGATGCAAAACCGATTTGAGTCAGGATATCCCGCCGGACCGCGCCATGAGTCCGTCGGAGGTCATCTTATTGAAAAACAGGGATAGTTTAGATCCTATTGCTATTTCCCCGGATCGGGACATGGTCCGAAAGCATCTGCGTGGATCCGCGTTCATCCCCTTCTTATTTGCGTTAAATTCCTTTGCAGATCCATACGCCAGTGTTTGGACTGCGATAAGAATTTTAACGCAGATAAGAAGGGGATGAACGCGGACGCACGCAAATGGGTCAATGCGGTTCGAACCGTTCCGGGACGCCTTATTCGTGTATCATTTGTTTCCGAACAGACCCTAAATCTTTTCCACCGCATGCACCACTTCATATTGCCCCGGCGCGACAGTCCCCAATGCCAGATTACGCTGCAAATACCCTCCCGCCGCGATGTGTTTCAGCACGGCCTGGGCAGCTTCATGGCTCGCGAACTGCACGTAGTTGACCACTTTGGTTCCATCGTAACCGCGATGAATGCTGGCCGAGATCCATCCAGGAACTTCACGCGCCGCGTTGACGGTTTCAAGCAGAGAGTCAACCAGTGCCTGCTGCTTCTCGGGTGAAACGGTGAAAACATTGATGTGGGTGACAACACCGTTTCCGGCTTCGATGATTGGCATTTCAGTTCGTCCCGGTCATTCGGTCAGGGCATCCGTCGGCCCCGAGCATCGGGACTATAGCGTGTTCATGTATCCCTGCGCCACATTGGCGATGTCCTGCGCGTGGTCGGTGCCATTGATGCAACGCCGCGCGTTGACGAAATCGGTCTGCTGAGCGTTGACGTAATCGGCCAGCTTGCGCCCGGTGAAACCGCCCGTCTGGAAGCCTTGCACCAGAACGAACAGAGCAACCGGGTGTCCCAGCGCCAGGTCGGGATTGTTGACCAGATCCAACGTGAGAATGCCGCCATATTTCGCGTAATTCGTTTGCCAGGTGAGCTGAACGTAACCGCGGCCATAATAGGGGTAATACTTGAGGTTGGTTTGCCTCCATTGTTCCGATAGCCAGTATGCCTCTTTGACCGGCTTGAACGTCTGGGCTGTTTCCCATTGCGTGGTCGCCAGAACGTAAGCGATCTGCGTGTTGAGCGACAAACCCGCCAACCGGCACTGCTTTATGATCGAATTCTTCACACTGGGCGTATCGGTGACCGGCGCCGCGAGATTCGCCGCGATTTCCGCCGTTTTGGCGGCGAGAATTTTGACCGAATCCGGCCCCACCAGAGCCGGGTTGCCAGGCGACAGGTCGGTCTTCAACTCGGCCCAGGCATTGCGGGTGTTGGGACCGAACAGTCCGTCTACCTGGGTGATTGGAAATCCAAGCGCGGCGAGACCGATCTGGAGTTCAGTCAATTGTTGCGCGCTCAGTGTATCGAGCGGCGCCGGATCAGTGATCGTCAGCAGATTGGGCATGTCGAACATCGCCTGACCCCATCCAGTTTTGGTCAGTTCCGCACGAACCCCGGTGCAAGTCAACCTCGCGCCGTCTGGCTCTCTCTGATGACAAAACGATGAACGGCCATGCGACGAACCGGGTCAGGCTACCTCGACCGGTTCCAGATCGACGGCAACCTTCAAATGATGCGCGCCGCCACCCAGAATGACGCCCAGTACTGGGCTCACGTCGCCGTAATCGCGGCCCCAGCCAAGCAACACATGCTCATCCCGCACCACGATGCCGTTGGTCGGATCCAGATCCACCCAGCCATGGTCAGGCCCCAGCCACGCGCCAACCCACGCGTGCGACTGATCCGCGCCCTGCCGCCGAGGTTTCCCCGGCGGTGGCTTCGTGCGAATATAACCGGAGTTGTAACGGGCGGGCAGGCCAAGTCCGCGCAGCGCGCTCACCATCACATGGGTAAAGTCCTGACACACGCCCTCCCGGCGTTTCATTACCTGAGTAACCGGGGTCGAAATGGTCGTCACACCGGCGCGGAAGCGGAATTCTTTGTAAATTCTCAGGTTCAGATCGGTCAACGCGTCCAGAATCGGCCGTCCCTTCACAAACGAAACCCGCGCGAAATCCCGCGTTTCCGCCACCGCCGGCACCATCGGGCTATCGAAACGATATTCCGCCGCGGGACCGGCGTCGCGCGCCTGCGCCGCCTCTACGATCGTTTCCCAGGCGCCGGTTTTCTTGGGAGGCACCGGGTACGACACATCGACCACCGATTCCGCCGTGACGATGAAGTCCGCGTGCGGCCGGTCCAGGAACAGCCACGTCACGATATTGCCGAAATGATCTTCCGCGTCGCGCCGCCGCGCGCCCTCGGGTTCGGCGGTCACGCTATCGGACACCACGATCTGCCATGGCAATGGCCGCGGCCGGAGATGCAGCATGTGCGCCGCCAGATCGACCGGACTGCCGTAGGCATAACTGCTGACATGGCTGACGCGATATCTCATGCCGCGCTCCTCGCACGATATCTCATGCCGCGCTCCTCGCACGATCCTCCCATGCCGCGCTCCTCGCACGATCCTCTCATGCCGCGCTCCTCGCACGATCCTCTCATGCCGCGCTCCTCGCACGATCCT
>Ga0182018_10002432_pt1 | contig 18655 bp, 17 predicted proteins | sample 812P2MmetaG_FD_120490 | JGI IMG/M metagenome (GOLD analysis project Ga0182018, IMG submission 120490) | Permafrost microbial communities from Stordalen Mire, Sweden - 812P2M metaG | ecosystem: Environmental > Terrestrial > Soil > Wetlands > Permafrost | place: Sweden: Stordalen | collected... | reverse complement strand
TCGACCGTGATCGGCGTGGATGTCGACGACGCCCGGCTGGCCGTAGCGCTGGCCGCCGGCGCCGATGCCGTTCTGAACTCCCGCACCTCCGACGCCCCCGCCGAAATCCGCGCCCGCACCGGCGGCCGCGGCGCCGATGCCGTGCTCGAAGCCGTGGGAAGCACCGCTCCCATTCAGACGGCCATCGCCGCGGTGCGCAAAGGCGGCGCCGTCACCCTGATCGGCAACTTCAGCGCTAATATCGAACTGCCCCTGCAGCAGGTGGTGACCCGGCAGATCCGCCTGCAAGGCTCCTGCGCCTCCGCCGGCGAATACCCAAAATGCATCCACCTGATGGCGAGCGGCGCCATTCGGGTCGACAGCCTGATCAGCGCATGCACTCCCCTCGAAGACGCCGCCGCCTGGTTCGACCGCCTCTATCGCCGCGAGCCCAATCTGATGAAGGTGATCGTGCAGCCGTAAATGGGCTTGCGATTCGCTTCATTAACTTGTCGGTTGTTACGGTACGTCAACGTTGCCGTGAGCCAGACAGCTACAAGTGCAGATATCACCGGCGCTCCAATCTGGATGAACAGCAACAATGTGGATTGCGAACCAGTGTCCTTTGTGGCTGGTGCTGCGGATTGCGAACTAGCGTCCTTCGTGGCTGTTGTTGCTTTAGTCGGTTGCGGTGACGGTTGCGCCCAAGCGGAAACGCTGAGAACGATGAGGGTGAGCAGGAGGCGTTGCATTGTTGTGGTCCTACGGACGAGTGGGCCAAGGGCGGACAAAGGAGTTCCCATTCGGCACTCTCCTTCCGAAATTACCATCAGAACGGTTCCTTTCGCCGGCAAAGGTCCGCAGCGTGCTTGAATGCCTCCATCACCCGATTTGCCAGTGATTCATCGTTAAAACACAAAACCATGAGATTACTTGTATCGGTGGCATTAATCGTCGTATGGGTGACAACGGAGATGTCTTTAGATTTGGTTGTCAGTAAAAGACGATACATCCATCTGTCGCCGCTAATGAAAGTATCGTTGTCACTCTGGTGGGACTCGTCCACCCGTTCAACGGAAAACCCGATCAGCGCCCCTAGAGGCACCGTGTACCGACTCGTATACGGTTCGGCATGCCCCGAATTGACCGCTGAACCGAGCACGCCAGTGCAAGAGTCAAGACTGAATACCCGTGAGGATATGCTAATCTGGAAGTCCCATCCCTTGTCAGACCTTATCACGTAATTGACCGTGGCTAAGGGCATCTTCTCTTTCAACCAATCAAGTGTTTCCTTCAATGATGGGCCGCCGCCATGTAATTCGGGCGGCGGCATCGTAGTCCCACTCTCCCTGCAAAGATCCGCAGCATGACGGAACTGATCTGCGACCCGTTGTGCAACCGCCTCTTCGCCAAAGCTAATGTATGCGCTGTCGTAATCAACAACTGGGTGGATTTCAGGAAAGTCGGACAATGTGATTTGACCTTGGATGTCCTTTGACTTAGTGGCGAGAATGGTGTCATAGATCCATTGATCTCCAGCGATAATCTTCATTCCGGGCGCGCTCGGAGTGGTGGATCTACGGTCAATATATACCTCACTGACCAATTTTAACGGCACGGTGTAGTGTTCCAAAGTCGTGGAGACATGGCAGTCTGGATCTGTGGTGTGCAGCGGGTCGGAAGGGAGGCAGTTCTGTGGTGTTGAAACAGTTTGAGCGCCAATAGTGACAGTACACGAACTGAGATTCCATGCTTTAGACTGACGCTTGACTGCCTCTACCTTCTGAGTGCCACCTTCTGACATATCAATGACGTACTCAATCTGACCTGACGGAATACTGGTGTTCAGCCAGTTGAGGGTATCCTTGAGCGATAGGCTGTTAGTCGGTTCGGTGGGCACCCTCAAGCTGTTTCGCATTTGACCCAACGATATCGGCTCATGAACTGCATTGAGCAATCCACGAACGTAATTGATCGGGATAGCGAAATTCAAACCTTGTGCGGAGTCGGAGCGGACTATGGACGAGACTACACCGACCGCTGAGCCGTTGTCAGCGACGAGTGGACCGCCGCTATTTCCATGATTGACAGCCGCATCGGTTTGCAGAAGTTTGTACCCTTCACCGCTGTCCCTTATTGCACTCAGGATGCCCGCTGTAACTGTAGCTTCCAGGCCGAGTGGACTACCTACGACAACCACCCGCTCTCCTACAGTTAGGGAATCGGAATCGCCTAACTCCACGGTGGTGAGATTGAAACCGGCGACTTTTATAATCGCCAAATCCCGGCGTTCGTCAACCGCAAGCACGGACAACGAATCGAAAACATCGCCGCTCGCCAACTGAACTTTCGCCGTATTCAGGTCTTTGATGACGTGAAGATTGGTGATGATCTTGCCGTCTTTCGAGACGATGAAGCCACTCCCCTGGATTTCCCCGAAATCCGTTTTGCCCTGGATGACCACAACGGCTGGCGATACTCGCTTTGCGATTTGGGCAGTCGTCAGCGATACCTGTCCAAATGCGATGGGCACGGCGAGTACGGATGCGAACACGAACTTTAGCAAGCGACAACCCCTTCCCAACGTGCCATTAGCGGAGCTTGTTCCAACACCGATGTGGTCTTCATGTTACGCCCTTCGGTGCGTCGTGACCAGCGGAAGGGTACATTGGTTATTCGAGCCGCACGGAAGAAATGATCCGTCTGAAATGCAAGACCAACTCTTCTGGCTCATAATAGGTGCCAGCGGAATGCGATGTGCTTTCCCATCGCCATCCGTTCTTTTCATATTCAGTTTTGATTTCGGCAAGGGTCGCTTACAAAAGGGCTATGGCGCATTCTGACGGAAACCCGGACTGCACGGAGAAACGCATCCCTGCTGATACCGACCAATACCTCGTAAATTGGCCGAACGCAAGGCATGATGTAACGTCTCCAGGGGGATGAATGGGCGCTGTGTGCGTTGCCGTCGCCGTGGATGCCCGTTAGACCACCGGACTGCTGCGGAGCGATTCTGAGCGATCCTGTGTGGCGTGGCAGGGCATTCTGGTGAGTCGGTGAATGGTGGGGCTGCACAGGATCGAACTGTGGACCTACGGTGTGTAAAACCGTCGCTCTAACCATCTGAGCTACAGCCCCAAACTTCACCATTTTACCATGTCCGAAAACTGGTCAAAATTCCAGCTTTTGCTGATCGCCTACCCTACAGATTTCTGCCTTATCTTTATGCTTGTAAGTTATTGAAAATACTGGTTTGTTTCAGAAAACCGGATCTCATGCCTTACAAGCAGGAGGTCCGCGGTTCGAGCCCGCGACCGCCCGCCATTTAAGGCCCTGCAAATCGAATAATTTAGCTTTCAGCTTCAAGTTCCTACCTGCCTCAAAACGGATCAAAACGTACCGCTACCGTATCAAAACCCCCGTCAGGCGATCTTGGCCGTATCGGAACCGTTGGGGACTGTTTCACCGGCTTGGGGGTTAGGAGGCCGGGAAAATAAAAATCGGCTGGCGCCGGTGATATGGATGGGGAATTAATTCTTGGGGTGGGGAATAATGCGGGTGATGATGTACGTGTCGTCGTCAATCTTGAAATAAAAACGCCAAGCCTTGGTGACACGACCCTGCCAGAGGTCTTCGGCTTCATCGAATTTCTTGGCGTGAAGGGACGGGTGGAGCAGGTTCTCAGCCAAAAACCTGACCTGTTTGTCAAAAGCTTTTTGGATCTTCTGCTTGCAGGCTATCGTAGTCTTTCTTGGAGCGGTCGCAGTGTTGCCACTTCATCGGCTATGGGGTTTCTTCTGCCGCGGTTTGCTCTTGGGGCCCGCTTTCAACGAAGCCAGCATCTCATCGACAGTATCGAATTTGGGGGAAACGCGGCCTTTGCGGACGTCCTCCAGGCCTTCGGCCAATTGGGCATCGACGATTGCCCGTTGCTCTGGGGTGTATTCGTCGTCAGCGGTGGGCAGTTTGGGCATGATAGTAACCACGCGCCCGGACACCTTGAATTCCAGCATGTCGCCGATCTTGATACCGGCCTGCTGCCGCACCGCGGCGGGCAGCGTGTCGGATTTCGTTTTGACAATGAAAGTCATAGGGCAAGGAATTAAACCTGTTTCTGCCGTTAGCATAGCAGACGGGCGGTTTCCGTCAAACGGTAATCAATCTTCATCGCGAGCGTTTAGCTTTTCTAGCGGTGGTTCTCTCGCGCAGCCGGGCTTTCATATCGGCAATCATTTCCTCGGCTGTGTTGAATGGGCCAATGCCACGGCCTTCCTTGAGGTCTTCCTCGGACTCGTCAAGTCGCACATCGATGATGCGGCGCTGGGCGGGCGTGTATTCGTCGTCGGCGTTCGGGAATTCTGAACGGTCAATCGCCAACCTGGGAGTGATGACGATTTTGCCGCGTTGGAACGCGAAGCTGACCGGATCGCCCTTGGACAGGCCAGCTTGGCGCCGGACGCTGGCGGGGATGGTGACCTGGCCTTTGTTTTGGATCTTCCCTGCGGTGTTCATAGAAGCGTACGGATTAATTTTTCGAATAGTCGGAATTCCCGACTTCCTGCCGGTAACATAGCAGATGGACGAATTCGGTAGTGGGTCAATGGACCCACTACCACGAATTGCGAATCGGCGATTTGCCTTTGAGCTTCAAAGTTCCCGCCTTCACGGTCCACTCTCGGCAACGTCCGTTTGAATTTTGAGATTTCGCCAAACTGTTTTTCCGTCAAGCGGAAGATTTTGAATTGACCCACTACCGGAAAACAAAAACACCGCCCTTCGGCGGTCTTCAATCAATACGTCTTGGAAGTGCGGCGGATGATGGCGGTGACGGCCACTTTCTTAGCAGCGGTATCAACATCGAAAAAAATCCGGTAGCTGCCGACACGGCGGCGCCAGAGATCGTCTTCGCCTTCCAGTTTGAGCACATCGCCTGCAAAAGGATCGGCAGCCATTGAGCGGACCGCATCTCTGATTTTGGCCTGATCTTAGCGGGAAACCTTGCGGTTTGCTTTTGTGCCGGCTTTGCGTAAGTCTACCGCTTGGCCCCACTTTGCGGAAAAGAAAAACCGCCTCGCCCGAGAGACTCAGCGGTCTCCCGTGGCGGGCGGTTGGTGTCGGGCTATTCTTTGGCTCCGAGGTATTTCATGCGGAACTGCTTGCCGTGCTGTGTCGTTCCCCAGAAAAAACCACTTCCCAAGGAAAGGCAGGCAATTCCGAACACGATACCGAATTTGCTGAAAGGCTGTTCTGATGCCCAGATACTCAATACGACCAACAGGAATCCGGACAAGCCCACGAGCATGGCACACTGGCGAAAGTTAAGCGGCATATTACTCCTTATTAGATTTTCAAGTTGCTCACGAAAACTCACTAACATCGCTAACGAGCTTTATAGCACCGCTATTTAGATGCAACCGCATCCGGAATGCTTTGTGTATTATATACCATTATTAGCTATTTTGTCAATAGCAACCAAAAGCCCCCTGCGATTCAGACACTAGCGGGAGTTTACAAGATATAGGCGGGCCTCTGTGACACGCTTCCTCGGCCCACGATTTGCAGCGTGCCACATCCTATTGAAAAATAAATATTTAACTCAAACGGCCCACGGACAGGCCGCGGTTTTCTTGTGCAGGCGAGGGGCATCAGGACTCTCCGGCTCACCAACGAACAGGTCCTCAGCGGCGACTTCTCAGCCTTGACCGATTTCATTCGCGAAACCCGTTGATCAACGACCCGTGAGTTCGCTACAAATTGGCATCCTTCAAATCCCAATCCGCTCCACCTCGTCGAGGAGAACACGCCGCTCCCAAGCGGGTGCGAGCCGACGCATAGTGAAGTCGCTATCGGTCATTAATCTAATGATCAACAAACATTGTCCTAAAAAGTTTCAGCTCAATATTTCTTCGTCAAAAATAATTATAGCCCAACAAAGGTTGGGCTATAATCTTCAAAATACCAGGTCTCAAGCGTCGACGGTTACGGTCCAGGCCATGGAGAAACTCGGTTAAGGATACAGACTCGCCGCGGGCAATAGCGGCTTGGCCGTTTCGGATAGCGGCCATTTCAGATTTGGTCGGTTTGTAGTTGGCTGGCTTGGCCGGGGCGATCATGATGGTGCCGGAGAACACGGTGAACTCCAACTGGTCGCCGCCTTTGATCCCGGCTTCGCGCTGCACGCTGGGCGGCACCACGAGGCTTGTCTTGCTTTTCACCGTGACGGTCATAAAGAACATCGATTACTTCATTCTGCCGTTAGCATAACAGACCGGCAGACCCTGTCAAACCGTTGCGTTTTCGGCGTCACCAACGCCGTGCAGGCTCCGGTCAGTATGGGTGGGCGATCTGCCTCTAGATGCAACCGAAATCTCCCGCGCGCTATAGTCAACCGCGCCCACCCGCGCTACCATAAATCCGAAATGCGTCCTTCCTCGATCGCGATCCTTTTCCCCCTCCTTGCGTGGTGCCAGCCCACCGCCCCGCCCGACGACCTCGAAGCAGTAGTCTCCACCGATCTCGGTACCTTCCGCTTCGAATTCGTCTCCGGCCAGGCGCCCAAACACGTCGAGCAGTTCCTCACTCTCGCCCGCCAGGGCTATTACGACGGCAGCGCCTTCTTTCGCGTCGTAGCCAACGGCATCGTTCAGGGTGGCGATCCGCTGCTCAAGGACCCCAAAACGGCGCGCAATCTCTGGGGCTCGGGCGGTCTCAACCTGCTGGGCAGCGAAATCGGCAGCCTGAAGCACGAGCGCGGCGTGGTCTCCGCCATTCGCATTCCCAATAAGCCCGCGAGCGATGGCGCGCAGTTCTTCGTATGCCTCTTCCCACAGCCCGCGCTCGACGGCCAGTTCTCCCCCTTCGGACGCGTCACCGAGGGACTCGACGTGGTGGAGCGCATCTCCCAGACTCCGGTCCTCGCCGATGGCATGACCGAAACGCCCGTCCGCATCCTCAAGGTGACCATCGAAAAGAAGAAGGTGGAACCGTTCCTCACCGCCACGCCCGGCGAAATGCGCAAGACCGTCACGCTCAAGACCACGCTCGGCTCCATCCAAATCAAAATGGAACCGGATTGGGCGCCGAATCACGTGCGCAACTTTCTCAGGCTGGTGTCCACCGGTTGGTACAACGGTACCGCCTTTCACCGCCTGGTGAAGGATTTCGTGGTGCAGGGCGGCATGGGAAATACGCGCACCGGCAACCCCGCCCACCCCGCCGACCGCTGGGTGCATCCGCTCAAAGGCGAGTTTCGAGCCGATATCAAACACGTTCGCGGGATCGTCTCCATGGCGCGCACCGACGATCCCGATTCCGCCACCACCAGCTTCTTCCTGATGCTGGGAGCCGCCCCGAACCTCGACGGCCAATACTCCGCGTTCGGCCGCGTGGTGGCGGGCATGGAAGTCCTGGACGCCTTCGAAAAAGAGGAAGTCGACGGCGAAACGCCCAAGCGAAGGTTGGAGCTGATCGAAGCGGCGATCGACAAGTGAGCCAGGACCGAAAACGGTTTTGGCCACGGATGAACACGGATGAACACAGATAAGAAGAATTGGTTTTATCCGTGTTCATCTGTGTTCATCCGTGGCCATTCCTCTTCTTGCCTGGAGGTCGTTAGGGAGCCCGTCTACGCCGTCACCGGCGGCACCAGCGTCTTGAGGAATTCGTGCGCCACGCGAAAGCCGCGTTTGTATTGTTCGGTGAAATCGGCGCCGCTGTACGGCGGGTAGTAGAACTGGTCTTCGGCCTCGATATTCATCGCTCCGGTGTAGCCCACTTCGGAGAGCACGCTGAAGAAGCCTTTCCAATCCATCGAGCCGTTTCCGGGCAGACGGAAACGCCACCAGCGGGCGCCGTTCACCGGCTGGATGCCGCCGCGCTTCACCACGTGCCAGAGAATCTCCGTGTCTTTGAGATGGACGTCGTAAATCTTATCGGCGAACTCGCGCGCCGCCGCCACCGGGTCCATGAACTGCCAGACCAGGTGCGAGGGATCGAACTGCAGACCCACATGCGGGCTGTCTTTGAAGGCCTTAAAAAGCGCTTCCCAGCCCACCGGCCCGGTGGCGATGTTGGGCCCGCCGGCGTAGGGCTCCCACAGAATCCGCACTTTATTCTTCTCGCAGGACGCGAAGTACTTGTCGTTGTAAACCTTGACGATCTCGTCCACCTGCTGCTGCAGAGGCATATTCGGGATGGTGCCGCTCTGCCCGCCGATGTTAGGGATGCCCAGCTTGCCGCACAGCTCCAGGCACTTGAGCGTGTAGGTGTTCTGGCGATCGCGTTTCGCCGGGTCGGGATCGATGTGATTGCCGTCCACCGCCAGCGAGGAGATATAGATGCCGCTCCTGGCGATTTTGTCCTTGATGGCGGCGATGGCGGCATCGTCCAATTGATCGGGATTGAGCCGGAGTTGCGCGCTGGTAAAGCCTTCGGCCTTGACAAACTCCAGGTTGGAATCCGAGTATTGCATCAGAACTCCGAGCCTGGGCTTCCAGTTCGGCGGGCGGTTGCGCTGCGCCTGGACGGCGGTCGCGGAGAGGGCGGTCAGAACGGTGCGTCGCGTGATGGTCACGAGATGACGATACTCCGAAGCGGGCGCGTGCGCAAGCGCCGCATATGCGATAACGTATGAAAGGTTCCACGGTGGGGCACGCTTGAAGCCACGCTTGAAGCCTGCCCTCGCCGCAAGGTGAGTGAAAATGATGACTCGACGAGACGCATTGATCCTGAGCTCCGCGCTGGCGCTATCGCCCGCGGGCAAAGCGGCTGCTTCCACCGGCCGCCTGAAGCAATCGGTGGCGCGCTGGTGCTATGCGCGCATCCCGCTGGACGACCTCTGTCGGCAGGCCGCGGAGATGGGGATCGCGGGCATCGACCTGGTCGATCCGCCAGATTGGCCCACCGTGCGGAAGTATGGCCTGACGCCCGCCATGGTACCGGGAGCGGGCACCATTCCCAATGGGTGGAACCGCAAGGAGAGCCACGACCGGCTCGAAAAGGAAATGCAGGCGAACATCCTGCTGGCGGCGGAAGCCAAAGTGCCCAACGTCATCACTTTTTCCGGAAACCGCGCCGGAATGAGCGACGAGGAAGGCAAGCAGAACTGCATCCTGGGTTTGCGCCGCGTGAAGAAGTTCGCCGAAGACCATGGCGTTACCGTCTGCATGGAACTGCTGAACAGCAAGATCAATCACAAAGACCACCAGTGCGATCACACGCTCTGGGCCGTGGATGTGATCGCGGGCGTCGACTCTCCGCGAGTCAAGCTGCTATACGACATCTACCACATGCAGATTATGGAGGGCGACATCATCCGCACCGTCACCGACAACATCCGGCATATCGCGCACTTCCATACCGGCGGAGTGCCCGGGCGGCACGAACTCGACGAGACCCAGGAACTGCAATGGCGCACCGTCGCCAAGGCCATCGCCGATCTGAATTTTCAAGGCTTCGTCGCCCACGAATTCGTTCCCGCCAAAGATCCCCTCACCTCTTTGAAGCAGGCCGTGGATCTGTGCACCGTCTGAAATCCACCCCTCGGCGTATACTCCACTGTGGCCGGGTGGGAGTTATTTTCTTATCGGCGTTTATCGGCGTTCATCGGCGGCCAATGATCTTCTTCCAGACTTATTGCTTCTTCGCGGCCGGTGGCGCCGCCGGGACCGGTTTGCACGCCTTGCGTAAAGTTACTCCTGCACGCTGGAGCCCGGCGTGTCCAAGCGCCTTCCTCCATAAAGACCAAGAGTTGAATGAGCCGCCGACGACCGCCGATAAAACGAGATTCTTTTCTTATCTGCGTTTATCTGCGTTCATCTGCGGCTAATAATCTTCCGGACTTATTGCTTCTTGGCGGCCGGTGGCGCCGCCGGGACCTGTTTGCGCGCCTTGCGTAAAGTTACTCCTGCACGCTGGAGCCCGGCGTGTCCAAGTGCGTTTAGCCATAAAGGCCAAGAGTTGAATGAGCCGCCGATACCGCCAATGAAAACAAGCTTTTTCTTATCGGCGTTTATCGGCGTTCATCGGCGGCTAATGATCTTCCGGACTTATTGCTTCTTGGCGGCCGGCGGCGGCGGCGCCGGGACCTGTTTCCGCGCCTGCTTGAAGTACTCCTGCACGTAGGGCTCCATCGCTACGGGGATTTCGTCGCGATTGATTTCGCCGCCGCTTTGCCCGTGCTGCGCGGTGCCCGGCGCGTAAGCCGTGCGCAACTGCTGGCTGGTGGATTGCACTTCCACGGTAGCCTCGCCCGTGAGGTTGGCGGAACGCTTGCCCAGGATCTCGGTGATCTTGCCCATCGCCGCCAGATCCTCGGCCTGCTTGATGCGCTTGTCCCCGTCCTGATTGCCGGCGCCGCTGCCGGGTTGCTTCTTGCCTTGCTGCGAATCGTTCTTGCCGTTGCCCTGTTCCGCCTGATCCTGCTGGTCTTGCCCCTGCTCGCCCTGCTGGCCCTCGGATTGATCGCCTTTTTGCCCGCTGTTCTGAGGCTGGCCGTTCTTGTCGTTCTGCTGCTTAGGCTGTCCCTTGCCCTGCTGATTATTGGGATCGCCGTTCTGCTGCTGATTGGCGGGGTTGCTTGGCGGCGGCTTCAGGCTGGAGAGCAGATTCTGCAGCAGGTCCTTCGCCTTGTTCATCAGGCTGGAGTTTTCGCCGGGTTTCTCGCCCTCGGGCTTACCGCCGGACTGCTGCTTCTGGTCTTGCTTGCCGGCTTCCTGGCCGGATTTCTCGCCCGATTCCGATGGGTTGCTATCGGCCTGCGCCTCCTGGTCGCCATCGGCGCCGGACTTGCTGGCGCGGTTGCCGTCCTTTTTCGCGTCGCCCTTGGAGGAGTCGCCCTTTTCGGCGCCCGAGTCGTTGGATGCGTCGGAGCCGTCATTGGCGCTGGTGTCCGGCTGCATCGACTGAGTCTGATCGGGGTCGCTCACCGAGGCGCCGGCGTCATCCGGCGCTTCGGGGACCTGCGGAGGTTTCCGCTTGGTGTTCTTGGCGACCTCGGTGGGCTGATTCCAGCCGAGCTGTTGCTGTAGCATGCGCGCCAGCGGCGGTTGCAGGTCCAATCGGCCCATCAGGCCGTAGCGCAGGCCAAACAGGCTGCCCGCCACCAGCACCAGCACCGCCGCCAAGTAGACGCTGCGTGGCATGGCATACGGGACCGCCCTGCGCACATCTACCGATGCCGAGACCTGGCCGGCCCGTTCCAGTTGGAACTGGCAGATGGCCGGCGAAACGTGCTGGGGAGACTCTTCCCGGAAGTAGACCGCGGTGGAAATGGTGTCGGCCAGTTCCAGGCGACGGTCCACAACCTGGGCCGCGGCGTAGGGCGACGGCAGACGTTTGCGGGCGCGGTACAGTGCGGCGCCCGCGGCCAGGACGGAAAACAGCAGAATCCAGCGCCCATCCAGAATCCGGGTGCCCACGAGGAGCAGCAGAATCAGGGCGGCGAGGACCGCGATGGCGGCGTACGCACCCTGGCTGAAAAGCTCGTTGTGAAAAAGACGTCGTCTCGCCCGGTCGACCAGGGTCAGCACAATTCTCCCTTGCCCGGTTGAGGACCTTGCGCGGTCCCTGCCATAGAGTTGTTCTTCATACTAGCATTTTCGCCGCGGCCGGTTCATTCGACGAAACCGCAAAAACCCTCGGCGCTCGCGAGAAGTGACCCACTTGTGCTCTGTTAGAGTGACCCAGCCGAAGGCAAGAAATCAACCCAGCGATTTCATCCACGCCGAAGGGGTGCAAGTTCCTTGCTTCTCGCGGCCGGGCGCTGCCGCGAGCCCCGGTGCATCATCCCCGCCACACACTTAACCCCGCCTATCGGCGGGCCTTTTCCCCCGGTTCGGTGGGTCACTTTTGGCGAGCAAACCTGGGTCAATTCTCGCGAGTGCCGAAGCGCAAAAACCGCAAAATGGGCTCTTTGGGCGCCGCAGCCTTGTCTCTGCGGATCGGCTTCCAAGATGCTCGGGGATTCCGCGAAGACAGCCATCGACATAATCCAGCGCATTCGATAGTATTGAAAAGCAAGTAGACAGCTTGAATCCATCGGGCAGGCAGCCATGAAAACCTTATACGAGACCGACTTCGCCGAGTGGTCGGACCGGACTGCGGAACTGCTGCGCGCGGGCCGGTTTGACGAATTGGAAATTGAAAATGTGGCCGAGGAGATTGAAAGCTTGGGGAGAGCGGCGCGTAAGACAGTCCGGTCGCAATTACAGCGGCTCATGATGCACAAGCTAAAACAGCAACTCCAACCGGAGCGCGACAGCGTGAGCTGGCAGGCGTCCATTGCCGGCGCCCGGGCGCAGATTCTCGATGAGATGGAAGACGCTCCCAGCTTGCGGGGTCACCTCCGGGAAAACATCGAGCGTGTTTACAGGCTTGCCCTTTCCCAAGCGTTGCGCGAAACGGGCAAACCGGGGAAGACTCTTCCGGCACAGTGCCCCTGGGATCTCGAAACCCTGCTCGCCAACTGACCCATGGGCTGCTCCTCGCTCTCCACTCTCGTCGCGGGCCGCATGAGCGCCGCGCGCAAAACCAGATCGGGCGGCGGCCATGGAGGCCGCCCGCGCACCGTCGGCCGCCGCTCTCCCTGCGAGGCCATGACGCTGAAGCGCGCTCACACGAGGAAAGTCGAGCGAGCACGATCCAGCGTGCCCGTTCTACCGGGAATGCGCGAGCATCGTCTGACATATTGGTGACCTCCCGAGGGGCCATACTCGAATCGAGACCGCCCCCGCCCGTTTTTGTCGAAGCCGCCGGAACCGCGGCAACTCTCTCTCCGATTGGGACGCGCGGGGCGTAAAATAGGTATGAAATCCCACAGGAGGGTCCTCACTCAAGTGAAAGTGCTCATCGTAGACGACGAAGCCAGCCAAAGAAGCGGTCTGGCGGCGATGCTCTCGGCTTGGAACATGACGCCGGAGACCGCCGCCGATGGGGAAGAGGCGCTGTCCAAGCTGGCCGAGTTTCCGGCCGACGTGATCCTGACCGATCTCAACATGCCCGGTTTGGACGGCTTCGGACTGCTGCAGCGCCTGCGGGATGCCGGCGATTCGACCCCGGCCATCGTGCTGACGGCCTTCGGAAACATCGAAAAGGCCGTGCAAACGGTGCACGAATTGGGCGCCTATTGGTTCCTCGACAAGCCCATTCAGCCGGGGGTATTGGAGGTGCTGATCCGCCGCGCCGGCAGCCACGCCGGACTGTTGGCGGATAAGCGCAATCTGGAGCGGCAGCTCGGCTACAAAGGCTCGCTGGGGCAACTGGTGGGCACCTCGCCCAAAATGCAGGAAATCTTTTCGCTGCTGCAACAAGCCGCGCCCAGCAAAGCCTGCGTGTTGATTACCGGCGAGAGCGGCACCGGCAAGGAATTGGTGGCGCGCACGGTACACGCTTTGAGCCCCCGGCGGCAGGGGCCATTCATCGCCATCAACTGCGCGGCGCTGCCTGAGACGCTCATCGAAAGCGAACTGTTCGGGCACGAGAAAGGCTCGTTCACCGGGGCTTCGGAGCGGCGCCCCGGTTGTTTCGAGATCGCGCAACGCGGCACCTTGCTGCTGGACGAAATCGGCGAGATGCCCATGCAGACGCAGGCGAAATTACTGCGCATCCTGGAAGATTCGCGGGTGCGGCGGCTGGGGGGGAAGGCCGAATTCGAAGTCGACGTCCGCGTGGTAGCCGCCACCAACAAGCTGCCCGAAGAGGCCGTGCGCGGAGGCCAATTGCGCGAGGATCTGTTCTACCGGTTGAACGTTTTCCAAGTGCACATGCCGCCTCTGCGCGAGCGCAAGGCCGACATCCCCGCCCTGGCGGAGGTTCTGCTGGCGGATCTCAACCGCAAACACGAGTGCCGGGTCGCTGAAATCTCGCCGGCCGCGCTGGAAGCCTTCGAACGGCACAACTGGCCGGGCAACGTGCGCGAGCTCCGCAACGTCATGGAGCGGGCCGTGATCCTGGCGGGCGAAGGGGCCATCGAGCGCCGGCATCTGCCGGCATTCATGCTGCAGGGAGCGGTGGCGGTGGCCGCGGGGACTGGTTCGGCCCTGGCGGCTGCGTCCTTGCCCGAGGATGCCGAGTCGGTACGATTCGCCGTGGGCACCACCGTGGAAGAAGCCGAAAAAGGGCTGATTCTGCGCACCCTGGAGCATACCCGGAATAATAAGACGCGGGCCGCCGAGATCCTGGGGATCAGTTTGAAGACCCTGCACAATAAGCTCAAGGAGTATGGCGCGGCGAAGGAAGAAGAGGCGGGAGCGTAGGGTGGCCGGTGAAAAAGCTCAGCGCCAAGCCATGCTCGAAACGTGCCTGGCGTAGTGTCCAATAAATAACCGGACAGGCCATGGGCCGGCGTAGTTCTCGAACTTCGTGATGGGCGCCAGCGGCGTAGTGTCCAATAAATAACCGGACAGGCCATGGGGCAAGCCAATCCTGGCCAATGCCGCATACCTTTCGCGACTGTAATAATGCAGTGGCTTCGGCACTCGCGAGAAATGACCCAGGTTTGCTCACGAAAAGTGACCCACCAAACCGGCGAAAAGGCCCCCCGCTAAACGTGCGACGGGATGATTCCGGGGCCTCGCCGCCAGTGCCCCCGCCGTGAGAAGCCAGGAACTTGCACGCCTTCGGCGTGGATGAAATCGCCTGGGTGGTTTCTTGCCCTCGGGCAAGGCCTGTTCTTCGGGTGGGTCACTCTATCCGAGCACAAATGGGTCATTTCTCGCGAGCGCCGGCGTGCAGTGGCCAGGTCCGCGGCGATTGAGTCGCAACCAGCGCGGGAATTCGTTCGTCTTGGGCCCAATCTTGCCCTCTGGAATCGGATTTTGCCCGGGTTTCCGGCAGAGATCCGTGTCAGAAACTCGGCTGCTTAATTCCCGTCGCAAAAAGTATGCGGCATTGGCCAATCCTGGCTTGCAGCCGCCTTTCAGGCGGCTCTTCCTGTTGCGCGCTGTCCATCCATTTCGCGGACATTACACGCGCTTGCCAAGAAATAACCCCTCCCTTTGGCCGCCGCTGGGAAACGCAACGCGCCAATACGGAGCCGGGCTCAGAGCGGTCGCCGCGAACTGACACGGTCATTTCGCGACGAGTCTATCGCCCGCTGTGCAGATTGTTGTGAATGGCGTAGAGCGCCAGTTCCAGCCGGTCCGATACACCCAACTTGTCGAAGATGTTGTGCAGGTGGTTCTTCACCGTCTGCTCGCTGATGAACATCTTCTCCGCCATTTCCTTGTTCTTAAACCCTTGGGCCACGAGCGCCACAATCTCCCGTTCGCGCTGGCTGAGTGGAGAACGCTCGCGTTCGCGAGGGCTTGACTGCGCCGCCGAAGGCGCCGGGGTGTCGTCGTTGGCGACGAATTGCCGGATGACCGCCGCCGTAGTGTGCGAATCCAGCCAGATTTCCCCGGCATGGACCTTGCGGATGCTCTTAATGAGCAGTTCCGTAGCCGTCTGCTTCAGCACGATACCAGAGGTGCCAAGCTTCATGGCCTGGACGAACTCGTTCTTATCGTCGGACGCGGTCAACACAATGACCCGCGTTTTATTCTTGCCGGCTTGCAAGCGCTGCAGGGTGGCCAAACCATCCAGCCCGGGCATCTTGAGGTCCAGCAGGAGGATGTCCGGCGCATACTGCTGAAGCACATCCAGCACTTGCTTGCCGTCCTGAGCCTGCGCGACTACCTCAAAGTCTTCCTCCAAGGCAAGCAGCTTGCAGAGGCCGTCCCGAAAGATGGGGTGGTCGTCGGCTACCACAATTCGAATTTTCGAACCCGCAGGTAGCCCCACGCCGGTGTTGTTGTCAGGCATTACGTCTCCGCTAGGGTTAATTGTAAAGTTCTAATAGTACCAAGTCAAATTAGTATTGGCGATCTTTTAGGGCGTACTCCCGTGAACTTCGGTAATCTTGCCGGATTTTGGACGGTTTGCAGGGGAGGACCATCGATTCCGGGCGGATGCGCACTTTTGGACTCCGGCTTTGCTAAGGTGAAAGGAATATGAGCGAAGAATTGGCCGAAGTTGATTTTCAACGGTTCTGGCGACGGCTGCAACAACTTGGGCTCAATGCGTATGAATCGCGGTCTTATCTGGTGCTTTTGGGCCATCACAAGTTCAAAGCCCTGGAACTGGCGGCGCGCGCGCACGTGCCCCGGCAGAAGATCTACGAGGTGCTGGACAGCCTGGTGGAGAAGGGTTTCGCGCAGGTGGTGCAGGAGAAGACCAAGCTGTTTTCGGCGGTCGAGCCGAGCTTGGCGATTCCAGGCTATCTGGGGCGCAAACGGCAGATTCTGGAACAGCAGCTGACCGACAACGGACGCTCCGGCGGCGCGCTGATCGAAGACTTGAAGGCTCTATATTCGGAAGGCCAGGGCGGCCGCGGCACACTGGATTTCCTGCGGATTGTCTCCGAGCCCACGCAGACGGCCGCGGAGTATCGCCGCATGCTGGCGGAGGTGCGCTGGGAATACCTGGAATTTTCCCGGCCGCCGTACGCCGTGGATCCGCTGGACGAAAAGCTGGTGAAACAGGCCGGCGCGAACGGCGTGGCCTGCCGGCTGCTGCTGGAGGCGGCGACCCTGGACTCCGACCACCGCCAGCGGTTGACCGAGTACGTGGCTGCCGGTGTGGAAGTCCGGCTGGCCGAGTCCCTGCCCATGAAACTGGCTCTATTCGACGGGCAGCATGGGTTGATCGCGCTGCTGGACCCGGTGATCACGCGGCCCACGTGGACCGCCGTAGTGTTCCACCACGAGGGGATGGGCGAGGCCATGAAAGGCCTGTTCGAAGAGCACTGGCGGAGAGGGCGGAGCCTGTAAACCCAAAACCGGCGGTTGAGACGCCGCCGGAATAGTTTTCTCCTTCAGCCGCAAGTGTTTGCAGCAAAGGCAGTTGTCACCCATTGGGTAAACTGCGCGGCAGTTGAAACTCCAGACAGGTCGCGGACTTGCCGACCGTGCTGAGGGTCAACTGCCGTTTTTCGGGTAAATAAGGCTTGACCCTGGAACGATTCCAGGGTGGATACTGCCGTCAGGAGGGCAACTCTGACTTCGCATCCAGCGACGCTGAGCGCCGGTCAACTGGCGCGTCTTTCCGGCGTCAGCACCGATTCCCTGAGGCATTACGAGCGCGTAGGCGTGCTACCCAAACCGCGGCGCACGCCCGCGGGCTACCGTCAGTACCCGGCTGAAGCAGCGGCGCGCGTGCGCATGATCCGGCGCGCGCTGGCGCTTGGTTTCACGCTGCGCGAGCTCGCTCGCGTTCTTGGTGTGCGGGAAAAGGGCGGTGCGCCGTGCCGCGAGGTGCGTGCCATGGCGGCCGCCAAACTCGCGGAATTGGACCGGCAACTCGCCGAACTGGCCGCTCTGCGCGACCACCTGGAGCAGTTGCTGGGGAATTGGGATGCCCGGCTCGGCGGCGTTGCCCCCGGCACGCGCGCCGGCCTGCTGGAAGCCTTGGGAGAGATGCCCGCCGGAAAAGGAAAAACGGTATGAAATCCACAATTCTATGCGTTGCGCTGGCGCTCGCCTGCGCCTCGAATGCGCGGCAGGCCGCCGATCGTCACGACTCCGTCAACCAGCACGGAGATCACGTAATGGGCTTTTCACACGAAAAGACCACCCACCATTTCCGGCTCTATGCGGACGGGGGCGCCATCGAGGTTACCGCCAACGATCCGCGGGACAGCGAGAGCCGCGATCAGATCCGCATGCACCTGGCGCACATCGCGGGTATGTTCGCCGCGGGCGATTTCGATGCGCCCATGTTGATCCACGACCAGGTGCCGCCGGGTGTGCCCGTGCTCCGGAAATTGAAGGGCGATGTGAAATACCGGTTCGAGGAGTTGGACCGCGGGGGACGTGTGCGGATCTCCACGAAGAACGCCGAGGCGTTGCAAGCTGTGTATGAGTTTCTGCGGTTCCAGATTTCCGACCACCAAACCGGGGATGCGATTACGGTGGGCCGTTAGCGCGCCTCATTTGTGGCGGAGGCCGTGCGGCGCGCACTGCCAGCGTGAGTCGCCGACCCCTCTTGCACTGAGTGATGCCATTCTCATGATACTGGCTATCCACTTCAGTCAGGTCGCCCCCATCCGAGTAGCGCGGTGGATCGGGCGCCCTCGCTCGCGGCCGGCCCCCGGGGCCGGCGCGCCGGGAGCGGACGAGGTGTCCATCGCAGTCCACGGGAACCGCCCCACAAAGCCGCTGCCTGCGCTATCGCCTGAGTCAAGTGGATAGCCATTCTCATGACTTCGGGTGGCCCGCGCTGGGCCATGCCGGTTTAGGGCATGTCATGAAATAAGTATTCCAAACGTGGGGCGGCAATCTCGCCCGCGGACGCGTTTCCCTCGCGTCCAGCCGGCTGGAAAGCCCTCCCCCAGGGCGACCCCGGCCGGGATTGGCTGCCCCACAAATGCCCCTGTTATTTTGGGAATTCGGGCTTTGTAGTGGAACCAACGCGTTGCTGACCTCCCATCCCCTTTCCCTCTTCATTGATCTTCGCCCGCCACTCCTCGCCGTCAAGGGTTCGCTATGCCGCGCACAAACCGCGCGCCCTTGACGGCTCGGGGGTGGCGGCAAACCCGTATCTATCAAGAGGGAAAGGGGATATGCGGAAAGAGCCTGGTGCCTGCCAGCTCGATCGTCGGCCCTAGAACAACTCGGGAAGCAGTGGTCGCCACGGAGTCCTT
>Ga0182018_10002431_pt1 | contig 18664 bp, 24 predicted proteins | sample 812P2MmetaG_FD_120490 | JGI IMG/M metagenome (GOLD analysis project Ga0182018, IMG submission 120490) | Permafrost microbial communities from Stordalen Mire, Sweden - 812P2M metaG | ecosystem: Environmental > Terrestrial > Soil > Wetlands > Permafrost | place: Sweden: Stordalen | collected... | reverse complement strand
CGACTCCAAAATATGTGGAACCGCTGTCGGGTATTTTGGGGGAACGATTGATGTTTCCGCGTGAGTTTGCCGGGCGTGGGGATATGAGCCGGGGAGCGCTGATGTTGCGGGCGGTCCGCGACGGAGTTCAGTTGAAGTATGTGCCGGTTACGCGGCTTGAAGGTCACGGTGCGCCTAAGGTCTCGAAGGTAAAAGCTGCCGGCAAATCACGGAAAATTGCTGTCAGGCGAGGCGTGAAAAATTAAGGAGAAGGCGAAGATGCCCGGCTGAAGCCGGGCGCTACAAGTGCTGGAGCGGCGCGCTTGCTGGCTATCTGGGAAGATTGCGATTTTGTTTATTTTTCTGGAGTGATTGATGCATGTGTCGCGGCAGCAGCTTCTGGCTTTGTTTATTATCGCGCTTCCGATTGCGTCGATTGCGTGGACTGTGACGCATGAGGAGATCTTTCGGGAATTCCACGATTTGTGCCAGGCTAAGAGCGAAGGATGCCAGCGGCTCTATCAACGCAAATTCTTCTATCTCTTTACTTGCGAATACTGTTTCAGCCATTACGTCACAATCGCTTTCCTCATCATCACGAGGTACAAGCTTCTCTTTCCGGATTGGCGCGGTTACCTGATTTCCGGGTTCTCATTGGTCTTGGTAGCCAACGTATACGTGGCTATTTTTGCCAGGCTGCGTCTCGACATCAAAAAAGAGCGGGTTGAAATCAAGAAGGAAGAAGCCGCGGTGAAAGGCAAGCTGGGCGATTAATCGGACGCTCTTAAATCGCTGCGGACGCTACGGAACGCTGCGCGGTGTGCTAGGGCGTTTCATGTATTGCGGAAAGCCCAAAACGAAATATTCTCACTCAAGGAAACGAAACGCATTCTCGTGTGGTATCCGAGTTCTATCTGGGCTTCTTAAGGAGGCATATGGCATCGAGCGCTTGGAAGGGTTTCATTTCTTTCGGCCTGATCTCCGTGCCAATCCGGCTGTATGCCGCGGCGCGTTATTCGCATATCGCGTTCCATGAGATACATCGGAAATGTGGCACGCGAGTTCATCAGCAGCTTTATTGCCCCTATGACAAAGAAGTGGTGCCGCGCGACGAGCTGGCGCTGGGATACGAAGTGGAGAAAGACAAATACATACTCGTTGATCCAGCCGAGCTAAAGGCGCTAAAGCCGCAGTCTTCGACCTCCATGGAAATTCTTCAGTTTGTGAAGCTCGCGGAAGTAGATCCCATCTATTTTGAGACCTCGTACTTCTCCGTGCCGGAGCAGGCCGGCGAACGCGCCTATTCGCTACTACTTGATGTCATGGAGAAGATGGGTTACGCCGCAATCGCGAAAGTGACCATGCATCAAAGGGAGCGGACGGTGATTATCCGGCCTTATCAGAACGGGCTGATTCTCCACACAATTTATTATCCCAACGAAATTCACGAAGCCAAAGGCTACGGCAAGACGACCACGACGAATTTAAAAAAACAGGAGGTTGATCTTGCGGCGCAATTCGCCAAGGCACTGGTGAGGCCATTCCGGCCAGAGCAATTTCATGACGAGTATTCGGCGCGCGTGGAACAGTTGATTGAGAGCAAGAATAAGGGGAAACCCGCGCCGAAACCGGAGAAGGCGCGGCGGCTTGCGCCGGTTGTTGATTTGATGTCGGCGCTCAAGAAGAGCCTGGCGGATAAGAAATCAGGAGGGGTTTCCGGCGCGTCGAAGGCGAAGAAATTGAAGAAGACTGCGTAGTAAAAGCTCGTCGATAAACTTGTCACGAAATCCAATGCAGATCCCTCACCCCCCAAAAACCGGGGACTCGGGATGACACTCTCTATGCGCTCGGCCGGCTTTTCGGCCGACCCTACGAAACCGACGGCAACCGGCGGCGTGATCGTATGCGGATTGTGATCGGCACACTGAGGGAGCAATTCCCGATAATGTGGCTTCGAGGCGCTAGTCGTTTGATAGTGCGGTTGACTGGGCTGAGGCGACGATCAGGCCGTAGACGAAGTTACCGGAAGTGAATCCGGCGCGCATGGCCTTAAACGCCTGGAGATACGACACGAAATGAGTTCCGTATTTCGCAGCCAGGGCCCAGAAGTCTTTGTCCTTAATAATATCGAGGCACAGGTCCCATGTTTTGGCGCAGTTTTTATTTAAGACTTCGCGGCGCGTGATTCGCAGGCCGTTCGAAATGAGGAATTGTTCGTAGTCATCCATCGCTTGCAGTTCGACGAACATGCCCTTTTCGATAGGCTCGATGTATTTCCCGGTCTCCTCGCGGGTGAGATTTTCTTTCTTAAACCAATCGGTGATCGCGAACGAGCCTCCCGGCTTCAACAGTTTGGCAGCGGACGCAAAAAACTTTCGGCGGTCCTGATAGTGGGAGATGGATTCAACGGACCAGAGAATGTCAAATGTTTTCTGGAAGTTCATCTCTTCGGCGTCCATTAATAAAAACTTCGAGTCGAGTCGTTGCGCTGCAGCAGCCTGGATTGCCATTTCGACCTGTACGGAGGAAATAGTTATGCCGGTGACGCGGGCGTTATAGTGTTCGGCCAAGTAAAGACTGCTGGCGCCGAAGCCGCAGCCGATATCGAGAATATCTGAGCCGGGTTTTACGTTTGCGAGCCGAGCGAGATGCTCGATCAGCTGGAGTTGCGCTTTTTCCTTGGACTCATCGCCGCGAATCCAATATCCGTGATGAAGATGCTCGCCCCAGAGCGAGCGGTAGTAGGGACTGACGAGGTCGTAATGCTCGATGATTCTGCGCTTATCGTTTGGGCGAAATATTGCGTCTGTTGCTTGTAAGCGCGCGCTAGTCTGAGCCACTTTTAGCCTCGTGTGATGGATGCGTTGACATTGTACCGTTAAGGCGTAATTCGAACTGCACCTAAACTGCATCTAACCGCTTTTCGAGGGAAGATAAAAAGGTTCGGGTCGTTTGATCTGGAGAGGCTACGTGGCCGGCAAGCTATTCAACCCTGTGCCGGGGAAAAGTGTGGATTCATATGAGAATTACAATTGTTGTCGCGATGGCATTGTTGGGCGTTTGCGGAATTGCGAATGCGCAGAAAAATCCATTGAGCGGTGTGCACCGGTTGCGAATTGAGGACGTGCGTGACACTTTTTCAGCGTCAGATAACGGAATTGTTTCTCGGGGCATCGAAGTGCACGCCCGTGCCGGTAAGATCTGGTACACACTGTCTTGCACGCTGGAAGACGGAAAGGTCCCGCCGGATTTTTGCCCGAGCTTGGTAATAGGAAAAACGTATTCCGTCTCGATACGGCAGAACGCGGACGGAGTTTTTGTCTCTTTCGACGCGACGCCTAAACCAAACAAAGAAATGATGTTCAAATCTGCGGCTGCAACCAAAGAATGGTGAAACCGATTTCTTCGGTTCCGCTGGAGGTTTGTGGAGCCGAGGGGGAGACTTGAACTCCCGACCTGCCGATTACGAATCGGCTGCTCTACCAACTGAGCTACCTCGGCTTGCTGAATCACTGTAGCATCCGCTGGGAAAAAGTGTCAAACGCGCGGTGCATTGGCGTTTCGCGCGCTTGCAGGATTGCCGTTAGTGCGAGAAGGGGTACATCAGCCAGGCGATGAATATCCCAACGACCACAAACGCGGCGAAAGATCGCGCTGCATACTTGATTCGGTCGATCGCGGCGCCTTGAATCAGGCCGGCGAGAATCACGGCGAGAACGAACGCGAAAAACAGGAAGAGTTGGAAGTGGGTGGGCATTTTCAGCTTCCGTGCGGGCGCTGCCGCTCACAGAAATTCATCGCTTCCTGCCGATGGCAATCTCGCAGGCGTCGATGATGCACAGAAAATTCGCAACGCCGGCCGCCGCAAATAATCGTGTGCCGTAGTCTCCCGCTGCCCGAGAAATATCCGGGCCCGAGCGTTCGAAAACGTGCGCGAGAAAGTAGAAGATGCCGGTTCCCGCGTCGCCAACCGCGCCCAGGAACGCGAGCGGGTCTACCCTAGGATCAACGGGCGGTAGAACCGAAAAAACAACGCCGCGGAGGTGATAGCTCATCAGCGCGAGTCCGCCGATGGCGGCGAAAAACGCGATACCTCGCGCCCAGCGCCCAAGAATAATGTGTCCGAGGCCAGGCACCAGCCACGCGGCAACGCCGATAAAAATCGGCGAAATATTTTGAGTGGCAGACGGATTTTCCGCGGAGGTGGCGCTCACGTTGGATTACGCAAGAATCGGAATGATCTCTTTCTGCACGGCGCCGGTTGTGCGGGCTTCGCGATCGCCGATGTACACATTCACTTCGGTACGGATGCCGAACTCGGGCAGATAAATTCCCGGCTCGATCGAAAAGCAGGTGTGCGGAACGATGCGTCGGTCGTCGCGCGTTTCGAGACCGTCCATGTTTGCGCCGTTGCCGTGGACCTCCTGGCCGATGCTGTGACCCGTCCGGTGCACAAAATACTTTCCGTAGCGCGCCTTACGAATCACTTCACGCGCGGCTCGATCAACTTCCCAGCCGTGAATCGTCTTACCTGCAGCGATCGAATCCTTGACGAATCGCACGGCGCTGTCGCGCGCCTCCCTCGCAATCGCAAAAATCTTGGCGTACTTCTCCGGCACGCAGTCGCCGAGGTAGCCGACCCAGGTGATGTCGTAAAAAACGCTGCCGGGGCGCTTCAATTTCGCCCAGACATCGAGCAGAAGCAAATCGCCCGCCTCAATCTGCTTCGAGCCCTGGCGCCTCGGCTCGTAATGAGGATTCCCATTGTTCGGCTGCACGGCGGCGATCGGGCCATCCGGCGCGTAGAGCGAGTGCGCCTCGAACTGCTCCTGAAACCATTGCTGCAATTCGTATTCGGTGAGCGCCTTGCGGGCACGGACGAACGAGCCCGCGCGCGCAAACGCGTCCCGCGTAATTTGATCGACGAGTTTTCCGGCCGCGAGGTGAGACGCGAGTTGCTCGGGCGACCAGCTCGCCTCGAATTTCTGAACGAGATCGCCGGAACTGACGACTTTCTTGCCGAGCTTGCGGATGAATTCCACAGTGCCCGCGTCAACGAGGCCGATATATGGAATGTTGTTCTGCGGCGAATATTGCATCACGACTGTCTTCGCGCCGCTCATCACGCGGCCGAGGAGCTTGTGCTGTTCCTCCCACCCGGAATATTCATATTTCCGGCCGGGCAAACTATCGAGCATGCCCGCTTCGATTCGATGCACAAGTTTTCGCGGCTCGCCGCGCGATGGAATGAAGTAATACCATCGCCGGGTCGCGAGCCCGTCCAACGGAAGCTTCAGAATCCGCGCGGCGATCGGATCGCGGTGATGATGATCGTAGAACAGCCAACCGTCGAAGCGGCTCGCGCGTAATTCTTTCTGAATGGCTTGGATATCGGGCATGTGTTTTCCCTGAAGGGCGAACCTGGCCTCGCGTCAAGCGCTCTCTGTCAGAAGCGCGTGCACTTGGCTGGGCGTGACTCCCTGAATCTCAATTCGTTTGATGCGGCTTTTGCCGCCGCCGGCGATTCTAACAGCCGTAAACGGTATCTTCAAACGCACCGCGAGAAATCGGCGCAGCGCTTCGTTCGCACGATACTCCACCGGCGGCGCCGTCAACCGAATTTTCATCGCGCCTTCCATTTCGCCGGCGATGGCATCGCGGCTGGCCCTCGGTTGAACGCGGACCGTGAAGACGACACCGCCCGCACGCCCGGCGATATCAATCATCGCGGGACTCGTGCGCCGAATAGCGCTGTGCCGACACGAATCTGCGTCGCGCCCTCTTCGATCGCGACTTCAAAATCGTGGCTCATTCCCATGGACAAGTCGCGAAACGAGTCGGCGGCCGCGGCGCCGAAGCGCTGGCGCATATTTTCGCGGAGTTGCCGCAAATGCTGGAAATACGGCCGAACGTGCTCAGGATTTTCGAGGAACGGCGGAATTGCCATCAGGCCTCGCAACTCCAAACGCGGCAATTGAAGAACGGTTTCGATCAGACTTGGCAGGTCCGCGTCGGTCACGCCGGATTTCGATTCCTCGGTGGCCAATTGCACTTCGATCAGAACCGGCAGCTTCGACGCATCGGCTTTGCCGCGCTCGGCCCATGCGGCATCAAGCTTTCGCGCGAGCGCGATTGAATCCACGGAATCGATTGAGTCAAAGATTTCGGCGGCACGGCGAGCTTTGTTGCTTTGTAGATGGCCGATCAGGTGAAATGTCGCGGGCAGATCTGTGACGGCTTCCCGCTTCGAATCAAATTCCTGCACGCGATTCTCGCCGAAGTGGCGCAGGCCGAGTTCGTGAGCGGCGCGGATAGCTTCTGCGGAAAAAGTTTTGGAGACGGCTACGAAAGTGATGTCCTCGATCCCGCGGCCAGAGCGCTCCGCTGCACGGGCAACATGCTCTTGAATGCTCGCAAGATTGGATTCGAGCGCGCTTCTATCGACAATCACGCTGCAAATATTAGCACGGCGACTTAGCAAGCTCGTCTTGCAGCGATGGGCAATTGTAGTTGCGGACTTTCCTGCGCCGGCGAACAGAGTGCCCGGCTGAAGCCGGCCGCTGCAATTGCTGACATCGGCGCGCTTGCCCATAAAGCTGATTTCACGCGAAGAGCTGGGCGTAAGCGGCGCTGGAGTGGTGTGCTAGACTGATGCCCACGCATGCCTGCACGCGGAAAATTCATCGTATTGGAAGGAATTGACGGCTCCGGAAAGCGAACCCAGCTTGATCTCCTCGTCCGCGCGCTTTCGGGCCGCGGAATTTCGACCGAGCAAATCAGCTTCCCGCGCTACGACGGATTTTTTGGCAGCCTCGTTGCGCGATATTTGAACGGCGACTTTGGGACGCTCGAAGCCGTAGACGCACATTTTTCATCGCTTCTCTACGCCGGAGACCGCTTCGAAGCTAAGCCCAAGATCGAAGCAGCTCTCGCGTCGGGCAAGAGTCTCGTAGCAGATCGCTACATCGCGTCCAATCTCGCGCATCAGGGTGCGCGCGCGCAACGCGAGAAGCGGCAGGAATTTCTAAGCTGGCTGAAGAAGCTCGAATACGAAATCTACGCGCTGCCCGCGGAGGACGTGGTGATTTACTTGCGCGTTCCCGTCGATGCGGCGCATCAGCAAATCGGCGCAAAGGGCGCCCGCGACTACACGAAACTCCATCGCGACATTCACGAGTCGAATTTGTCCCACCTGGCCGCCGCATCGGAAGTTTACGATTCCCTGGCGCGCGCATCTAACTGGGTGACGATCGAATCGTTCGATGCGGAGGCGGGAGCGATGCGCCCGCCCGAGGAAATTCATCGCGACGTTCTCGCCGCGATTGACACGCGCGTCTTTGCATCCATTTTGCCAACAGGGACAACGAGCTAACGAACATGGGTTTCGATATATTCATCGGAAACGAACGCATCGTCTCCGCACTTCGATCGATGCTGAGGTGTGACCGCGTGCCGAGCGCCTTGCTCTTCACCGGCCCGCGCGGCATCGGCAAATTCACGCTGGCGAGGATGTTCGCGCAAGCCTCGAACTGCGAGCGCCTCAAGGATGATTTCTGCGGCGAATGCGACCCGTGCGTACGAATCGCGCGGCTGGCCGATCTCACTCCGTTGATGGAGCGAGGACTAGCTGAGCGCGGCGAGAGCGCCGACGCGGCGATGGTCGAGCGCGTGCCCTTGATCATCGAAACGAATCCTGATGTCTGGGCAATCGTGCCGGATCCGGTCAGGCTCAAGACACCAGTCGCGCGCCCGATGATTCGCGTTGGCCAGCTCCGCGCGGTCCAGCGCGCTGCTTACTTCAAGCCGCAAGGGCGGCGGCGCGTGTTCATTCTAGACGGCGCCGATACAATGCGATGGAATGACGCGGATATTTTCCTCAAGATACTCGAAGAGCCGCCCGAATGCTCCACATTGATACTCATCGCGCCTCGGCCTGACGCGTTGCTTCCGACAATCCGTTCGCGCTGCATTCAGTTCCATTTCGCGCCAGTGCCCGCGACGCAAATCGAGGAATTTCTCGCTGAGCGCACCTCCGAGAAGGCCCCCGATCGCAAATTGGCGGCTCTCATCGCTGAGGGAAGCCCCGGAGCCGCGCTGACGATCGATCTCGTGGAATCCGCGCGACTGCGACGGCAAGTTCTTCGTCTGATCGAGCTCGGAATTCAGGGTGAAAACTATCACGATATTTTTACGGCCACGGCGCAGCTCGCGAAGCAGGAAAAGGAATCGTTTGAAAACATCATGGCGCTGTTCTATAGTCTGTTGACAGACCTGCTTGAGATTTCTGTAAATTCGAAAAATTCCTCGCTGCGGAACCCTGACCTTCGGCGAGAGCTAGATGCACTGGGCAACAAGGTAGATCTCGAATGGGTCAACCGGGCAGTTTCCAGCCTTGACCAACTGTCGAGCCGCTTACGTCGCAACGTCGGCCGGCAACTCGGTCTTGACGCCGTTACAGTATCGATGGGAGCCCACTGAACGGCGGCGCTGCTAGATCAGCAACTTCTGTTTCATGTAATTCGTTTGAAACCAAAGCGAAGTTCCCGGAATCATAAGAGTCAACGCAATAAGGCAACGAGGAGTCATTATGGTGAACCGCAAGCTTTTCCGGTCGTCGTTGACCGAGGTGAAGGAACAGTATCCACAGCGCCCGGCGCATGGACCGCAGCCACAGCAGCCGCCGCCGCGGAAGAAACCAGCTCCTCCCGATCAGACGTTCGCGGAGAATTTTTATTACGTGAAGCAGATGCAGGCGCACACGCCCGTGGCCGTAGTGCTGACGGACGGCGAGGTCTTGCGTGGGACGATTGAGTGGTATGACCGCGATTGCATCAAGTTGACGCGACTCGGCAGCCCGAACCTTATGATTTACAAGCACACGATCAAATATTTGTTCAAAGATGGCGATGACGCCGCGCTGGGCGGGAACGGCAACGGGCAGGGCTAACATTTGATCAGCTGGCGATTCGGCAGCTTGTGATCCGAGCAGTTAATCCGGACGAACCCTGTAAGAGGACGGCGCTAACGATGCCGTCCTCTTTTTTGTTTCGTGCCGCGGTGGATCACGGCGAAGGTCATTAGGGCCTTGCCCACGAGGCGCTTCGCGTCGTCGGTAATATCGCAATCAACCACACCGAGATTTTTCCCCAGGCGAAGCACCTGCGCGCGAGCCAGCACTTCCCCGCTTGCCACGGTCTCCAGATAATTTATTTTCATTTCGACGGTGGCGACGCGCGAGCCGTGCGGAAGGTGGAAATAGATCGAGAGGCCTCCCGCCGTATCGGCCAAGGCTGCCAGAATGCCGCCATGAACGACACCATGGACCTGCAAATGGCGCTTTGCGACTCGCATTCCGATGACGACGGATTCCGGGCCAGCTTCGCGCAGGGTAAATCCGAATTGGCGGGAAGTAGTGCTTGCGGTGAGGCGTTTGGCAAGCTCGTGAGCGGTTAGAGTTTTGCGCAATTTGGCTGGTTGTTTCATATCAGCACGTATTTTCCATTCTTCGTCATCACGTCCATGAGGAATGGCCCGAGTTCCCGGACGCAGGGACCTCCGGGCTCTGGGTGATAGAACCAGCGACAGCACCACATTTGAGTTCCTTAAACCCGCGAAGCATCGTTCTTCATTCGAGAGCGTCTAATGTAAGACGCGACGACGCCGTCCTTATATCCGTAGGGGCAGGATCTCAGATTCGCCCTACTCTGCTCGCGCGAGTCGCCAATCTAGCATCTGCAATTCGAGCCGGCAAGCAGCGATGATAGAGTGAGAGGCCCATGAGAATCGGAATCACATGTTATCCAACGTACGGTGGCTCGGGAGTTGTTGCCACGGAGTTGGGAATCGAGCTCGCGGCGCGCGGGCACGACGTCCATTTTATCAGCTACGCGATGCCGATCCGCCTGCACGGAGCGAGCGAGCACATCTTTTTCCACGAAGTCGAGGTCATCAGCTACCCCTTGTTCGATGATCAGCCGTACACGTTGGCACTCGCGGTGAAAATGTTTGAAGTCGCGGAAGAAGCCAATCTCGATTTGCTGCACGTTCACTACGCGATTCCGCATTCGGTGAGCGCGTTGCTGGCACGCTCGATGGCGGCGCCGCGTAAGCTTCCCTTTATCACCACGCTTCACGGCACGGATATCACGCTGGTCGGAAACGATCGCAGCTATCTGCCGATTACCCGATTTTCGATCGAGCAAAGCGATGGCGTTACAGCGATATCGAAATATTTGAAGGACCGCACGATCAAAGAATTCGACACGCACCGGCCCATTGAAGTGATTCCAAACTTTGTGAACTGCGAGCTTTATTGCCGCTGCGAAAACTCGCGATTGCGCGGGCAGTGGGCTCCGAATGGCGAGCCGATTCTGATGCATCTCTCAAATTTCCGGCCGGTGAAGCGCGTGACGGACGTGGTCGAAATCTTTGGACTCGTGCGAGAGAAAATGCCGGCAAAACTTGTGATGGTCGGAGACGGGCCGGATCGAGGCGCCGCTGAATATCTGGCGCGCAAGAAGAAACTCTCGAAGGACGTCATTTTTTTGGGCAAGCAGGACAACGTGCAGGAGAAGCTTTGTGCGGCGGACCTTTTTCTATTGCCCAGCGATCTCGAATCGTTCGGGCTGGCCGCGCTCGAGGCCATGGCGTGCGAAGTGCCGGTGATTGCGTCGGACGTGGGTGGCTTGCCCGAGGTCGTCACGCACGGCGTTGACGGATATCTCGTCCCGCCGCGCGATGTGGCTGCTGCCGCGAAGTATGCGATTGAAATTCTGTCGCTTCCGGATCGCGGGCGGGAGATGGGAAAACTTGCCAGGATTAATGCGCGGAATAAATACTGCGCGAACGATATCATTCCGCAATACGAAGCTTACTACCGCGCAGTCCTCGAGTCGCCTGCGGGCGCGCGGGCTTAGCTCGATCTCAATTTACTGCCCCGGGAGCGGGATTGGTTTCAGCGTGGCGATAATCTGATTGATGTTGGCCTGCGTCAGCTTGGCGCCTGAAGAAGCGGTGCACATGATCAGCATTTTGAATTGCCGGTCGTGTTCGTTGAACGCACGAATGGCGATGTTTTGCGAGCGTTCCGGGTTTCCGAACTGCAATCCGCGAATTCTGTCAGATTCAAACTGATACGTCCCGCCGGGCAATTCCGTATCGAGCGACAGTTTCCAGACGAGAAGAGTGTTGAGGCGCTCGGAGTCGAACCGCGGCATGAAGGGCGAGGCTTGAGCGGGAGATGCGTTGTAAATCGCGGCAAACAAATCAAAATTCGAATCGAACGGATGATCGCCAAAAACCGCCGCGATACGCTGCTGCTGATCCGGGCTGTCTCCTTTGAACGATTTGAGAGTATCAGCCTGGTCTTCTGGCAGCTCGATCCGAATTACTTGACCGGACGGAAACTTGTCTTCGATAAAATCCGGATCCTGCGTCGTCTTGGCAGGACCCTTCCACGGCGCTTCGCACTGGTAATTGAAGAATTCGAGATGCGTGGTTTGGCCCGGCGCTGCAGGCGGAGCCGCGATCGTTAGCGGCTGCGCGGTGACGAAGAGCGATGCTTCGCGAGAGCCCCATTGCTTGGCGTCGAAGTAGATCAGCGTTTGCAGCCCGTAAAACAGGATGTAGGCGGCGACGCCGATCAGCACGATCACTAAAATAATCGCGGAATAGCCTTCGTTCGCGTTTGCGTCTGAGCTCATCAGCAGGAATCCCCGTGGTGCTGCGATGCGAATTCTACGTCCGCAGATGCACGGGCCCAGACGAATTCGCGGCACAGCCTAGCCTCTCGCGTGCTTGCGAAATCTTGGAGTTGATTACGAGAAAGAACGCGGAGCATGTGGCAGGTCAAGCTAGGTTGCCGTCGGAAGCGATGTGACCAGATCGGGGATCTCAATTTGAATGTGAGTGCCCGCGCCTTCCTGGCTATGGATGTCCATGCGGAATTCGTCGCCATAGAGCAGGCGCAAGCGCTCGTGGACGTTGCTGATTCCGATGCCTTGCGCGTAGACGCCCGTCAGGCGATCCTGCGGAATGCCCAGTCCATTGTCCTCGACCTCGATGAAAAGCCGGCCATCGCTGCGGCGCGTGCGAAGATGAATCTGGCCGCCTTCGAGTTTGGGTGCCAGACCGTGCTTGATCGCGTTTTCGATCATGGGCTGAAGCAGCATGCTGGGCACGAACGCGTCGAGCGTTTCGTCGTCGATTTCCTTGAAGATTTGGAGCTTGTCGCGGCCGAACCGTACGACTTCGATGTCGAGATAGTCGTCAATGAAACTGATCTCGTCGCGTAGGGGCACGAACGTCTCGTGCTTGCGCAGAAGCCTGCGCAGGATGTTCGAGAGCTTCAATACAATTACGCGCGCTGTATCGGGATCGTAGCGAACCAGCGATGAAACCGTGTTGAGCGTGTTGAATAAAAAGTGCGGATTGATCTGGCTGGTCAGCGCGTCCATGCGCGCTCGCAGCAACAGCTGCTGATTCTGCTCGAGGTTCATTTCCGTTCGCGTGTTATTCCAAATCTTGATTGGCATGGCCACCGACATCACCGCGGACAGAATGATCAGCAGAAGATAAGGCCACTCCGGCGAATCGAAGGCGAATAGCCATTGCGAGGGCACGGCCCGATGAAGCTCCACCCGCCCGAATTCGAGCAGGGCGCAGCTGAAGAGCGGAAGCATGGCCCAATTGAATTTTCCGCGCCGCAGAAGATCCACGACCGACTTCGGAATGCTCAGAAAAAGGAATGGGCCGAAATGCCAGATGTCTTCTTTGCGCGGCATCGCCTGCCTGATCATTCCCGCGAAAAGTCCCACGAGAGCGGCCATTGGGCTCGAGAGCCACTCATGATTGCCGAATGCCGGCAGGCTAATCAACGAACCGCCCAGCAAGCCCACCATCCGGCCACCGAGAAGGCCCATGAGAAACGAGCCTTCAAGAGTCAGGTCGAAGAATTTATATCCGAGGAGCCGCATCAGTACGCCAATGGCCAGAGGCGGCGTCAAAAATAAGAGCAATAGGACTTTTTGGTCGGAGTCGCGATTCTCGTTGAATAGAATTTTGCGAAATGTGGCGAAGCGCACGAGCAAGGCGGCGAGCGATGCGGCCCAGCCGACTTTCAGCACCAGCGCAAGGATGAGGTCTTTGCCGGAGGTCAGTAGGTCCATGGCTCTTGCGGATTACGCTCGATGCAACGCGACGCTAACGCATTGTCGGTCAATTCATCGCGGGATGTAAAGCGCGAGCCGTGCGGCGCGAGAGCGATGCGAAAACGCGGCTCCTGCTATAATGCGAAATTCCAATGGCAAAACGAAAGCAGACCGGGAAACCACGAATCGTCGCGCGGGCAAAATTGCCGACACGTTTCGGCAATTTTGAAATTCTTGGCATCGAAGGGCGCGGCCCGTCGGAGACGGCGGTCGCAGTCGTGAAGGGCAATGGCCGCCGCGCCGCGAGCAAAAATGCGCCTCTAGTGAGGATTCACTCACAATGCTTGACGGGTGACATCCTGGCGTCGGAGCGTTGCGATTGCCGCGCGCAACTCGAATATTCACTCTCAAAGATCGGCAAATCGCCGCATGGAATTCTTCTCTATCTTCCTCAAGAGGGCCGCGGCATCGGCCTGATGAATAAGCTAAAAGCCTACGAACTGCAGGACGCAGGAATGGACACGGTCGAAGCCAATCGCAAACTGGGATTCGCCGCCGATTCACGCGACTACCGTTTCTCTGCCGAAATCCTCAAGCTCTTGGGGGCGCGACGCGTGCGGCTGCTTTCGAACAATCCTGATAAAGTGAAACAGCTCGAAGACGCCGGCGTTCACATTGCGGAACGCGTCCCGTGCCAGCCGGAAACCAGCGACACCTCACGCGCCTACCTGCGCACAAAAAAGAACAAGCTCGGCCACATCCTCGCCGGCCTGTAGAAACTCGAAGAGAATTCTACGGCCGCCCCTCACACTGGCATGATGCGCTTCCCAATCCCGTTTGGCATGGCCTCTCCCATAATCGCGTAAAATTCTTCCGGAAACGAGAACTGCCCGCTGCCAGCCGAAAACCCGCCGTCAACGACCAGGGTGTGGCCGGTTACGAAACTGGAAGCTTCCGAAGCGAGGAAAAGCAGCGGCCCTACAAGCTCCTTTGGATCACCCAACCGGCCCAACGCCGCGCCTGCGGAAAGCCGCTCGATCATCGAGCTCATCGCTAAAAGCGGTTTCGTGAGTTCGCTGGGAAACCAGCCCGGCGCGATCGCATTCACGCGGACGCGGCGGTCGCCCCAACTGCACGCGAGGTTCTTGGTGAGATTGATCACCGCAGCCTTCGTCGCCTGATAAGCAGGCGCATTGTCCCGCCAGCCGGCCATTCCGGCAATCGAGGAAATGTTGATGATCGAACCGCCCTTGCCTTCGCGCAACATGGCCGCGCCAAATTCCCGGCAACAATACCAAAGGCCTAAAAGGTTGATGCGCACAGTCTGCTCGAATAGCTCGTTAGGAAGCATTTCCGGCATCGCACCGCCGTCGGCCACGATTCCGGCATTGTTCATGAGAATATCCACCCGGCCGAATTTTGCGAGAACCGCCGCGGCCATCTTGGCGACCTGCGCGGAATCGCCAACGTCGCAAACAAATGCCACCGCGGTGCCGCCCTGCTTCGCGATCGCATCCGCCACGCTCTGCAATTTTCCGGCACTTCGAGCGACCAGCGCCACTTGGGCGCCCGCTTCGGCTAATGTCTCGGCCATCGTCACACCGAGGCCATAGGAAGCGCCCGTCACCACCGCCGTTTTTCCTGCGAGATCAAACATGGAAGCGTGATTGTTCATCGAAAGCTGTCCTTCCGCGCGGATTGTCCGAGAGACTTACCCCGACGACGTCGTCGTGATTCAAAGCGATGCGCATTCTATACCAGCGCCTCCAATTGCGCGTGCTTCGAACCAGAACTTATGTGCAGGTTACGAGCTAAGCGTTGAATTAAACGGCGGGGCTTGTCTACCAATGGCGAAGCATCATTGCAACCGTGCTATAACACCGGCGAACGACGAAAGGAAAACATCATGGCTTACGTAATTCGGCAGACAGTCACGCTTAAAGTTCCTCCAAAAGAAGCTTACGAGACATTTCTCGATTCGGAGAAACATTCAGCAGTCACCGGCATGCCGGCGGAAGTGAATGGCGAGGTAGGCGGGAGCTTCTGGGCGTTCGGCGGGAAGATTCGCGGCAGGACTTTGTTGGTGGCGCCAGATCGGATGATCGTTCAAGCGTGGCGAGCAAGCCACTGGAAAAAACACGATCCCGATTCGATCCTCATTCTAATATTCAGCAAGGCGAAGGGCGGAGGGAAGATTGATTTGACTCACGTCAATGTGCCGGCTTACGACCGCAAAGGAGTGACGAAGGGCTGGCCGTCCTATTATTGGAATCCCTGGAAGGCTTACCTCGCAACGAAGAAAAAGACGGGCTAGTTCCCCGGCGTGGGCTCGCCGGAGCGACACGCCTGATCGGTGACACCTAGCCGCCGCCAACGAGCTGAACGATCTCATAGGAATCGTTGGCCTCAACGAGCGTTGCGCCCCACTGCGTTCGGGGCAACACGTCGCGGTTCCGCTCCACGGCAACCCGGCCTACTGTAAGCCCGAGATGCGAGAGCAAGGCCGCGACTGACATTCCGTCAGGCACTTCGTGTCGCTCGCCGTTAACCGTGATCGTCATTGTTTGGCCGCTGGCGTCTTCGCTTTGGCACGGAGATTAAAGCGAATTTCGCTTTCTCCAGCCGGAGCGATCGCGCGGATGACCAGCGTCGCGGCACCAACACCCGCGCTTGGCAGCGGGAATCTAATTTGAGCGCGGCCTGACGTATCCGTCGCCGCTTCATGATTCTGCGGCGGCGTGACTCCGTCAAGCCTCACTTCCACTCGCGCGCCCGCTATAGGAGCAGCGACATCGCCGCGTTCCCGAACCTCTACTCGCAAGTCGGCTTTACCGGATGACACCCAAGATTTTGGATTCAACAGCGTCACCGAGATTCCACCCGCCAATTTCGTCTCGGGCGCTACGTGCGCTGCCCCTGCGCTTGCTCCGTCAAAAACAATCGAGCCTGCTCGAAGCCCCTCAATTACTCCCCGATGCTGCTCCTGCACCTGCTCGTCCGCTGTTCCATCCAGCCGCGCGTAAGGCGACGAATGCCGATGGATCACGCGTCCCTCGAGATAGACCGCCGTGTCAATTTTCGCGTGGACTGCTCCCCGATCTTCCGTCTGCACATGAAACAGCCGGTTGCCAACGCGAACATTCGTATTGAATCCTCGACTCAATGCCTCGCTCCGCTCGCACCCGCGCCTCGAAATCCTACATCCATGGTCTCAAATTATTTTCAGATCGCCATTTGACCGCTATGCGCCTGCGCCGTTATTATAACAGCGCGCGAAACATGGACAGCAATCCCCTCGACGCATATGGCCCGTTGTTGCTGATGTTTATCGCAGCAATGGGCATTTCTGGGGCGATTTTGGTGCTTTCCGTCCTCGTAGGCCGGCACCGGCCGTCGCGCGCCAAGGATCAGCCTTACGAATGCGGCATTCGACCGACGGGAGACGCGCGCGAACCGTTCTCCGTGCAGTTTTACCTGGTTGCTCTCGTGTTCATTCTGTTCGACATCGAGGCTATATTTCTTTACCCCTGGGCCCTCGTGTACCGCGAGCTGCGTCTCTTCGGTTTTGTCGAGATGCTGCTCTACATTATAATTTTGCTGGCCGGTTACATTTACCTCTGGAAGAAGGGCGCGCTCGACTGGAATCACTGATCGCGCTCTCCGGAAACGAAACCACAGTGGATACGGCGGAATCGCAAAAGGATTCGTTTATCCAAAGGCTGCAGGAGTGGGACGCGCAGGCCGTCGCCGAAATCATCGAATTTCGTGGCGAAACGACGGTCGTGGTTCCGCGCGAGCACCTACTCCGCGCCGCGGAATTCCTTGTGAACGACCGCGCGCTGCAGTTCACATTTCTCTCCGACATCACAGCCGTTGACAAGTTCCCTATCGATCCGCGCTTCGAGCTGAACTATCACTTGCTGTCGCTCGAGTACCGAAAACGGATCCGCCTGAAAGTGCGCATTCCGGGCGACGATCCCCAAGTCCAATCAGTGACGTCAATCTGGCCGGCCGCAAATTGGCACGAACGCGAGGCGTTTGACCTGATGGGCATACGTTTCGAAGGCCATCCGGACCTCACTCGGATTCTGATGCCCGATGATTGGGAAGGCTATCCGCTGCGCAAGGATTATCCCGTCGAGGGATATCGCTGATGGCGACCATCGAAACACCTGCGGGCGCCGCGCAAACGATGGTCCTCAACATGGGACCGCAGCATCCTTCCACGCACGGGGTTCTGCGAATCGTGCTCGAGCTCGACGGCGAAATCGTCATAAGCGCGCGTCCGCACATCGGCTATCTGCACACCGGCATTGAGAAAAACTGCGAGAACAAAACATATTCTCAAGCCATCACGCTGACCGATCGTCTGGACTATCTCGCGCCGCTTTCGAACAATCTCTGTTACTGCCTGGCCGTCGAAAGACTGATCGGCCTCGAAATTCCTAAGCGCGCCCAATACATTCGCGTTCTTCTCACGGAATTGACTCGCGTTGCGTCGCATCTTGTCTGGCTGGGCACCCATGCCATTGACCTCGGCGCAATGACCGTATTCCTTTACTGCTTCCGCGAGCGCGAAGAAATCATGCGGATTTTTGAGCTGGTCAGCGGCCAGCGCATGATGACGAGTTATTTCCGGATCGGTGGGCTGGCGCTAGAACCGCCTCCAGGCTGGCTCGAACGCATCGCACGGTTCATGGATACGTTCCCCGGCCACGTCGACGAATACGAAACTCTGCTCACTCAGAACCGCATCTGGCTGGCGCGCACCAAAGGCGTCGGCGTGCTGAGCCGCGAGGACGCGGTCGCGCTTGGCGTGTCGGGGCCTACTCTTCGCGGCAGCGGCGTCGCCTACGACGTTCGCAAGATGTTCCCCTATTCAAGCTACGAAGAATTCGATTTCAACGTGCCGGTCGAAACTGCTGGTGATTGCTACGCGCGTTATCTTGTCCGCGTCGCCGAAATCCGCGAGAGCATCGAAATTATCCTGCAAGCCATGAAAGTGGTTCCACCCGCGGGCCCGATTCGAACTGAAGCGCCGGGAATTGTGCCGCCATCGCGCGAGGAAATGAAAACCTCGATCGAAGGGCTGATTTATCATTTCAAGATCTTCACGGAAGGGTTCGCGCCGCCGCCAGGAGAAGTCTACCAGTGCATCGAATCGCCGCGCGGCGAACTGGGTTTCTTTGTCGCGAGCGATGGTTCGGCGAAGCCTTACCGGGTAAAAGTTCGCGCGCCTTCCTTCGTCAACTTGCAGGCGGTTTCGAAGCTTGTCGAAGGACGATTGATCGCCGACGTCGTCGCTTGCATTGGCACTACCGACATTGTCCTGGGCGAGGTCGACCGATGATCGCCGGGGACAATAGGGAGAGAATGCAGCTTCCGCCGCAGCTCGAAACCAAATTTGCGGAATTGCTGGGGCGTTATCCGGTGAAGCGCTCCGCGCTCATCCCGATGATGCTCTACGCGCAGGATTACTACGGCTATCTCGGCGACGACATCCTGGCCGAAATCGCCATACGCCTCGAACTGAACAT
>Ga0182018_10002430_pt1 | contig 18669 bp, 12 predicted proteins | sample 812P2MmetaG_FD_120490 | JGI IMG/M metagenome (GOLD analysis project Ga0182018, IMG submission 120490) | Permafrost microbial communities from Stordalen Mire, Sweden - 812P2M metaG | ecosystem: Environmental > Terrestrial > Soil > Wetlands > Permafrost | place: Sweden: Stordalen | collected... | reverse complement strand
GTTTCGATCTGAGGACCGGCCTTCACCCTCCCGGTAAAGACAGTCTCGAACGAAAAAAGAATACAGCCTTCAGTCGCCTCGCGCCACCCGTCCACTCAACTTTGGCCGGTATAAAGCCGTTTAGGGTCAGCCCGCGCCAGTTGGTGGAAGGGCTGTTCTCGCTTTACCTGTTAGACTCGCTTAGCAACATGCTGAGCGGTAGGTGACCCTTATTTTCCACACCCTTGCTTCTTGATCTCTACCCGGCGATTCTTGGCTCGGCCTTCGTCGTTGCCGTTATCGGCGATAGGAACCTTCAGACCGTATCCGTGTGCGGTCAGGCGATCGGCCGCGATGCCCTTCGCGCGAAGCCACTCGAGGACGGCGTTCGCTCGCGAGTCGGACAGTTTCTGGTTGTAGTCGTCGCCGCCGACGTTATCGGTGTGTCCCTGCACTTCCAACTTAACGTCCGGTCTCGCTTTGAGCAACGCCTGTATTTTCTGCAGAATCGGCTCCGAATCCGGGCGCAATGTCGCTTTGTTGAAATCGAAATGGATGCCGTAGAGCGCGACGTGGCAATCCCGGTCCAGTTCCTTGCCAATGTCCTCGCCGCCAACATCGGCGACTTGGATCGTGTAGTCTCCGCCGCCGCTGTGCAAAGACGCCCAAAGATCGCGCCCGTTGGCATTGTAGTGCGCATTGAGAACCGCGTCTGCGTTGTGGACGTTCTGGATCTGTTTAACAATCGTCCAGCCCGCTTGCGTGAGCGCTTCGTGATAGACGGTGGCGAACAGGACCGTTGCTCGCAGCGGCGGAGGCAGGGTGTAGGACTTAATGATCGAGCCGCTGCCGACTACTTGCTTCTCGTGGGTGTTCTTGTCAACGTCCACATCTATCATCATTGGCGAGTCGTCGAGATGGCCGCTTCCGGCTGTAGAGCCGGGGAGCGGAGACAGATACGGAAAGTCACCGGTTTTAACGCTCACCACTTCGGGTTTCGCCGCCGGAGCGTTCAGTTTCAGCTTGAGAGCCGGCGGCCCCACTTCGACGAGGTCCAAACGCAGATCCTCTGCACTGTTAATCCAGAGACCGAGCCAGCTGTCGTGGCCGTCCTTCTGATAGCGGGCAAACTTCTCCTGCCCCGCAGCCTCGGAGATAACGGTCCATCCGCCCCGCACCAGGGCCGGTTTGATCTGCGCCCAGACCGCCTCCGGATCGGTACTGCGGGGGACGCTGGGAAGCGTCAGGAAAGAGTTCCAGTGTTTACCGCGCTGAACCGCGTTGGGTTTGCCGATGATGTTGAACTCCGCCTCGCCATAATCTTCCTCGATAGAATTCGGTTTCAGCTGCAGCTGCGCAGGAAGCGTGACGTAGGCCGGAAGAGGCGGTGCCTGCGCGAGACACGGAGCGACGGTGCAAATCAGAGCCAGGAAGACCGCGGCAAAGTTCGGTTGCAGGGCGCCATCCGCATAACATGGGCGCCAAGCGCTGGAACCACGCCTCATCGAAACCTCCTTGCGTGTCGTGAAAACAAGCATACCGCAAGCTCGTGTTGGCGATTCAGATTTCTGCTCGCCCGGAATCCGGAACGGCTGGCGAAAACAGGAAAACTTCCAGCATCGGATGTGTCACCCGCAAACTTTAGGTGTGGGCGAGATCAAACGACGTTAGCAGCGATGTCGGACGTAACAATTGATAAATCCCACTCGCACCAGCAAACCCCGAAGAAGTCCGGTTGTGGGAAGCTTCTTCCGGTTGACGCGCCACTCGGAGAGAGGTCCCATATAGGCCGGGTCAGTGGGTTAGTAACGGCGGACGACCTAGCCTCCCGCAACGCCCGATAGTTTTTCTCGACGACGGAGCGCGCTGCGCGCGACATTACGAGGAATTCACGGATTCGGGAAGCTTATGCTCAGTTAATTCTTGTCTCGGCGACCCCTGGCCCGCGCGGGAACCTCTCGTCCGACTGGCTCTGCCAGCGTGTGCGTCCGCCCCCACCAGGAATGCGCCATTATGCTTGAGCCAGTCCTAATTCAGTTCTCTTATCCAGATATTCCGGAAACTGATCGGCTGGCTGGGGTCGCCATGCGCCTGTAACTTGATCGGCGCGGCGTCGTACTTTTTATAAGACGGCTTGCCGATGTATAGCGTCTCCCCCTGCAACTCGAAGTGATTCTCCACCAGCAGGCCATTGAAGAACACGGTAGCGTAGGCTGGACTCTTCAACGATCCATCGGCATTGAAAGTGGGCGCGGTCCAGACCACGTCGTAACTCTGCCACTCTCCCGGCTTGCGGCTCGGATTCACCAGCGGGATCGCTTGTTTGTAAATGCTTCCGGCCTGGCCGTTGACGTACGTCTTGTTGTTGTAGGAATCGAGAACCTGCAACTCATATCCCCCGTCGCCAGCGCCGGTGGAAGCCAGAAAAACGCCGCTGTTGCCGCGCGCCTGACCTTCCCCCGTGATGTTCTCCGGCACTTTCCACTCAACGTGAAGCTGATAGTTGCGAAAGCTCCGCTTCGTCTCGATATTCCCAACGCCTTTCACTTTGCTGACAATCATCGCGCCGTCGGCGACGGACCATTTGGCCGGCGATTTGTCTTTGCTTTGCACCCATTCGTCGAGATTCTTGCCGTCGAAAAGAACAATCGCGTCGGAGGGCGGCGCCGAATTCTGGGCGCCCGGGGTCACCACCTTGGGCTCAGGTTGCCAGACTTCCGTGTCCTCCGGTTTCGGCTTCGGACCCTGGGGGGCAGCCGGCGTTTGCGCCAGAAGGGTAGCGGCCATGGCAAACAGAGCCACCAGCGAGAAGATTTTCATAACCGCAGTTTACACCCTGGCAACTCCGCAACCTTAGATTTACCGCCGATTCCTCGTAGTATCATGACTATAAGGTCCCAACTCACCCATGACTTCGATTGGGGACACGCTTCGCCGCGAACGCCAGAGACGCAATATCGACTTGCCGGAAATTGCCGGCCAGCTGAAAATCTCCGTGCGGTTTCTGGAAGCCATCGAGCACGACGATTTTGGCAAGCTTCCGGGCGGCGTTTTCACCAAGAGTTTCGTGCGGCAATACGCCGACCTTCTCGGCCTCGACGCCGATGAAATAGCGGCCGAGGTGGGGCACGTGCTGGAACCCGAGCCGGCCCTCTCCGAAATCCCCAGCAAGCACAAACCTGACGTACCGGGAATCGAACTGCAGATCGGCGAGGAGAGTTGGCAATCGGTACGCGAACGGCCGGCGGCGCTGCCGTCCTGGTTCCGCGCCGGATTACTGCTGGTTACCCTGATGCTGGTTTGTTCGGGCGTGTATTGGTGGTTTCAGCGCCCGCACCATCCGGTATTGGCGCACGAAGTGTCGCCCCCGCCGAAACCGGCGGCCGTGGCGCAGCCGGTGATCCCGGTGTCACAGCCGGTACAGGCTTCGCCCACTACCGCGCCTCCTACCCCTGCGCCGTCCCCGAGTACTCAAGCGACTGCCGAACCCACGCCCACTCCGCCCGCCGCCACTCCCGACGTGCCGAACCTGGCGCCCAATCCCAACGCAACGGTACGGGTCGGCATCACGGCCGACGAGGCAGTGTGGGTCCGCGCCGACATCAATGGCAAATATCAGTTTTCCGGCACCCTGCAGCCCCACGAGAGCCGCAGTATCGATGCCGACGGCCAAGTGATCCTGCGATTAGGCAACGCCGGCGGGGCGACCATTACGTTAAACGGCAAACCGGTTGGGGCGGTAGGGCCGAAGGGCCAGATTCGCACCGTTCAGTTCACTTCCGGCGGCTTCCAGATTGTCTCGGAGCCCAAGTTGCTCGATCCTCTCGACCGCCTCTGACGCATTTCCATACGCTGCCGTTTGCGCTCCAAAGTCAGCATTTCCCGCCGCCGCCCGAGTTTGATTCGTTCGTCCACTTTGCGCCAGAACTTGCGGAAATAGCTGATGGCCGAGAGCATCGCGAACACCACCACGATCCACATCAGAACCATGCCCGGCTTTCGCAAATTAGGGTGCCGGACGGCAAGCAGCATGCACGATACCGCCACCACCTGGGAGAACATTTTGGTCTTCCCCAGATCGCTGGCCTTGATGGTGTAGCCTTCCGCGGCGGCAATCTGGCGGAGGCCGGAGACCGCGAACTCACGCCCCACAATCAGGATGGCCATCCAGCCCGGCAGCACGCCCACCTGCACCAGGGAGATGAGGGCAGCGGAGATCAGCAGCTTATCGGCGATGGGATCGAGCAGGGTGCCGACGGTGGTGACCTGCTTCCAGCGGCGCGCCAGATACCCGTCCAAGAGGTCTGTGCCGGCGGCGGCGATGAAGATCCCCAGCGCCAACCATTCGTTGGTCACCGGGAATTTCACCCAGGCGTTATCCTCCACCAGCGCCGCCACCAGGATAGGCACGAAGAAGATCCGGAGAATCGTCAGGGCGTTGGGTATGTTCATCGGCCCAAATCAAACTATAATGCGCGGTGCACCCCGTCAACAACTGGGGGAACGCTTATACTTAATATTTACATGCTTGTCTCGAGACGGACTTTCTTTTTTGGCAGCCTTGCGCTGCCGGCATTGGCGGCCAAAACGCCTAAGACCGGTAAGAAGGCGGCAGCGCCAAGGCCCGGTATTTTGCTGATCCTGGCGGACGAACTCCCCTCGTTCGTGCTCGGTTCCTACGGCAACCGGCAGGTGCGCACCCCCAACCTGGATTTTCTGGCGCAGATGGGCATGCGCTTCAGCAACCACTTCGCCTGCGCGCCCTCGGTGGTGGCGGGCCGCAATACCTTGCTGACGGGCTGTACGCCTATGCAATTGGGGGACGCGGGAACGCTCTCCGCCGCCGACGTGCCCCTGGCCAAGATCCTGGGCGCCGCCGGGTATGCCTGCCAGGAAGGCGATGCCGCCGCGGCCATGCAGTTTCTCGACACCCAAACCGCGGACAAGCCGTTCTTCTACACCCTCAACTGTCCCAGCCTCCGTCCGCCTTACGACAGCGTTTCCCAGGAAGATCTCGATAAGTACGCCATCGAGCCGTTCGATGGCTACGCGCCCGACCTGCCCGCCGCCAATGCCGCCGATGGCAAGGAAATGCTGCGCAATATTCTCGGAAATGTGAAAAAAGCGGCGGCGAGTGTCAGCCATCTCGATGCCACCGTACAGCAGGTGCTCGCCAAAGTTCGCGCGCGCGGGCTGGCCAACAGCACCTTGGTGGTCTTCACCTCTTGCACCGGCGCTCTTTGGGGCCGCCATGGATTGTGGGAGTCGGCCAACGCTTCCGAACCGCCCAACATGTACGACGACGCGGTGGCGACGCCCATGATTTGGAGTTGGCCGGGACATATTCCCGCCATCGCGCATCGTCCCGAGCTGGTGAGCGCATACGATTTCGTGCCCTCTATTTGCGATCTGCTCGGCCTGGAGGTCCCGCAGCGCAATCTCTGCGGCCGGAGCTATGTGCCCATGGTCGAGATGAAAGAACTGCCCAAGAAATCGCCCTGGCGCATGGCGCTTTGTGCCCATATGGGAATCACCGACATGTCCCGGGAGGCCCGCTACAAGCTGATCTCGCACAACGACGGTAAGGGTCCGAATGAACTTTACGATCTGGTGACCGATCCCAGCGAGAAAGAGAATCAGGCGGAGAACCAGCAATTCATGACCATCCGCAAAGAGCTGGCGGACATCCTCGATAAGTGGAAGAAAGATTATTCGTCCGCCACTCCCACAGGGGCGCCGGCGCAGCCCGGTAAGGGCAAGAAGAAAAAGAAGTAGGACGAGCTGAAGGGTCACACGTGGGGTATGCTTTAGCTTGCCCAGGCGAGCGAAGCTCGCCCCTGGACTGGCCAACCCGGTGGGCAAATTTCATAGTCTGCGGCGGGTTTCAGCCCGCCTCGGAACAAGCCAGTCGACGCAGGCGGGAGGTTCTTCGGCTTCGTGCCCGAAGGCTCGCCGCAGCGAAGCCAGAGAAATTTGTTGGGCGGCGTGGAAGCCGGCTAAGGGCGAGCTCCGCTCGCCTGACAAGCTGAAGCATGTCCCACGATTACTCCACTCGGAGCGCCCGCAGGGGATCCATCCGGCTGGCGCGGCGCGCGGGAATGTAGCAGGCGAGAGCCGCTACCAGCAGCAGCACCAAGGCAACCGCCGCGAAGGTGAGCGGGTCCGACGCGCTCATACCGAACACCAGACTTTGCATCAACTGCGTCAGTTCGAGCGCGCCGAGAGCGCCGACGAGCGTTCCCACCAGGACCATCAGCAGTCCGTGGCAGAGAATCAATCGCACCACGTCGCCGCCGCGAGCGCCCAGCGCCATGCGCACGCCGATTTCGCGCGTGCGTAACATCACCGAGTAAGAGAGCACGCCGTAGAGCCCCACCGCGGCCAGCAGCAGCGCGAGCCCGGCGAAGCCCGCGAAGAGCAGGCTATCGAAGCGGCGCTGCTGTGTGGTGCCGTGCAGATGCTCGGCTAATGGTTTCACGTCCACCACTGCCTGGTCCTTATCGATCTCCGCGACTACGGCGCGTACGGCGCCTTCCAGCGCCATGGGGCCGCCCTTCGTGTGCAGCATCAGAGCCGGCTCCTGAATGTTGTGTCCGGGGATGAAAAGCTCCGGCCGCGGCGACTCGTCCAGGCCCATCTCATGCATGTCCGGTACAATCGCCACTACGGTTGCCGTGGTGGCATGATCGCCCCATCCCCGTGTGATCCGGCGGCCCAGCGCATCGCCATGAGGCGCGATCTGCCGGGCCAGCGAGAGCGTCACCGCCACCACGGGAGGAGCCTGGGGCGCGGCGTCCTGCCTGGTGAACTCGCGCCCGCGCAGGATGGGCGTTCCGATGGTGCGGAAATAATCTTCGCTCACTCCCTTGAGGTCGGTCTCGGGTATCTGCGCAGCATCGGCGGGCGGCGCTTCGCCTTCCACCCGATAGGTGGTGACCGAGAGATTGTCCATCATGGGCAGACCGCTGGCCACCGCGGCCGATTCCACCCCCGGCAATTGCCGCACACGCTCCAGCAGTCGATCGTTGAAGGCAACCAACTGCTCGTCCTTCGAGTACCGCTCGTAAGGCAGCCGGATGTGCATGGAAAGCACGCGATCCGCATGAAATCCCGGATTCACCCCGAGAACGTTGCCCAGACTGCGCAGCATCAGCCCCGCGCCGGCGAGCAGAATCAGGGCCAGCGCGACTTCCGCCACCACCAGCGAGTTGCTCAACCGCCGCGTTTTCCGGCCCACACCCGCGCGGCCATCCTGCGTCAGCGTCTCCTGCAGGTTGGCGGCGGAAGCACCCATGGCGGGCGCCAGTCCGAAAATCAATCCGCTCAGCGCCGCCACGCCGATACCGAAGGCGAGTACCGTCCAGTTCAAGCCGATTTCTCGGAAGTGATAGTTGTCCTCCGGCGCCAGCGCTTTGATTCCCGCCATCGCGCCCACTGCCAGCAGCAGTCCGAGCAGACCGCCCGCGGCGCTCAGCAGAATGCTCTCGCCCAGCGCCTGGCGGATCAAACGGCCGCGAGTGGCGCCCATGGCGGCGCGGATGGCCATCTCGCGCCCCCGTCCGGCCGATCGCGCCAGCAGCAGATTGGCGACATTCGCGCAGGCAATCAGCAGAACGAAGCCAACCGCCACCTGCAGCGCCAGCACCGTGCGGCTGGTGGACGGGCTCACGTCCTCCACCGACAGCGGGAACAGGCTGGCAGTGAAACCGGTATTGCCATTGGGATATTGTTGTTGGAGACCGCGGGCGATCACCGCCATTTCGGCGCGCGCCTGCTGGAGGGAAGCGCCGTCGCGCAGCCGGGCGATCACGTAATTGATGCGATTGGTTGCCTCGGCGGCGTTGAAGGTTTCCGACAGCGGCAGCCAGATATCCGGCCGGCGGACATCCAACCCCTGAAACAACGCCGGCAGGTGGAAATCGGACGGCAGCACACCGATCACGGTATACGGCTTGCCGGCGAGCTGAATCGTGCTGCCTAAACGTTGCCTGTCGCCGCCGAAATGGCGCTTAAAGAAAGCGCCGCTGACGAGCGCCACCTGGTCTTTTCCGGCCGCCGTTTCGTCCGGCGTGAAAAGCCGGCCGAGCAGAGGGGTGCGGCCCAGTACCGGCAGGAAATCCGGCGTGATGCGCACGGCCTCGATATCTTCCGGCCGGTCGGTTCCAGTCAACTGCACGCGGACTTGCTGCATCGCGGCCATTCCGTTGAAGGAATGCGCCTGGCGCTTCCACTCCACGTAATTGCGGCCGGCGACCGGCAGCCTCTCGGCCAGAAATCCTTTGAAAACGGGGTTTTTCTCCCAGATCATCAGCAGGCGCGCGGAGTCGCGGTATGGCAGCGGGCGCAACAGCACCGCCTGAATGACGCTGAAAATGGCAGTATTCGCGCCGACACCGAGGGCGGTCGCCAAAACGGCGGCGGCGATCAATCCGGGGCTGCGGCGAAAAGTGCGGAGGGCAAAACGAAGATCGGCCATCATAAATCCTTACGGACATTGTGGCACGCCAGTTCGCCAATAAATTCGCTAATAAAACAGGAGGGAACAGCCCGGGCGTGTTCGACGCCGGAACAGCGGTTTGCGGATCGGACGATTCCGCGCCCCGGGCCGGGTAAACTACGACTTCTTAAGCTCGGGCGGAACGGTGCATTTCGCCAGCGAATGATCGTTCTTCTGATAGCAGGTGCCGAGATCGTTGAGGTTGGGAGCGTCCTTGGTCGCCGCCTTGGCATGGCAGGCGTTGCACGACTTCAGATTCTCCTTTTTCATGTACTCCATCTTGCCGTAGGAAGCAGTCGAGCAAAGAAGGAATCCCGAAATCACGATCACCGCGGGAATCGCCAGTTTCAATATGCGCATTGCGTTCTCCTTGGGGCTGAAAACATACCCCGCTGTCTGGAATCTATGACTGGCATTATAACTCCCGTGCAGGAAAACACTACAGCGCCGGAATTAAATTCGCGTAATCTTGCGCACCTATAAGGCGGCATCTCCCTCCAAACTGCGCCATAAGTACCAACTCGCGACCGAACAATAGGGCCGCCAGCGTTTGGCCATGGTCTCCATTTCGGTGGGCGAGGGCGGCTCGGCCATGGCGTACGCCTTGCGCATGGCGTTGCGAATTCCGAGGTCGCCCGTGGGCAGGACGTCGGTGCGCCGCAAGGCGAAGATGAGGAACATGTGGGCCGTCCACACGCCGATGCCTCTTACTTGCGTAAGCCTCTCGATCACCAGGCTGTCATCGAGCGCTACCAGTTCTTCGAAGACCAGCTTGCCGTCGCGGGTATGGCGGGCTAAATCGCGGATGTAGAGGGTTTTCTGCTTCGAAAGGCCGAGCGCACGCATACGCGCGGGGCGCAGTTTGAGGATATTTTCAGGCGTCAGGGGATCCCCCGCGGCCTTTGCCAGCCGACCGAAAATGACCGAGGCCACGCGCCCGCTCAACTGCTGGTATACAATCGATCTCACCAGGGTGTCGAACCCCGGCTCGCGGAATTGGATACCGTAATCTCCAACACGGCGAATGATTTCCGAGAGGATGGGGTCGTTTCGCCGGAGGTGCTCGATGGCTTCTTTCATATTGAAACAGCTTTACACCGCAATACGTCCATATTTTACCGGCATGCGACCACTCCTTGTTTTAGCTCTCGCTACTGTGCTCCTGGCACAAGCTCCGCAAACCCAGCAGGATCAGAAAGTTCCCGACGACCTGCCGACCATCAAAGTGGATGTCGACGTGGTCAATATTCTGGCCTCCGTGCGCGATAAGAGGAACTCCCTGGTTCCCAACCTCGAGCAAAAGGACTTCATCGTACTGGAGGATGGCAAGCCTCAGCCAATCAAGTACTTCACACGAGAGACGGACCTGCCGCTCACCATCGGCCTGTTGATCGACGTCAGCGGCAGCCAAGCGAACCTCATCCAGATCGAACGCGACGCCGCGGCGCAGTTTTTCACGCAGGTGCTGCGCAAGAAGGACGAGGCGTTTCTATTGTCGTTCGGTGAAGAGGCTGAGCTGCTGCAGGATTACACCAACTCCCCCAAATTGCTGATTGCGGCAATGCGCGACTTGCGCGTGAGTTCGGGCGTGGGCGGCTTCGGGCCGGGTCCGGTTCCTACCATCGGACAGCCGCGCGGCACGGTACTTTACGACGCGGTGTACCTGGCGGCCAACGAGAAGCTGAAGAGCGAGGTGGGACGCAAGGTGATCGTGGTGATTACCGATGGCGTGGACGAAGGGAGCCGGCTGCCGATCAAGGAAGCTCTGGCGGAAGCGCAGAAGGCCGACGCGGTGATCTACAGTATCGAGTATGAGGACCCGGGGTTTTATAGCCGCGGCGGATGGGGCATCAGCCTGGGCGGCGGCGCGGGAGCGAGCGCTCTGCATCAGTTGTCCGACGATACGGGCGGGCACGTGTATCGCGTAGACCGCAGGAATACGCTCGACGTGGTGTTCAAGGAATTGCAGGACGAAATGCGGAGCCAGTATTCCATCGGCTACACCCCGCTCAACGATAAGAAGGACGGCGGCTACCGTAAGCTGGACGTCAAACTGGCGAATAAAGATCTCAAGGCGCAGGCGCGTAAGGGCTACTACGCGATTAAGCCGGAAGCGCGATAGATTCTACTGGCTCGCGATGAAGAGCGTGACGCCGGTCTGCGTTTGCGCGCCGCCGATCGATGCCTGAACGGCCACAGCGCCCGCCGGCACATTGGCCGGAAGTTGAATGGTGATCTGGTAGAGTCCGGCGCTCCCTTCGGTGAGCACGGAGCTTAGAACAGGTACCGAAACGCCACCTACTGTCACGCTGGGCGCCGGCGCGACGGGCACACCACTGACAATAGCGCCTGCGGGGGCCTGCGGAGTGGTGGGGCCGAATCCCGTACCCCACAGCGCGACGAGATCTCCGGGATTCGCGGGCGCGGTGCTGGAGATGGGAGTGTAATTCGGCAGAAGAGAAGCGAACACCAAACTCGTGGCGGGGTTGATGAAGAACGCCGGCGCATACATCTGCAATTGCGCCGTTGCGGGAGCGCTCAACAAGCCGTTGTTGTTCACCACCACGTTGACTGAGCCCGTCGTGCTGTCCGACGGCGCCAGCACATTGATCTGCGTAGGACTGGTGTACTCGACGAATGCCGGCAGGCCGTTAATGGTGACGCTCACGCCGCTGAGCGACGCGGGAAGATCGTTGCCGGTGAAATCGGACGCCTGCCAGGTGCGTGTGGTGTTGGCGAGATTGCTGCCCTGGATGGCCACCCAGGATCCGGCTTCGATGCCCGGCTGGAAACTCGCGCCGTTGACCACCGAGGTAATTACTGGGGTGGTGGGCACTGCCAGTTTCGCCACGAAAGCTCCGGCGACATCGAGGGGCAACTCAGAGCCGTTGGTGATGGGGAAATCGCCCGACCAGGTTTGCCCGGCGACAATCACATTACCTTGCGGATCGACGGCAGCGGCCAAACCGCCATCGTCTGAGGAACCGCCGAGGTAGGTGGAATACTTCAGCATGCTGCCGTCGGACGAGATCACCGCGGCGAAGGCATCGGCAAGCCCGGCATTGGCGGCTTGCAGCGGGTTGACGGTCTGAAAGTCGGTGGCGCGCGTGCCGCCGGCGACAACCACATCTCCAGCGGAATCGAGCGCCAGCCCGGCGATCCAGTTCTGCGTCACGAATAAGGGGGACTCGTTGTAAGTGTTGTTAGCGATGTAGCCCGGAGCGGACTGATGACCGCGCAGGTATGTGGAATATTCCAGCGTTGAGCCGTCGGCGCTGATTTTTGAGAGGAAGCCGGCCGTTCCGAAGGCGCTCTGATTGCCAGCGGTCACCGGACTGTAGAGTGTGCCGCTCGAACCGGCGGGGACGATCGCGGCAGTGTTGAACCCTGGGAAGGCGATTGGATTCCATGTTTTCGCACGGTCGTGCGAGACGAAGGCACCGGATGCCACCCCCAGAGCGTATAGGGTTCCGCTGGGATCGACGGCGTACACACTGGAGCCCGGGCCTACCACCCCAGGCAAAGCAGCAAGCGGCGACCAATTCACGCCTCCATCGGCGCTCTTCAGTTCGAGCTCGCAGTAGACCGTGGAGGGATTGGTGGAGGGGTCGACGACGATGCCGCCGACCGGAGAGTAATTAACCTGTGCGGCCTGGGTCCAGGTAGCGCCGCCGTCGATGCTGGTATATAGGGCTTGGACCAAAACGGAGCCGTATGGCTCAGCGAGATTCTCCCATCCCACGGCGAAGAGATGGCCGCTCACGCGCGGATCGAGCGCCAGCGTCACCATGGGTGGGTGAGCAAATGGAATGGTGTTCCAGGTTGCCCCACCGTCGGTGCTCTTGCGGAAATTCGGCGCTCCGGGAATGCCCTGGGTGTTGAGGAGGACCTCATAGATGTTGTTGGGACTTTGCGCGTCCACCAGGATCTGAATGAGCGATGCGGATGGGGAATCGATAGCGGTCCAGGTGTTGGCGCCGTCCACCGATTTGTAGACGGCCGTCGATGCCCCAGCGTATAGCGTTTGCGTCTGGACCCGATAGCCAGGGCCGACACGTTCGATGCCGCGATGCCCTTCGAAGCGGCGGTCCACGTAACGCCCCCATCGACGCTCTTGAAAACTCCGAGGTCCGCGGTGGCGATGTAGAGTGTGGTGGGGGTGGTCGGGTCCACCTCGATCGCTTGCGGCAAGGCGAAGGGAAGGTTGTCGATCGGCGTCCAACTGGCGCCGGAGTCGGTGCTCGTCTTCAGCGGGCGCTCGCCGAGCGTGTTCTGTAGGGGATTGACCAGCGGGAAATTCGCGGATGAAGTGCTGCCGGCGATCCAGACCTCGCCAGCGCTATCGACAGCGATTGCCCCAGCGGCCGACTGCGCGCTGCTGCCAAGCGCGGTTTCCCAAAGGTTCGTCGATCCGTCGGGGGAAAGCTTAAAGGAGATGGCCTGTTGGAATACGGGCGCAGCGGATACGAGCGTCGCGGTATTGGGATCGTTTGCGAGGGACGATCCCGCAACATAAATCGCGCCGGAGGAATCGAGCGCGATGGCCGTAGCGGCGCCGTTGGGGTGGAAGTAGGAGTAAACCAACGTGCCCTGCGGCGTAAGTTTGGTCACGAAGATACCCGACTGCTCGGGCGCGTTTTGCGTGCCGGGATAGCCGATTGCGGAGCTCACATTCACGGCGACGTAGGCGTTTCCGTTGGAGTCGACCGCGATGCCGGCAGGGCTGGCAGTCGTGCCGGCGAACCCCGCGGTACTGCCCAGAAGTGTGGAGTACAGAAGCTTGCTCCCATCGGGTGACAACTTCGAGACGAAGGCGTAGGCATAGTCCCCGGGAGCAGTGGCCAGCCATGTCTGGATGGGATTCAGGATGGGAAAATCGGTGGATGCCGTAAACCCGGTGACCCACACGTTGCCGGAACTATCGAGGGCCACACCCGTGGCCCAATTCTGGGAACTGCCACCGAGATAGGTGGCCCAGACGACCTTGCCGTCCGGGCCGAGTTTGGCTACGAAAGCATCGTCGGTCCCGCTGAAGGTGGTTTGGTACGCTCCCGCCGTGACGGGAAAGTCTCGCGCGGCGGTCACCCCGGCAACGTAGGTGTTACTTTGAGCGTCGGAGGTGACTGCGCTGGCGTAACTCTGATAGCTATCGCCCAGGAGAGTTGTGAAGACGGCGCCAGCAGCGTGGACCGTGCTGCTGCCAGCACAGAATAGCATCGCGGCGAGGGCGAGCTTCGCTCGCCTGGGCAAGCTAAAGCATGCCCCACGGCAACATGAGGTAACTGTGAATTTTGTCATTGGCCTATAAGAATCATCGCGCCCGCTTGCGTTTGCGCGCCGCCTATCGATGCCTGAATTGCCACGGGACCAGTCGGCACATTGGCTGGTAATTGAATGGTGATCTGGTAGAGACCAACGCTCCCTTGGGTGAGCACGGAGTTCAGAACGGGCACCGAAACGCCGCCGACCGTTATAGTGGGTGTCGGCGCGAACGGGACGCCGCTGACGATGGTGCCGGCCGGGGCCTGCGGAGTGGTGGGGCCGAATCCCGTGCCCCACAGCGCTACGAGATCTCCGGGACTGGCGGGCGCGGTGCTGGAAATCGGAGTGTAGTTAGGGAGAAGAGAAGCGAACACGAAACTCGTGCCGGGCTGAATGAAGAACGCCGGCGCGTACGTCTGCAATTGCGCCGTCGCCGGGGCACTGATGACGCCATTGTTATTGACGATGGCGTTCACGGTGCCGAGATTCGTGTCGGATGGCGCCTGTACATTAATCTGCGTGGGGCTGATGTAAGAAAGGAAGGCCGGCTTGCCGTCGATGGTGACGCTCACTCCGCTGAGCGATGTGGGCAGATTGTCGCCGCTGAAATCGGAGGACTGCCATGTACGAGTCGTGTTGGCCAGGTTGACGCCCGTAATCATCGCCCACGATCCGGCCTCGATGCCGGGCTGGAAGCTGGCGCCGTTGAGCACGGAACTGATGGCGGGCGTACCGGTGGCGAGCTTCACCACGAAGGCATCGCCCAGCCCGTAGGGCGGCTGCAGGCCCGGAAAATCGGGCGAGAAGGTCTGTCCCGCGACGATCACGTTGCCTGTGGAATCGATGGCCGCGGCCAGCGCGCCGTCATCCTGCGACCCGCCGAAATAGGTCGAGTAGTTCAGCTTGCTGCCGTCCGCGAAGAGGATTGCCGCGAAGGCATCCGCCCGTCCGGCGTTGGCGGCTTGCGCGGGGTTCACGGTGGGGAAATCGGTGGCGCGCGTGCCGCCGGCCACAACCACATTGCCGGAGGCGTCCAGCGCGATCCCGGAGATCCAATTCTGCGTCTGTATGACGGCGGGTTGGGAGGTGAAAATCGGGCCGGTGTTGGTGGCGGGGTGGCCGCGCAGATAGGTGGAGTACTCCAGAGTCTGGCCGTCGGCGCTAAGCTTGCTGACGAAGCCGCTGGTGTTCAATTCCATGGGGAAGAACGTGTCGATACCGGGGCTGAGCCCCGTGGATCCTTGCGAGTCGGCAATGTTGGCGAATAGAGTGCCGCCCGATCCCACCGGGACGATGCTCGCGACATTGGGGTAATACGGAGAGCCGATGGCGGTGAACGTCTGGCCGTGGTCGTGGGAAACGAACACGCCGGTGCCATTCGAGGCATAAAGGGTTCCACTGGGGTCCACCGCGAGCGCCGTGGGGCTGGTACCGACTGCCGAGGAGGGCAGCGCTGTCCAGGTGACGCCCGCATCGGAACTGCGGAAAGCGAGGCCGTCGTAAACCGTGGCAGGCGTGGTGGATCCGTCCACTACCAGGCCCGGACCACCGCTGGGCGTCACCGTCGGGTTCTGCGTCCAAGTGGCCCCGCCGTCCACGCTGCGAAAGAGAAATGGGGGGGCGTTGACGCCAACGCCGTTAGGCCCGGAGACCGTCATATAGGAGACCGCGATGAGAACGCCGCTCACGTGCGGGTCGAGCACCATGGATTGCAGCGGTTCGGGGAACGTCACCGGATTCCAGGTGTTGCCGCCGTCGGTGCTCTTGCGGATATCGGGGCCGCTCCCGAAGCTCGGGTTGTTCTCGACTTCGTAGACCAGATTGGGATTCTGCGCGTCCACCTCGATCGCGGTAACGGCGGCTATCGGCGAATCCACTTGCGTCCAGCTGTTCGCGCCATCCGCGGATTTATAGACGGCGACAAAGGGGTGCGCGGTCGCGCCATACACCGGCGCGCTGGCTGCAAATAAGACCTGCGGGTTGACAGGATTGATGGCCAGAATCTGTATGTTGCCTGAGGTGAGGCCGCTGGACGCCTGCTTCCAGGTGGCTCCGCCATCCACGCTCTTGAAGACGCCGAGGTCCCCGGTGGCTTCGTAGATGGTAGTGGGCGTGGTGGGGTCGACGACCGTCAGCTGCGGCAGCGCGAAGGGCAGATTGTCGGGCCCTGTCCAGGTGGCGCCGCTATCGGTGCTCTTCCAAAGCGGACGCGAGCCCAGCGAGCTCTGCAGTGGATTCACCAGCGGAAAATCGGCCGATGCCGTGCTGCCGGCGACCCAGACCTCGCCACTGCTATCGACCGCAACCGCCGCCGCTGCCGACGAAACGCTGCCGCCGAGTCCGGTATCGAAGATCTTCGCCGAGCCGTCGGGCGAAAGCTTGAAGACGATGGCGTTCTGAGTACCCGTTGGGCCAAACATTTTCGTGGTTGACGAGGGATCGTACACGTTCGATCCCGCGACGTAAACCGCGCCAGTGGAATCCACCGCCAGCCCCTGCGCGATGCCGTTAGGGTAGAGGTAGGAGTAAACCAACGCCCCCTTAGAAGTGAGTTTGGTGACCACGATGCCGGAGGGGTCGAGGATGCCAGTTTGGATGCCGGGGTAGCCTGCGGCGCCGAGCGTATTGGCGGCTATGTACACATTGCCCGCGGAATCCAGCACGATGCCGGCGCCCCCGGTTTCACCCATGCCGCCGAGGAACGTCGAATAGAGCAGCTTGCTCCCGGTAGGGTCGAATTCGGTCACGAAGGCGACAAAGCCGTTCTGCGTGTTCTGGATGGGGTTGACGAGCGGGAAATTCGCGGAGCGCGTGTATCCGGTCACCCACACGTTGCCGGAGCTATCCACGGCCACGCCGGTAGCAAAATCGTCGAGAATGCCGCCAAGATAAGTTGCCCAGATCACCTTGCCGTCCGGCCCGATCTTGGCGACGAAGGCGTCGTCGGTGAGGCCGAGGGTGGTCTGGTAGGCGCCTGGTGTGACCGGGAAGTCCGGTGAATAGGTCAGGCCAACGACGTAGGTATTGCCTTGGGCATCGGACGTTACCGCACTGGCGAAATCCTCTCCGAGGCCGCTTAGGACGGTGGAGAAAATAGTTCCGGCGGCGTGGACCGTGCCGGCGAGAGCGCAAAGTATGACGATAATTTTTTTCATGGTTGCCCTATGAAAAGTGAGACCCCGGCCTGCGTTTGCACGCCGCCGATGGACGCCTGGATCGCCACCGTGCCCGTGGGCACGTTGGACGGCAGTTGAATGGTGATTTGATAGAGACCGGCGCTCCCCACGGTAAGCACGGAGCTCAGAACGGGTACCGAAACGCCGCCTACCGTCACCGAGGGTGTCGGCGCGAACGGGACGCCGCTGACGATAGTGCCGGCCGGGGCCTGGGGAGTGGTGGGGCCGAATCCCGTGCCCCACAGGACGACGGTATCGCCAGGATGGGCGGGCGCACTGCTGGAGATCGGCATGTAGCTCGGCAAGAGAGAAGCGAATACCAAATTCGTGCCGGGTTGAATGAAGAAAGCCGGCGCGTAGGTTTGCAATTGCGCGGGCGCTGGAGCGCTGATGGCGCCATTGTTATTGACCACCACGTTGACGGCACCGGTCGCGCTGTCGGACGGAACCTGCACGTTGATTTGCGAGGGGCTGATGTAAGAGAGGAAGGCCGGCTGGCCATCGATAGTGACGCTCACGCCGTTGAGCGAAGTGGGCAAATTATCGCCATTGAAATCGGCCGCTTGCCAAGGGCGCGTTAGGTTGGCCAGATTGCTGCCCGCGATCATCGCCCAGGAGCCGGCCTCGATGCCCGGTTGGAAACTGGCGGCGTTGAGCACGGAAGTAATCGCGGGCGGATTGTTGGGCGTCAGTTTCACCACGAAGGCGTCGCCATAGCCGTGTTGGGCCTGGGTGCCGCCCGGAACGGGGAAATCGCCGGACCATGTCTGGCCCGCGAAGACCAGATCGCCCTGGTTATCGAGCGTGACCCCCAGCGCGGAATCGTCCTGCGAGCCGCCGTAATAGGTGGAATAGTTCCACTTGCTGCCGTCAGCGGAGAGGATCGTGACGAAGGCATCGGCGTTGCCCGCGTTGGCGCGCTGTGCAGGATTGGCGATGGGGAAATCGGCGGCGCGCGTGCCGCCGGCGACGATCACGTTATTCGCAGAGTCCAGCGCAATCCCCGAGATCCAATTCTGCGTACCGAAAACAGCGGTTTCGGCGGCGTAGGTCAACACCGGCGCCATGGATTCATGCCCGTTGAGGAAGGTAGAGAAGACGATGCCCGATCCATCGGGACTCAGCTTGGTAACGAAGGCGCTCGTCTGATAGTTTTGCACCACGGCGTAAAGCATTCCACTGGCGCCCACGGGCGTGATCCCAAGGACGTTGGGAAGTTGTCCATAGCCGGCTGACGCCGGGACGGGAGAGCCGATTGCCGTCCAGGACTGGCCTTGGTCGTGCGATACGTACATGCCGGCGCCGTAGACGGCGGCATAGAGGGCGCCGCTGGGGTCCACCGCGACCGCGCTGGTGGTGCCGCCGGTCACCACCGACGCTGGAAGCACAGTCCACGAGACGCCGTTGTTGGTGCTGCGATCGCTCAAGCCGTTATAGACGGTGGATGGATTGGTAGATCCGTCGATGGTCCAGCCCGGAGCGATCGGCGAGGGGCTGGCGATCTGCGTCCACGTCGCGCCGCCGTCGGTGCTGTGGTAGATGTACGCCGGCGTGTTGCCCGGCGGCAGTTTGGTCACGATGATGGGCGCGGAATAGGCGAAAATATTGCCGCTCACGCGCGGATCGAGCGCCAGAGACGCGATCGACGATCCAGGGAACGGCAGGGTGGTCCAGGTGGCGCCGCCGTCGGTGCTCTTGCGGGCGCCCACGGTGCTCCAGACGGTGTAGACGTTGTTGGGATTCCGGGGGTCCACG
>Ga0182018_10002429_pt1 | contig 18670 bp, 10 predicted proteins | sample 812P2MmetaG_FD_120490 | JGI IMG/M metagenome (GOLD analysis project Ga0182018, IMG submission 120490) | Permafrost microbial communities from Stordalen Mire, Sweden - 812P2M metaG | ecosystem: Environmental > Terrestrial > Soil > Wetlands > Permafrost | place: Sweden: Stordalen | collected... | reverse complement strand
CGGCTACGGTAGTCTGGACGCCGCTCGGCGAAACCTCAACCACCTGGTTGTTGGCTCCGATGAAGACATCTCCCGCCGTATCTAACGCGACAGCTATCGGGTTGCTGATTCCAGTGGCGGGTAGCGTAGTCTGGACGCCGGCGGACGTAACCTCCACCACCTGGTTGTTGCCGGAATCCGCGATGTAGACGTCGCCCGCTCCATCCACCGCCACACCGGCCGGGTCGGTGAGTCCGCTGGCCGGAACCGTAGTCTGGATGCCAGCCGACGTAACCTCTACCACCTGGTTGTTGCCGGTATCCGCGATGTAGACATTGCCCGCTCCATCCACTGCCACACCGGTCGGGTTCTTGAGCCCGCTGGCGGGTAGCGTAGTCTGGACGCCAGCCGGCGTAACTTCCACCACCTGGTTGTTGCCGGAATCTGCGATCAATACGTCGCCTGCTCCATCCACCGCCACAGCCGTCGGGCCACTGAGTCCGGTGGCAGGTACCGTGCTCTGGACGCCACCGGGCGTGACCTCCACGATCTGGTTGCCATTTGTATTCGCGACGAAGATATCGCCGGCGCCATCCAGCGCCAAACCTCTGGGCGCACTCAGGCCGCTGGTCGGCACCGTAATCTGCGTGCCCGGGCCGAATGCGATCGCCGGTTCCTGGCCAATGCCGTGAACCAGGTTACTGGCCAGCAGGTTGCCCGAATTGTCGAGGAGTTGAACCGCGCCCCGCCGCGCCCCTGGCGCAAGCGGAGCAAAGGCGACGCTTACCGTACAGAAATTGCCCGCCGTTACCGTGCCTGTGCAAGTGCTGCTGCCCAGCTGGAAGTCGAGATTGGGCGCACCCTGCGTGAGTACGTTGGTTGCGCCAAAGGTTGTAGTTGTCGAGACATAGTAGTTCAGCACGAGTGTCTGATTGCAAGGCGCGGGAGTGCTCTGGCCTGCGGGGCAGGCGTTGATAGTGCCGAAATCCGGCGCAGTGAAAGCAAACTCCAGCACGCGTTTGTTGACGTTGTCCGCGACGAAGACGTCGCCCGCTGCGTCCAGCGTCAGGCCCCACGCGCTCATGCCCGAGGCGCCGATTATGGTCTGGACGCCGCCCGGTGTAACCTCCACTACCCTGCTGTTGCCGTTGTCCGCTATGAATACGTCGCCCGCTGCATCCACCGCCGCACCTCTCGGGGCATTGAGTCCGCTGGCAGGTACCGTAGTCTGGGCGCCACCCAGCGCCGCAATCTCCACCACCTGATTGTTGTCTTGATCCGCAATGAAAAGATCACCCGTCGCATCGATTGCCAATCGCAACGTACTACCCAGTCCGGTGGTCGGCACGGTGTTTTGCACGCCGCCCGTAATCTCATACACCTGGCCGCCGTTGGCGAGGAAGATATCGCCCGCGCCGTCAATCGCCATACTGTTAGCACCCGCCAAGCTGATGGCCGCACCTTCACCGCCGGCCACTACGGTCAAGCAGCCAGAGTTAGTGTAAGCCGGACCGGAAGCGAGGCATGCGTTCGTATCCTCAAACAGGGCAGCAAACTTCTCTCCAGGTAGAGGAGAGTGCCAACCCAGAAAGAAGAGATCGCCCGCTCCATCCAGTTGCACACTCAGCGCCGGGAGCGGCAGTTGGATATCATCCTGTGGAGGAAGAGCGACGTAACCGTTGGGAATGAATGCTAGACACCCTTGCACGGTGCAGCCGGCCGGAATCTCATACAGGAACTTGGAGTAGACGATATCTCCGGGTGTACCTGGGAGAGCCTGGTTTCCTACGACGAAGATATCGCCCGCTCCATCCACCGCAAGCCCCTCCGGCCCCCCGAAGGGAGCGGGGTAGGTGGGCGGAGTGCTCTTGATGTAGCCCGAGAAGCTTACGTTTTGCGCGCGCGCCGGGACGCACACCGCCCCGACCAGCAACAGCGCGATTGCTCCCAGCGTTATGGCATGCCACTGCAGCCGTATTCTCATACCCGATAAATAAGATGACAGGTTGTGGAAACATTGGCGGGTGTGAGCCATGTGCGAAGCCGAACCTGCGGACGAAGTTATTGTCGTCATCGTCATTGGGATTTCTCCTGGGATGGTGACAGAGTTGCGCCGAATGAGCCGCAGATTAGTGCGCTCCTTTAACCAGTAGCTCGGATGAGCTTCCTACGGCTTGATGTTCCAGAAGGTCTCCAAGAACGGTGGAAAAAAGTCCTGATAACTTTACGCTGGCGGACAGATGTATGTCAATTATGAAGAGGGGTTAGTTAAGTTGTTCGCACTTGGCTTGAATTCTTGGGATAGTGCACGATGCGGGGGATGCATCACTGACTGTGAAACGCGGGCGAGGCCGCCTTCGACTCGATGAAATCAATCCGCTCTGATAGCTGTTGATAAATCTCAATTTCACTCATTGACCTGGGTTCTGAGCGCTATTGCCTGGTTACGCCAACTACGGTTAGGGCACAATGAATGTATGCACAGAACTCCGGTTGGTAGGCACCCCTGCCAGACCGTGCTATCGCTGACGGTCTTAGCTCTCGTCTCGCTCTGCCACGCACAGCGTGCTGACGATCCGAACGCTTCCACAACAATCAATGAAGAACTCAAGAAACAGACTCTCTCCGATGTGGAAAGGAAGGCCTCCGAAGGTGACGCTGCCGCTCAATTCCAGCTGGCACTGGGATATATGGCAGGGGGTTACCTAACCAAGGATGACAAGCTCGCTGCAGAGTGGTGTACCAAAGCCGCGCGTCAGGGGAAGGTTGCTGCGGAAACAACGTTGGGGTATCTCTACTCGGCTGGAAGAGGGGTCAAACACTCCGACAAAGAGGCAATGCGGTGGTGGCATAAGGCAGCCGATCAGGGCAGTGCGGACGCTGAATTCAACCTCGGAGAATATTACTTGTTGGGACTTGGGACGAAACGGGACTACGCCGAGGCACTTAAATGGTTCCGAAAGGCCGCTGAACAAGGAGAATCCGATGCTCAGTATCATTTGGGACTGATGTATGAGGAGGGGAATGGATTAGCTGTTGATACGAACGAAGCCCTACGCTGGTATCGTCTTTCCGCAGCTCAAGGCTTTGCTGACGCGAGAGTGAAAGTGGATGAATATGCAAAACGCTTTCCACCCCAACATGAGTTATCTTTCGGTGATCAGTCTTTAAGCATTGATAAGGCGCTCGAACAGATGGCGGAGAAGTATTCGAGTGAAGCCACTCCCACGGAGCGAGTCGTTCGAGACGACATCGCGTTTCCCGCAGACGATGGAGAGTACAGAAAACTCGGAAAGCGCGCGTGATCGCCCCCAGGGCGGGAAGGGAGCCGGATTTCTCGAAGCGAGATTTTGATTTTCCTATGCTTTCAAAGGGAGAGACTAATGTACCAATTCCATCAGCTTGCTGTAGCTGGGGACAACTTCGTATTTCACTTGGTCTGACGTAATTTTGGCGAAGAATTTCCGGGCACACTTAATTTTGGACTTCTCGATCTCACGCATTTCCATTGATGACATCGAACCCTTGGTTTCCGCGACAAAGTAGATATGCTTCACCGAACCTTGCTTGAATGCAATGGCCCAGTCAGGCGTGTAGCTGCCAACTGGTGTCGGAATCGAGAAGCTTTTTGGCAGCTTGGCGTACACCTCAATATCAGTTCCAGCATCCAGCTCTTCAAGAAAATTCCGCTCAATCTGAGAATCAGTGAAAACATAATCGTAGATGTGGTGGTTGGCCTTCACTCCTTTGCTCAAATCCTGCTTCGGCAGCTGCGTGAAGATGTTAATGCCGTAGGTCTCATCCGTGGCGCTGTAGGCCAGGTGCTCCACAATTACGGTCGCCTTTTGCTCGTTCACAAGACGGGACGCAACGCGCAGAAAGTCTTCTGCGTTTACTCGGTATAGCTCGAAGACAGAAGGTTTGATCTTTTGCAGTATTGCCCCAATCGTCGCGCGGGTCAACGTGGTCTCCTCGGCTAGCTTGCCGATCAGGTCGTATTGCACGGCCGAGTAAACTGAAGAAGTGAGCCGCTCTGTCTTCGTTTCTGCGAGATCAAACGCATCCCCTGCCTTGAGCGCTTCATAGCTGGTCTCTTTAGTTTGCTGACCGCGTTCGACGACGTACTGTAGAGGCGCTACTTTTAGTTCTGCCTCTAAGGCGGTGACACACTTGACGATTAACTCGTCTGTCTCGAAGTGAACCGAATAAACGGCCTTCTGATGAATACGGCTCCACAGCTCCCTGAATGCCTTCTTGTGGTAATTCGCATTCAGCGGATTTTCCTTTGGAACCCGTCCATTCTCAATCTCTGGCAATTGATCCGTGCTGTAGACCGAATCAACCAGCCGGAAGATGTGCTCCGAATACGCAGCCAACTCTGGCGGTAACGGAGCAATCGTTCCTGCCTGCTTGGCTTCGTGATATGCGGTCGTGATTTTGTCGTCGGTGTCGGTGTAGTCGTGCTTGATGAGGTAGCGCGTCAGCACCTTTGCCATCTGCGGCGTTACCGGAATATCGCCCGTCGCCGTCCTGAGCACTTTGCCGGTGAAGTAGGTTTCATCCGCCTTCTGGGGTCGCGCCGACAGCGCTGCCGCAATATCCTTCTGCAACCCTGCCGCAAACTCTTTGTAACCTTCGCTGGCAACCACCGTCAGTAAGTTTATGTCGTGCACAGTAGCCGGATCGTCCATGCGGTCGCCATTCTGGTTCACCGCCAGGCGCAGGCCTCGCCCCACTTCCTGCCGTCTGGAGACTGTGTTATCGCTGTGTTTCAACATCCCGATCACAAACACATTCGGATTGTCCCAGCCCTCGCGTAACGCTGAGTGCGAAAACAGAAACCGTACTGGTTCATCGAATTGCAGCAGCCGTTTCTTGTTTTTCAGGATGAGATCGTAGGCATCCACGTCGTCCGACTCGGTTGACCGCGCACCCGTCTCAGGATCGACCATGTGCTTGCTCTTCTTGTCGATGGAAAAGTAGCCTTCATGTGTCCGCGTCGTAGCGATGCCGCGCAGATATTTGTTGTACGCACTATCTTCCAGAGTCAGAATCTCATTCAGCCGTGTCGTGTACTCCTCTTCGAATATTTGCGCGTACTCGCCCTGCTTCTCCACACCACCGTCATACAGGCGATATTTGGCCACCTCGTCAATGAAAAAGAGCGACAGCACCTTGATGCCCTGCGCAAAAAGCTGCTGTTCCTTTTCAAAGTGGGCACTCACAGCCTCACGAATCTGCAGCCTTCGCAGCACCGACTCGTTCACATAGCCCACCGCATCGCCAGCGGTCAGCACTACGCCATTGGTAAAGCTCACGGTGTTGTCCAGAGCATTGATGTCGGCCACTACGAAGCCTTTGTACTGGTCCAGTTCGCCGAACTTCGTATAGAGGTTGTCACCCTTGGCCAAGATGCGTGTTCGGGTTTGATCCCACCTGATCGGGGAATGTCTAATTCCACCCTGGCCACAGGCGCTTTCTCTTTCGACACTTCGATCGATTGCAAATACAGGTATCCACTCGTTCCAGCCTGGCCTTTCAGCGCAACGCCACGCACGGCAATCTTCTTCACGAGCTTTTGGTTATAGGCATCGAGCGCGTCCAACCGATAAATCTTGTTGTGTTCCTGCCTATGCGTGGCGGAATAACGCAGAATGAAGAGCGGGTTGAACTTTCCGAGCGATGCTGTCGTCGCAGGGCCTTCCATCTTCTGCGGCTCGTCCAGAATCATGATCGGGCGATTCCGCGCAATCACATCGATTGGCCGGCGCGTTTGAAAGTCGTCCAACTCCTCGTAGATGCGTCGCGCATCCTTGCCTCGCGCATTGAATGCCTGCGCATTGATCACCATGACGTTGATGCCGGCGTCCGAGCTGAAGCTCTCCAGGTTGTGCAGTTCCTTCGAATTGTAGATAAACGGGCGGACCTTTTTTCCATACCCTTCAAGAAAGTGTTCCGAGGTGTCATTCAGAGACTGAAAGACGCCTTCACGAATGGCGATGCTCGGCACCACTACAATGAACTTGCTCCAGCCGTAGCGGCGGTTCAACTCAAAGAAGGTCTTGATATAGCAATACGTCTTGCCAGTGCCGGTCTCCATTTCGATGTCGAGATTCAGGTCGCAAACTGCTGTGCTCTTCAGCGCGTCGGAGACAGGGAGATCTTGGCGCAACTGTACGGCCTGGATGTTCTTGAGAACGGCCGGAAGCGGTAGCGCGATGTCTGCGTTGCGGAAACCTTCGTCCATCTCAAGCCGAGCGGTCTGACCCTTTTGGGTTAAACCTGGGTCGATGCGGTAGTGCGGGCCGCTGTCGAGAGGCTGCCCCTCGAAGCAATCCGCCACCGCTTCAACGGCTTCGGTTTGGAAGGCTTGTACTTTGAATCTGAATTTCATGGCTAAATCGAACGGACCTCAGTCTCAGGGGAAAGCAGCCGGAAGATTTGGTCTACATTGATCTTCACACTATCGTTCCCATAGCTTGCGTCGCGGAAGACGGCCCGTAGCGGCTTGCGCTTGGCGATCTCCTTCACTAGTTCGTCGGTGACTCCGGAGTCAAAGCAGGCGGCGAGAGCATTACCGTCCACGAAGAAGACCGTCTTCCCGCCAATCGCCTCATCGGCGATAGGGAGAGCTAGGTCTAGCCCCCAGTCCACCAGAACCTGAAAGAGCAAGTCTTCCGGCGCACGATCGGGCCGAATGTTATCTACATGGCCAAGCAAATCTGCTTGTGGCAATGCGTCTGGCGCATAGTAGACGTCCCGCATGTTTGATGTATCAATTCTAAGCACGCGGAAGCCGAGGTCCGGAAAAGGATCATTTTGGGCTTTATCACCCTTGATCTTTTGGCCCGCTCTCCGTAGGCGCTCCTTTGTGATCTCCGCGATGTTCATTGGGCGACCGAGGTTCTGGCAGAACTCTGCCCCAGCCTTTTCGGATTTGTTATTTGGATCCAAGGGGGCAGGTAGTTGAACGAGAATGTAGCGTCTCGACCCTCGATCCTCGGCATTCAACGACATGACGGCGTGACCGGTAGAGCCCGAACCAGCGAAGAAATCTAATACCAAGGCGTTCTTGTCTGCACCGGTAACATAACGAATCCATCGTGCCAGAACCTCGTGATCTTTAGGGTTATCGAATACCTTCTCCCCTAAGAGTTCGACCATTACATTAGAGGCCTGGAGCGCGCTGCGGTAGAAGTACGTACTCGCCACTTGGATGCCGACATCATCAGTCTCTTCATCCTCTGCTGTATCTTCATCTAATTCTCGCAACAGGTACGTCTTCCGTACAGGAGGCTCTGTATGGTCCTCACGGAACTCGACGTTACCAGACGCGATCATCTCGTTCATTTTGCGTATTGTTGAATACCGCCATCCACCATCGGGTACTTTGCAGGCTTTTTGGGTGACAGGATGTATTACGTCATATCGCGGGCCACCGCCGCCTGGCCAAGACATATTGTCATCTCGCCAAACACCTCGTCCATCTACATGGCTATACCGGGTGAGTTTCTTTGAGGGGTGGCCTTTCGGCAAAGACTGATAAAACGTTTGCAGTCCTGCCTCGATGCCGGCGACATCGCCGCCCCAGTGTCCCTTTAAACGTACATATTCTTCTTGGATCTCAGACGCTCCGGGCTTTGCCTCTCGCCATTGAGTTCCTGTCTCCTTTAGAAAAGCCTTAGAGCGAGCGTAGACAACGATGTAGTCATGGCCGATCGAAAAGAGCTTCGCATCGTTCTTCCTCCCTTTTTCCCAAACAAGCTGGGCTACGAAGTTTGCTTCTCCAAATATCTCGTTACAAATAAGACGTAGTGTCTCCACTTCACCGTCGTCGATGCTGATAAGGATGATGCCGCCTTCCGATAGGAGGTTTCGAGCAAGTCGGAGACGTGGATACAACATTGTGAGCCAGTCGGAATGAAATCTTCCGTCCGTCTCTCTGTTCACGACAAGCCGATTGCCTGCGTCATCGATTTGATTAGACCGAGCCAAGAAATTCTCTGAACTTCCGACGAAATTATCGTCATAGATCAAATCGCTACCAGTGTTATACGGTGGATCGATGTAGATAACCTTGACCTTGCCGAGGTAGGTCTCCTGTAATAGCTTCAACGCGTCTAGGTTGTCGCCTTCGATGAAGAGATTTTTAGTTGTGTCGAAGTCCACACTCTCTTCGCGACAGGGGCGTAGTGTCTTGGCGATCGGCGCATTGGCCGCGAGAATTGCCTCTCGCTTGCCGGGCCAATCCAGATGGTACCGTTCACGTGGTCCGTCAACAACGCTGCCCGAGAGTTCTTGGCGCAATTGATCGAAGTCGATGGCTCGTGTGAGGCGTCCCTGCCCATCTTGCGTCTCGGTGACACAGTCGGGAAAGAGTTGAGCCAGCCTCTCGATGTTCTGAGCGGTAAGATCGGGCGTGTGCAGTTTCAGTTTTTCCATTCGTATTCCTAAGGATTTCTGGACAAATTATGTCAGGTTTTCAGTTCCCCACTACTTTACGCTCCTAGCTTGCCAGACCCAGGATCGCCAGTCCCTTCCAAATCAGCCAGTTCAGTGCGGCACTGGCGCAACGCGGCGTTGATCTCGACCTTGCGGTTGAACTGGCTTTCCCGCTTCAGACGCACTTCAAGCCTCTGGCGCTCACGGCGCTTGGCCCGAATGCGGTTGGCTCGCTCGATCGTCTCAGTCAGCGTCTCACCCGTTCGGGCTCTCAACGCAAGCGGGCTGGCCTCGATAAACTGGCGCAACATCTGCTCGTAGAGACTGCCCAGGTCCAGCGCAATCGGCAGCGTCCGCCGGGGTGCAGCGGCATCCTGCCATGGCGTCTGGAAGTAGGCGTCCACTACGAGTTGCTTTGAATCTGCTTCGCTGACCCGCTTGTAAGTGGCGCAGAACCGAACTTTCCCTTGAAAGGTCAACTCAAAAAAGAGAAGCGACGGAATGGCGCGGTCGATAGTGCGCAGTACGTCCTCCCGCAGCTCGCCAGTTTTGAGGGCAATATCGAAAACCTGGATTTCTTCAACGCCAGCCTTGGCCGGCAGATGGATGGTTTCCGGCGCTAGTTTGTAACGCCAGACGATTTGATCCACTTCATTGACAAACCGCTGCCGGGTGGCCCGGTTCGGTTGCGCATGCCCGTAGATTTTATTCTTCGGCAGGATGCGCTCGACCAAGGCGTGCTCGGGATATAGGAACATGGCGGGCTCAACCGGTGGGAGCAACGGCATGCTCCCCAATCGATCCAACGACCGGTTCGACAACCAAAAACGCGATCAGCTCAAAATCGTCGATGCCCGTCGCAGGCCCGGTGAGCGCCGTGGTCTTCTGGCCACTGAAGAGGCTGTCCAGATCCTTTTCTTCCTTCACTTGGACGATGGATCGAATCGCCGCAGTCAGGAGATCCGAGTAGACGCGCATATCCCGGCCATCGTGGGTGCGCGTGTTGAAGGGCTGGTATGCCTCCTTAATTGGCGTCTCGCGCGGTTTGGCGACCGACCGAACCAAGTCGAGCAGACGCTTGACATCGGTGTGCGGCTGAATTGTCTCCCCGTCCATGCCCACGTAGACCAAATAGTACGGGTGTAGGCGATTGAGCTGACTCACATTGACGCTCTCATTGCGATTGCGGAGAGCAAAGATGACACCGGGGACCAGACCACGGTCTGGAGACTCAGGCAATACTGCGTGCAACCCGTTGGGCAGCCGCGAGAGGTCGCCCTGGATCTTGACGTAGTTGAGCAAGTCCATGCGGAAGTCGTTCAGGCCAAGGTCGGTGATGCTGACGCCCGCCTTCAAGTCCTCCAGTTCGATCACCTCTTCTTGCATACGGCGTAGCTGTTCCTTCCGGTAGGCAAGATCGTTGGAACGACCATCGAGAGGATTCTCATCGCCAGTTGCCGTCACATCGGCAATGACCATGCGGCTCTCGACTCGCTCCTTGAGACGGATGTATTCGTCCAGAGAGATGTCTGGCCAGTAATTGACGAGCTGAATAGAGGCATTCGTCGAGCCGATGCGGTCGATCCGACCAAACCGTTGAATAATTCGGACGGGGTTCCAATGAATGTCGTAATTGATCACGCAGTCGCAGTCCTGGAGGTTCTGGCCTTCGGAGATGCAGTCGGTCGCGATGAGCAAGTCGATCTCATCCTGCACGTCGGGGAGTAGCAGCGCTTTCTCCTTGGATCGCGGAGAGAAGAGCGTCAGCAGTTCCTGGAAATCGGCCTTTCGCGCGAGCGTGGACTTGGGCCTGTCCGAACCCACAACGCGAGCGGTGTGCAAGCCATGCCGTTCTTGAATCACCGGGGACAGATGTTCATACAAATACTCGGCAGTATCGGCGAAGGCGGTAAACAGCAACACCTTTCGGTTGCCGGGATTGATGGGCGACTCGATCTTTTGAAGGACGTATTCCTTCAAGTGCTGAAGCTTGGCGTCATCGGCCGGCGAGACTTTCCCCATCTCAGCCAAGAGTGCCTCGATCACCTCTAGATCGGCCTTCAGGTCATGCTCCCAGGAGGGCAGGTCCATGTCTCCCAGTTGAATGACGACCTTCCCTCTGGTCTGTTGTTCGGAGGGCGAGTCGTCTGGATCGGGTAATTCCAGATCTTCATCCGGCTCGGCGTCCTCGAAGGCTGTGGATAGGTCTGTGAACGTGTCTGTCTGGCCGGTACGCCGGTAGCTCTCGATTCTGGTTAGAGTGCTTAGGTGAATCTGTTGGAGCCTTCGAAGCGTGAGCCGGAAAGCGGCAACAGAACTCTCAAGCCGCTTGAGTAGATTGACCGTCATCAAGCAGCGCAGGCTGATCTCGCGATCTTTCTGCTTCAGCCTCCCGCCTCCTCCACTGACCTCTGTGTCGTACATTTCCTCGTATTTCGAAAGGCGGCTGGGAAGAATGTAGCTGACCGGAGTGTAGACTCCCAGCTTCAACACAGTGAGCTGGCGAAAAATATCGTTGAAACCAATCACATCCGGACGATTGGTGATCGGACAACGAAAGGAGAGTGGTTTGCGGCGAGTGGGAAATTCGCCGATCTCCTTGGTGTCGTAGAACGTAGTGATGTGGCGGCGAGACCGAGCGATGGTGACCGAGTCGAGGAGCTCGAAAAAGTCGAAGTCTAATGTGGCGAGAATCGCTTGCGGCGTTCGTTCTTCCGCGGGCAGCTTTGACCAGACATTGAAGGCGGCTTGGGCCCGGCGGAAAATCTGATCTATGTTGCGGTCCGTCTTCAGCTTTGCACTTAGGGAATCAGGTTCACCCTCGTAAGCTAAGGCAAGTTGGTTCTTGAGGTCGTTAAAACGATTGTTGACCGGAGTTGCAGATAGCATCAACACTTTGGTCCGAACGCCTTGCTTGATAATCCGATTCATGAGTCTCTGGTAGCGAGTCTCGTGATCCTTGAATGCGTCGTCGTTCCGAAAGTTGTGGGACTCATCAATCACCACCAGGTCGTAGTTGCTCCAGTTCACCCGGCTCAAAGGCATGCCCAGCGACTCTCCGCGTTCGCGCAGAAGATCAGTGTGGCACAGCACATCGAAGCTGAAGCGGTCTTTGACTAGTGGGTTGTTCTTCAGGTTGCCCTTATAGGTGACCCAGTTGTCGGCCAGTTTCTTGGGGCAAAGGACGAGGACTGTCCGGTTGCGCAACTCGTAATATTTGATGACGGCCAGAGCCGTAAATGTCTTGCCGAGCCCAACACTGTCGGCAAGGATGCACCCGTTATATGTCTCAAGCTTGTTGATGATGCCGGTCGCAGCGTCCTTCTGGAAGTGATAGAGCTTCTGCCAAATGACGCTGTCCTGGTAGCCGGTGCGCTCGTTTGGCAAAAGATCCTCGCTCACGTCCTCCAGGAATTCGCTGAAGATGCTGTAGAGCATGAGGAAGTAAATCCGTTCCGGTGAATTTTCCTGATATACGGAGGCGATATGGTCGCCGATAAGGTCGGTTACATCGGCAACCTTGTCGGTGTCTTTCCAAATCTGCTCGAACAGATCAATGAATGTTCGGGTTGCGACCGGCTCATCCATTCGATTGACAATGTTGGAGACTGCATTCCCTTGTTGATAGCCAAGATCCACAGCCGTGAAGCCGTGCAGTGGCATGTATACAGCCTCTCGTTCGGATGACTTCACGCAGGCAAACTGCTGCATGGGCGCTCCGGTGCGGTTGGAACGAAAGTGGGCCTTGCGTCGAATCCAGTCTGCACACTCTTTCGCGATTGCCCGCTGAGTGAGCTTATTCTTCAGCCGAAGCTCGAAGTCAGTGCCGAAAAACCCTTTTTCCTTTGCAGGTTGGGGAATGTGAAACTCTCGCAATTCCCTCCTGGCCTTATCTGTTACTTCACTGGGAACAAAGGTTGGAGTTGTGAAGATGAACTGGAGGCATTCGACATGCTCCAGCTCTTGCTTCAATGCCTCGTAAGCGTAGATCGAGAAGCTCGACGCCGCGATTGCAACCTTAGCGCCGGGAATGATGGACCGTTTCAGGTCATCTCCTACGAAGCGATTCACATTGTCTAGGACTTCCATATCTCGCCTCAGCGATCACTAAATTGCGGCCCGAACCGCAATTGTTCGCAGAACTGCTTAACGCAATGTGAATATAGGCTGGATTATCCTCATTCCGTTGGGCAAAGGATTTTACCACCTGCATCGAGGGAGGGCCCGGTTACAGCTCGCGGGGGAGAGTCAAGTCCGGTGATCAGGCCAGACCCAGTCGGGAGGGTTCGTTATTGATCGAAGACCGATTGTATAGATTTTCGCCTGGCCGCTCACATCGTGAGCGTAGGAGAACGTCTGGTATTGCAGGGGACGCTCCCTCCGCGAGGCCCCAGCAGCAAGGGATTTCGAGGGATTGTCCGCGAAATGTCCGCGTAGAGGAAGCCGTAGTTGCGCTGGTAACCCTGCTCCCTTTTTCGGGATCGCCCGTCACTAGTGACGACTCGCAAGGATGCGTCACCCCGCTCGGTTTATGCGTCGCTTTAAGCAACGGCTGCGGTAAATTGTGCTGATGTAACTCAGAAATCGGAATTGGACAACGTCGCGTTAGAGATTCAACGATCCGTGTTAGTCGTTCCACCACCATGCAGGCGAAGCCGACTTGAAGCCCTTAAAGCTCTCATATTCCCAGTATTGCGCGTTTGGGAGAAGTTCCCACCACCGATCCCGCGTCGCCTGCGATGGATCAATTACGCACAGTCTTCTGTTCGCCCCACCGTCTGGAACAGATATAGTGAAAAGTTCTCTTGCCTTCACATCGGTGGTCGGCAACGAAAATCCCCAGACGATTATGTGCTTTGTTTCTCTTAGTTGCTGATGAGCTCTCCGCCAGAGCGCAAGCCAAGGTCCATGGGTTACTTGTTTATCCCAAAAGGGAAGGAAAATCGGGAATCGCGTTCCTTCTCCTGAGTAGCCTCGATAGCCCGGCGCACTCTCAAAATCGTCCCACGCGCCCGTTCGAATACGGAATTCGTCGCCATTCAAATCCCAGTTGACGCTACCGTGGAGCTTTAGGATCCTTGGAAAGTGAGGAATTGCCGGATCATCGGCCTTGAGGCCATAAATTGCTGGCGAAAATGCGACTCCCCTTTTCTGGGCGTAACTGCGCAGAGCCCTTTCGACGACCAAGTCGTAGTTGAACGAAATGACAGCGTCGTTTCGACCTAAGCCGTGAAGTAAGTATTGGTGATTCTCACAGGTGTGGACGCCATGCGCTTTTCGGAGCAATGCTACTATTGCGCGCGCGAAATGGCTGACAACGGCTTCTTCCTCACTTTCGTCTGCGCCCGAGAGTTTCCTTCGTAAATAGCTTCGCAAGTGTAATGTATAAAACGTCCGCTCCAAAGACCGGCGAAGTTCGAATGGCAGGGTCAACATCTTATCCAGCACCCAGGCAACTGCCGATTCATCCTTCTCTTGCGCTTCCAGGCGTTGCAGAAGATCAAAGAAATCCCTATCAAGCGGCGAAAGAACATCGGTCGTCTTGGAGTATGAAACCGCTCGACTCGCGCCAGCTCCGAGCACAAAGGTGACGCTACCGATCCGCTTTTTTGATGAAACGGGCATCTCAATAGATTGTCACCGAACGACTCTCATCGGAGCAAGGACTTTGCATCTATGCCCAACGTTAAGGTCAAAAACGACTACAGCAGAAAAGACGGGGGACTTACGGATCAAACGCCACGCGAATCTCAAATTCATCGCCAGCGTTTCGAGGACCGGAATCGTATGAACTTCTCGCTGCTGGGGCGTCTGTTCCTTGCCTCCGAATTCCAAGATCGCCTGACGATGGGCTTCCTGGTGATGCTCCTTGGCGACTAGGGAATTGTGTCAAAACGGACATAGAATTCTTTCGCGCCAGTCGTGATTTGAAAGGCTTCCTCTAAGACCCTAGGAACAGGGACGTAGACACGGTCCTTCGTCATGATCGTGGTCGTCGGAATCATGGTGCCGCCCGTTGTCGCATCTTCTAAAGGTTCCTTCAACTCAATATCGTAATAGAGGCTTAGATCGCCAGTCGCATCTGTAAATATGTAAATAACCCGATGCATTCCCCACATTATTTTGGTTGTATGCGGCACTTTAAGGAATTCTCCTTCGGTCCGCATCAATCTGTCCGACAGCGCCAGAAACATCTGGAAGTTGTTGAGCTTGGGATGCTCGCCAGCGACTGTGAGAACCTTCATCTCGCTTGAAAGGTCGGTCAGGATGGGAGGAGCCGCTTCATACTCACCCCTTGCCGGACTATCGCTAGCTGACTGAATGATTTCGGGCATTTCTTGCTCGACTGTTCCAACCTGTTCTCTTCTGACTTGTTGCTTTTGGGTTGAAGCTCGTCCGCCAGACGATCGGAGAACTTCGCCGAGATCGGCTTTACCGGATAAATAATCGGCTAGCAGAGATTCGATTTTTCCAAAATCGGCTTCCTCGTATCGAAACAACTCCTTATTTTCCTTAAGGCGTTGATATAAGGCTTCCCTGCCCTGTCGGGTAGACGAGGGAACAAAGTCCCTAATATGTGGATACAAATGCTCTCTGACAAAGTCCTTTACAAAACCATCGAAAACGTCCCGAGCCGTCTTGTAACATTCGACCACTATCTTAACTGCAGGCATGTCCCTTGCGATTGAGATTCGAAGGATCTGGCCGACCTTCTGAACGTGAAAAGTCACGCCGTGGCTTATGGTGGCGAAGGCTGCATCGACATCGGAAGTTAAGTAGTCGTCTAGCAGTATGCCTCTCATCCGCACGAGAAACATGGCCTCCTCTAGGCTCAAGTCCGTTCCAGGGACTCTGTCCACGAGTGTCTGTTCCGGAATCTCAGGTGTACGAAGTACCTCTACCAAGAAGCGATGCTGAAGCTGTCGCCTAGGGTTGGTCTGACTAACCTGCAATAGGTTTGCTTTATCACTACCAAATCGTTGTTGGATCGTTTGATCCCGACCCAGGTAAAAATGACGCTGCTTCGATGGCTCGTATTGAACCACCTCACCCAAAGGAATCTCATCTCGCTTTGGAAGAACTGAGATCTTTACATTCTTCGCCCACTTTATCAGTCCAAACCTCATGATGTACTGTTGAAAGGCTTGATTCTGATCGGCGGCGAACGTTTCGGCTATGTCCTTCGATGCCTCAGCCTCAAGCAACGAAACGATGTTGGCAACGAGTTGAATACTCTCGCGGCTTAGAGCCTCGCGTCCTGCAGTCGGATGAAGGATGTTGAGATTGACGAACCCCCCGAAGCTGTAATCGCCCGAGACCGGTATAGGTGCCAGTCCGAAGAGATTTCGGTAACCTAGAGTCTGCCCACCCTGCTGAATGAGCATTATTTCTCCCAACAGCGGGTTGCCATTCAAAGAAATCTCAGAGAATCGCACCAATACCCGCCCTTGCTGCTGCTGAATGAAACTTTGAAACGTTCCCGAAAAATCCCCTTGCGAGACCTTGCGCGCTGGTTGTTCTGCGAACCCAGTTGACTTCTCCGTCAGAGCCTTCTCGAAAGACTCTTGGCTGATCAACGTTCCATTCACGAGAACGGGTACGGGTATGAAACGCACATACTGCTTCAGGTATTCGGATACCGACGCCTCATTCACAGGAAAGCTGGGATCGAGTTCGGCCGTTATGATAGTTCCCGGCCCTCTATCATCCACGATGCGGTCTAGATCGATGCAATCCTTAGCTATCTGAAGATCCTCTCTTTTCGCCGAACTGATAAGGGTGGTGTTGGAATCCATGTACCGAGTTTCGACGCGCAACGATGTGCAAACTCCGAAATTCGCCATCGCGCCGATACCGAAGGTTCCAATGACGCCTGATCGTTGCGCTAGGTCGGACTTCTTTCCGCTGGAGCCCGCCCTCCAAAAGTTAGCTTTGAGAACCTCTTCGCTCATGCCGATCCCATCATCCTCGACGGTCAGTCGTCGATCATCGACGCTAATCAGTATCATTCGATCGGCAACCGAAAGGTTCTGGGCTGTGCATCGCATCAGAATCGCGTCGTAAGCGTTCTGAACGTTCTCCCGAAGGAACGCCTTAGGCGAGTCGTAAATTTCGGACGCCAGAATCTGCAAGATTCTGCTCGTCTCTACGTCGAAGGCTATGCGTTCCCTTTGCTCCCTCATTTTTTTAGCCTCGCCGCATATTTCTTCCGTATGTCAATGATGGAACCGTCGCCGGATTTTGCGACTGCCGACTCACCTAGAAGGTCTGCAAGGCGCTCGCGGCGTCCTTGTGCCCAAAGCGCATCCATCAGGCGAACCGCCTCCTGCACACCCTTTGGCGGGTCGAAATTGTCGATGATCCCAAGGTCATCGTGAAGCTGTACAAAGCAGTCGAAACGCAAGCGTCTTGCGAGATCGTCCACTTTCGCTTCCTCCGCCAACATTTCTGCTGCTAGTCGATACTCGCCGCTCTCGTGTAGTCTCTGCGCCTCCATCAAGGTCGTCGTTCGTAGATCCGGTGGCACGACCGGCTCGGGCGCAGCTTCGAACTCGAATTCGAGACAACTCCCTATGTTGGGTGGCAAGGGTCTCCGACCCCAAATCGGAAGAAGAAGGTTGTCGTTCTGCATTTCTCGTACGTGCAGCTTTCCCGTTCGTCGCTCCGTGTCCAATTCCACCAAATTGTATGCACGCGCAAAACGTGCCGACGCTCCCCCGCAGAGAGTGCCGGCACTGATTACAGTGATGCGTCTGTTTCCTTCATGGCGAAAACGGGTGTCCAAGAACTGCGGCCTGTGTTGATGGCCGTGGAAGCCCAAGCTGAACCCGCGGTCGATCAAGTTTTGAAGAACGTCGGGGTCCATGTAGTCCGACTGCAAGGGCAATCCTTCTGTATTGTGGTGCCAGACGGCCATTCTTAGGCGATTGTCGAATTTGATCTCGCGCAGTCGCATCCCGGCTGCAGCAATGGAATCGGGGTGGATACTGCCTTGCTTGTTGAAAATGTCGTTATTGTGGCAGCTAGAAAACGCAACAACCGTGAGATTGAACTCCGGGAAGTCGAACACATCGAACTGTTCTGCGGGATTGAGTGAATAGATTCTCTTCCTATCGTAAAAAGCCGCATAGAAATCGCAAAATGCCGCCAACCTGTCCGCGTACATTTGCTCCTTCTCAATTTCGTACAGCTCGAAATCCATCCATGACCAGCGCAGCGTCGAATTCGGCGAAAAAAGCTGCGTTACGAGCTCTTTTTTCCTGCCAGGCGCCAGGTCTATGCGCCTGACACTTCCGACAAAGTGGCAAGCGCTTACGTCATGGTTTCCAGGCACAATGACTATCCGTCGTTTGTCGCCGCCTAGGAAACGTTCCGTCACCTTATTCAGAAAAGCCAGGGCTTCGCCGTATTGCGCCTGCAGCTTCTTTTCATGTTTCGATGTGCCGGGGCTTACACCCTGGATGACATCGCCACTTACGACGATAATGTCCGGTGATCTTACGGCAGGGTTCTCCTCACCGGAATAGCGGCGTCGATCATTTTCAAGCGAGTCAAGAAGGGCTTGATTGCTGATCGGATTGTCCGGATCGCGGTGCAGGTCGGAAATGTGCAAAATCGATACGTTCATTCGAGATTGTCGGCGTTTCGGCACCCTCCGTATATTTAATGTATAGGAAAATCAACAGTTCGTGGCCGGCCCGTTTACGTGGTTTCGCAGGGGGACGGGCGGCCTCGGCTTCTCGGGTCGGGACGCTAAACGTGTGGGATATTGAGAGCGGGCGCGAACTGCACACCTCCTGGAGAAGCCGAAAGCTGACGGGCTAAGCGAACCTGTCGCAGAATCGGCTTGTGCTTGGCAGCGCGTAAAATGCGTCTCCATCTCGCGAGCGGGCAAGGGTTTCAAGATGGCTGGGCGCATTTGAGGAAGGCGCATCCATGGCCAGAGGGCAATCTTGGCTCGACCTACACCACAAATTTTAAGGGGATTTCCGGCATCGCTGTTGTCCGCATTTTGTGCGTGAGCGTGAGGCAAAGTGGGGCAAAACGGGGCGAACTCCCGCGAGCTTTTTTCAATGTTTCGTTGTAGTCAGTTGGTAGGCTTTGTTTGGCGTGTAGCCCTGAATTGGGCTACGAACCAGAAGGTCGGGAGTTCGAATCTCTCAGGGCGCACCATTCTTCAATAACTGAGGGGGTGTAACTGATTCCATGACAATGTCGGCTCCGACGCCCGAGTAAAGTTGGTGGTGCG
>Ga0182018_10002427_pt1 | contig 18676 bp, 16 predicted proteins | sample 812P2MmetaG_FD_120490 | JGI IMG/M metagenome (GOLD analysis project Ga0182018, IMG submission 120490) | Permafrost microbial communities from Stordalen Mire, Sweden - 812P2M metaG | ecosystem: Environmental > Terrestrial > Soil > Wetlands > Permafrost | place: Sweden: Stordalen | collected... | reverse complement strand
CTTATGGCGCTCCTGGTCTGCTTGGGTCTCTTGCACTCCCGCAGAGTCTCAGAGAGCACGGAGATGCTTAGCCACACCACCCGTGGGAGGGCACTGGCCACCGCTTGAACCATTTCTAGATGCCCACGCAGTAGTGCTCCATCCCGGCCGCATATCTGCGCGCCGGGTGGAGCCGCGCTGAGCCGCAACCCGGAGGATGGGCATAGTGGCGGGCACAGCTCATACCGGGTTGGGGCCTTCTACTTGCTCGGCACCGTGATGAAGATGGCACGTGTGTCGTCTGGGGTCAGCGGTCTCAGGTTCACGCCCAAGGGAACGCCGTGACTTTAGACCCCGGTCGTGACGGTCCGTGACCTGCCGAACGATCCCCGAACACCAATGTCCTGACCCTGATCGGCACTGGAGTTGACCTGGTTCGATGGACACGGGTTCCTGGCGCTCAGACCGCCACAACACCAGCTAATGCAGACTCCTGAAAAAAGAGGTGGACGTCCGGAGCGCTGTCATTTATCGTGATTGACGGGTGACCGACGGCGTGAACGTCAGGAGGGACAATGTCAGGCCGACAATTCCTTGCAGGCATGGTTCCCGCGGTGCTCCTCGGCTTGATCGGAGTGGTGGCGCTGTCCTCTCCAGCGGGAGCCATTGGCCCCACGCTCACGGTGACGCCGAACAGTGGGCTGACCGATGGCCAGGTTGTCACCGTGGCCGGCAGCGGTTTCACCATCGCGCCTGACGTGATCGGGACCGTCGAGTGTTCGCTCGGCGCAGTGGCGCCCTATCCGCCCATGTGTGACGGGAGCACGCTCTCCGTATTCCTCTGGAATGGGCCGGGCAGCAACTACAGCACGCCGTACACGGTTCAACGGCACATTACGACCGCGGATGCAGGTGCAATCGACTGCGCCGTTCCGAACACGTGCGAGATACTCTCGGGCGGTGCGTATCCAAACACCTCGGAGTTGGCGTCGGCTCCGATCAATTTCACCGCTCCACAGGTAGACCTTGCCATAGTCAGGGCTCGTTCGATCAGCCGGGTGCTGCCAGGCCAACCCGTTGAGGTCAAGGTCAGAGCGGCCAATGAGGGTCCGGCTCAGACCGCATGGGATGTCGTACAGACAGTAGGTCCGGGACTCACCCCCGTCTCGGCGGCGTGTCACCGGTCAAGAGCAGAGGGTGCAAGTGACTGCATGTATTCCAGTGCCTACCCGAAGGTTGGTCACGCGGCCAAAAGTGTCTTTACCCTGTCTGTCTCACCGGGATTCGCTGGCGCCACGACGGACACGATTTGCGCTCGTGATGAAAACGCCAACGACGCCGACCCGAATCCGGGCAATATCTGCAAGACGATTTCGCTAACCGTGGGCTAATTGCATCGAGGGCCGTGTAATCGGACCTGGCCGGGAGACGACTGAATCCTGGACCACCGAACGGGCAGTTGGTCGCGGGGGTCAGGCGCCGGCTGCGCTAGGGGCCAATCAGTAGTTAATGCGGAAGTTGCCGATGATGGTGATTGTGTTGCCATCAAGGTCCCTAATGGCGGATAGTTGGACGACCTTGTTGACTGTCTCGACTGCTCCTAAGGCCAATTCTCGTTGGGACAGTTGGGCCAGGTGCTGCTCCATCTCGTCAACAGCGAGGTTCACGAGGGCTGATCCAGCGCGTGCTTTGTCCACGGTGACCTGAACCCAACCATTGTCAGTGAACTGCCACTCGACGAGTCGACCGTCCATGGGCAGGTTGTCGGCTGGGCGGCCGAAGAGACGCTCGTACCATTCGTGGGCGGCGTCAAAGTCAGCCACTGGGACGACGGCGAGAACGTGCTCGATCGTCATGGCTACTTCCTTTCGGTTCGTCATGCGATGGTGGGTGCCGCAGGTAGAACGGGTCGAACTACCAGGTCGATCGGCTCAGCTCTTCGCCGAGGCGGTTAAGCCAGTCACTCGTCCCCTGCTCCCGCCAAGCCGGCTGCTCCCGTCCGTCCAGATACGCGCCCGCCTCCACCAGCACCAAATGGGTGCCGCCACCCTTTTGGGCAAATTCGACGGTGGTCAGCGACACGGTTGCAACGGTTTTCCGCTCAAGAAGCACGGATGTGTAGACGATGCGCTCGTCGGTGACGATCTCTCGATAGAGCGACTCCCAGGTGATGTCCTTGCCGTCGTGGCTGGCCCGGTTGCGCTCGATCCCGCCGGGGCGGAAGTCCAACTCGTAGTCCTGCGGGCTGCCGGCGAACCAGCGGCCTTTGACCTCTGGGTCCGACCAGGCCCTGAACACCCGATCGGGCGGCGCCTGAAAGGTGCGTTCCAGGGTGAACGTTGCGTGAGTGACGCTGCGATCTGGCATCTGAACCCCTCCTTCTGCTCGTGTCTTCGGATGATGCTGCAGTCAGTCGGATGGCGTGTTGAGCTCGACGTCCAGCCGATCGAGGCGGTGTTCCCAGACGGTGCGCTGGTCGGCGAGCCATGCTTCAACTCGACGCAGGGCCACTGGCTCCAGGCGGCAGGTGCGGACCCGACCAACCTTCTCGGTGGATACGATCCCCGCTGACTCCAGCACGTTCAAGTGCTGCACTACCGCGGGTAGCGACATCGGCAGCGGCGCGGCGAGTTGGCTGACAGAGGCAGCGCCGACCACGAGGCGTTCCACCATGGCCAGTCGGCTCGGATCGGACTCCCGATACCGGCGTTGACGCTGACGTAGTCGCTTTCCACCCTGCCGGCGACAGTTTCTGTGACTCAGACGACTGCACACTCGGGTAGCTATATAGTACGATACTAGGTATGCTAACGAATCCGAAGTTTTCGTGAGTGTCCGTCACGCTCTGCTGGGGCTTCTGAGTGAGGGCCCCAAATACGGGCTCCAGCTGCGGCAGGAGTTCGAGGCAAGAACCGGCGAGGTCTGGCCCCTGAACGTCGGCCAGGTCTACACGACGCTGCAGCGACTTGAGCGTGACGGACTCGTCGAATCCGAGGACGAGGCCGAAGAGGGCCCGCAGAAGGGGTTCCGTCTCACCCCGGAGGGTCACGATGAGCTGGCCAAGTGGCTCCGTACGCCACCCGACCTCAGCTCTCCTCCGCGGGATGAGCTGGTGATCAAGGTCATGGTGGCACTCGGGATGCCCGACGCTGACGTCCACGACGTGATCCAGGTGCACAGGCGTTACCTCGTCGAGCTCATGCAGCAGTGGACGCGCCTCAAAGAGGACGAAGCCGAGTTCGACCTCGGGTTCGCCCTGGTCGTCGACGCTGAACTGTTTCGCCTCGACGCGCTGATCCGGTGGCTCGACGCCGCCGACGGTCGGATCAAGCGCGCGGCATTCGAGCCTCCGCGACCCGCGTCCTTCCCGATGCCGAAGTTGCGACGGAGAATAGGAGTGCGGTCATGAGCATGCTCGAACTGCGGAAGATCTCGAAGGTCTACGGCGAGGGGGCGGCCCAGGTGCAGGCTCTGCACGATGTCGATCTGTGGGTCGATCCAGGTTCCTTGGTGGCAGTCATGGGGGCGAGCGGATCGGGCAAGAGCACGCTGCTGACCATCGCCGGGAGCCTGGAGGCACCGACTGATGGCGAGGTGTTGGTCGGCGGGGCCCTGCTATCGAAGATGTCCCGCAACGACCAGGCTCGGATGCGGCGGCGTTCGATCGGTTACGTGTTCCAGGATTACAACCTGTTGGCCGGGCTGACCGCCGTTGAGAACGTTTCGCTGCCGCTCGAACTCGATGGGATCTCGGCCAAGAAAGCGCGCACCGCGGGGATGGCCGTCCTTGAAGAGCTGGGGCTAGTCGACCGGGCGACGCACTTCCCCGATGAGCTCTCGGGCGGTGAGCGCCAACGGGTCTCGATCGCCCGGGCAGTGGTCGGCAACCGCCATCTGCTCCTGGCCGACGAGCCGTCGGGGGCCCTTGATTCGACCAACGGTGAAGCGGTCATGCGGATGATCCTCGGGGCCTGTAAGCGCGGCATGGCCGCGGTCGTGGTCACTCACGATGCGCAGCTGGCCTCGTGGGCGGATCGAGTGGTCTTTCTCCGGGATGGGCGCGTGGTCGACCAGACCATGGCCCCGCCGAGCCCTGAGTCGTTGCTCCAGCCCGTCCCGCATTCATGACCACGACCCTCGACCGCCCGCCCGTTCAGGCGTTACCGGCCAACGGCGGTCTCCCGGCGCGCCGGGCCGTGGTGCGATGGGCGTGGCGACTCTTCCGGCGGGAGTGGCGCCAGCAGCTGTTGATCCTGGCCTTGATCATCGTCGCGGTCGCGGCCACGATTATCGGCGGGGCGGTCGCCACCGACACGCGCCAGCCGGCGAACTTCGGTTTCGGCACCGCCCAGGACTCGGCGACGTTCCAAGGCTCGTCGGCGCATGTCACCAGCGAGATCGCCAGCCTCCAGCGCCGCTTCGGGACCGTCGAGGTCATCGAGAACGAGACGTTTCCAATCCCTGGCTCGATCAACACCTATCAACTGCGTACGCAGAGCCCCGACGGCCCCTTCAGCAAGCCGATGCTCTCGTTGCTCGCCGGGCGCTATCCGACCGGACCTGATGAGGTCGCGGTGACGAGCGGCGTCGCGACGGCGTTTCATCTGGAGATTGGCGACCTGTGGCGCCAAGACGGCACGGCGCGCCGCGTCGTCGGGACGGTGCAGAACCCCCAGAGCCTGCTCGACGAGTTCGCCCTCGTGACACCGGGACAGGTGAAGACGCCCACACAGGTCACGGCCCTCTTCGACGCTCATGGCGTGCCGGCGAGCTCCATCGGGCCGACGGTACAGACGCCCGCCTCGGTCGCGGCGTCGAATGTGATCAATCCGGAGACCATCTCCCTTGTCGCATTGGTGTTAGGGATGCTGCTCATCGCACTCGTCTCGATCGGCGGCTTCACCGTGCTGGCGCAACGCCGGCTTCGCTCGATCGGCATGCTCGAGTCCCTCGGGGCGACCGACCGCCACGTCTCGCTCGTGGTGCGGGCGAACGGTGTGGTCGTGGGTGTGGTCGGAGCGATCATCGGCTTCTTGCTGAGCATCGTTGCGTGGCTCGCCTATCGCCCGAGCCTCGAACAGAGCTCCCACCACCTGATCGGCGTTTTGGCGTTGCCGTGGCTCGTCGTCGCGCTTTCGCTGGTGCTCGCCGTGGTGGCGACGTACTTCGCGGCATCCCGCCCGGCGCGGGCGATCACGAAACTACCGATCGTCACCGCGCTGTCGGGGAGGCCTGCTCCGCCAAGGCAGGTCCACCGTTCGGCCATCCCCGGGATCGTTTTGATCGTTGTCGCCTTCCTGCTACTCGGATACTCGGGAAGCACCAACGGCAACGGCGGGGGCGCAGCCGAACTCCTCCTCGGTCTCGTCGCCCTCGTTCCGGGCATGATCCTTCTCGCACCCTTCCTTCTGTCGCTTGTGGCAAGGATCGCTCGACGAGCGCCGATCGCGCCTCGGCTGGCGCTCCGGGACCTCGCCCGCTACCGCGCCCGCTCCGGCTCGGCGCTCGCGGCGATCAGCCTCGGGGTGCTCCTCGCCGTCATCGTCTCGCTCGCCGCCGCATCGCGCTACGGGAACGTGCTCGACTACGCAGGGCCGAACCTCTCGTCGAACCAGCTTGCGCTCCACGCCAATACGCCGCCGCCGGCCGGAACCATCATCACCAGTCCGAACAGTGGGCCCACAGTCGCGAAGGCACCCTCGACGGCGGTGGCGAGCCCGGCAGCGCTCGCCGGGAGCGCGCAACACATCGCTGCGGAACTCGGTGCGCAAGAAATCGCGCTCGAGACGCCAAACGCTCAAATCAACCACGCCGGCTCGGGGCGCAGTTGGGACGGGGCGATCTACGTCGCTACACCCCAGCTGCTCAAGGCGTTCGGGATCAATCAGTCGGAGATCCAACTCGATGCGGACTTCCTCACCGCGCGCCCGGGCCTGTCTGGCGTTTCCGGCTTGTACCTCAGCTACGGCGGCAACGGCAACGGGCCGGGCGGCAACGGGCCCGGAAGTGGCCCAGGCCAGTCTCCGTCGCTGTGCTCAGCGGCCACGGACTGTCTCGCCAATCCGGTCATCCAGGAGGTGGGTGCCCTCCCCGCGGGTACGTCGGCACCGAACACCGTGATCACCGAACATGCGATGCGCCAGTTCCATCTCCAGGCGAGCACGTCGGACTGGTTGGTCCAGGGGACCCAGCCGTTCACCGCGGCGCAGATCAATAGCGCCCAATTGACCGCGTCCACCGCGCAGCTGTCCGTCGAGTCGAAGAACGACCAACCCACGTCGTCCGAGGTCATCAACTGGGCGACGGCCTTCGGGATCTTCCTTGCGCTCGGCATTCTTGCCATGTCGGTCGGACTCGTTCGGAGCGAGACGTCGAGTGACCTCCGTACCCTCACGGCCGCCGGTGCGAGCAGCTTCACCCGTCGGACCCTGACGGCCGTGACTGCTGGCGCGCTCGGATTCCTCGGTGCGCTGCTTGGGACCGCAGCCGGATACATCGGACTGATCGGGTGGCTTCGTAGCAACTCGTTGAACGGCGGCATCTCGGCACTCGCCAACGTTCCGGTCAAGAACCTTCTCGTGATCCTCGTCGGGATGCCACTGGTGGCGACGATCGCCAGCTGGCTCTTCGCTGGACGCGAGCCGTCCGCCGTTGCCCGGCGGCCGATGGAATGATCGCCTTGGCCAGCGTCGCAATGTGTCGCACTGCACGCATCACGCCAGACGCCACCACCGAGGACGGAGGACAGCGCGCCGGAGTGCGACTTCGCCGTTCCCTTCGCTGATCAGTCAGCGTGATCGAAGGGGTCCGCCGATCACCCAGGTCGACTCCGAGTTGCAAACCCCCGTCGACGCCGGACGTGAATTGACCCACGTCGCGACCAGAGCCATCGAGCGGAGCGGGTTCGGCTTACCCTGCGGGCATCGAACCCGAAGACGCGGTGAACGAAGTCCTGAGGAGTCCCTCTAACAGTGGCCGGAGACGATCGAGACTGTCACGTTGGCCGAATTCGCGTGGTTATGGACGTCAACGATGTTGGCCGCTGGTTTCGAGACGACTCCGCCCGTGGAGCGGGCACAGTAGCCGTGCGGGTAGTGGGTCGCGGTCGGGACGAAGATCACGGTGGGCTGGCTGATGCGAGGGTTGGGACGGTAGGCGAGGCTGAACGCACCCGTGTCCACGTCGAACGACATCGAGATGGGCGTGCCCGCCACCGCCCTGGCATAGGTGCGCGACAGCACCTGAAGCTGGGCCGGCGTTGATTTTGTCGGTGGCCACAGTCCGGACGTGTGGGATCCTGTCGGATCGTTGTAGTGGAGCCACTGCCAGTAGGTCCACCCGACCAGATTGGAATCCGCGTCCGCCGTGATCCGGCCCAGATCGGCCGCATCGGTGGTGGCACCGAACTCACTGAGGAAGAGCGCCGGACCACCGTTCTGTTCGGGCGTCGAATCATTGCTGAGCTCGTGCTTCCTCTGGGTGAACGTGGCCTTCTCCAGTGGCGCGCACACCTTGCCGAAGCCGGGGGGCTCTGGGCCATTGGGCACGTGAAGGACGCAGTAGTCGTGGGTGTTCAGGACGAGTCGGGGGAAGGGCATCGGACCGATGTTGCTCGGAAAGCTCGAATCCGTGGTGTAGTTCGGCTCGTAGAAAACAAGGTGCCTTGGATCGGCAGCCTCGATTCGAGGAATCAATCCGACCGAAGGGTCGTCGGGTGGGCAGGTCACCGTCTGGCCGGACTGGTTGACCACAGGCAGTGCTCGACCTACGTAGAAGCATTGCAGCTCGCCGTCGAAGGCAACGCCGTTGGCGCTGGGTGGCAGGCCTTGCCCATAGGGCTCGTTGAAGGGGTCATAGCCGATCACCCAAGGATTCGTCCGATAGTGGGCCGCCACGCGCGTCCAGACGGCATCGAACTGGCCCTGAAGGTTCCCGACGACGTCGTTCTTCCAGAAGTGCTCGTAAGCCTGCACGACACCGGCGTCGTTGAGGTTCTCGCTCCAGTTGGGCACATTGAAGTGGGGATGCGGGGTCAGACCGTCCGTACAGACGGCCCAGTTGGGCGCGCCCTCACCGGCAAAGGCCTGGTTGTACACGTCCTGGTGCATGTCGAGGAACGAATAGATCCCGTACTTGCCCAGCAGGGCGATCGTGGCATCCAGTCGCTTCAGGTACGCATCGAAAACGGTGCGATTGAACTCGGTGAGGTCCGAGGCGGTCGGCTTGCCCGATTGACATGTCTTGGGATCGTTGATCTGTGCCGTTCCCGGCTCGAGGCCCTTCCAGATGATCCCGAGCCGGACCACATCGAAGCCCAACGCGGCCATGCGCTGGACCTCCGGCACCGTCAGGACATTCGGGCCCGAGCCCTGCACCTCGACCTCGAAGGGGGGAACCTTGTAGACAAGGTTGACTCCGTGCATGAGAACCGTACGCCCGTAACGGTCAGTGAGGAACTGACCGCCGGGCGCGGCGAAGGGCGCGGTGGGGCCGGTCGCCGGGTTCTGGCTCGCTCCGGACGGTTGGGCAGCTCCAGCGGCGCCCTGTGCCACACCGATCGTGACCAACGCAACGGCCATCGCCAGCATCCTGCTGTGCTGCCTCCGGGCTACGGTCGGGATCGAATGGTTGGTCGCCACGAAGGCCCCCTCGCCACGTCGAAAGTCGAGTACCCGAAGGCTAGTGCCCCGCCCAAGGCAATCGGCGGGGCTAGAGCCTGAGCGCCTCCAAGATGCGCACCGTGTTCGCCCGGCTCACTCGACACCGCTATCGGAGGCACGGACGCCTCCGGCGAGGCGGGCGGTTTCCCAGGTGGCTTCGGCCGGGAGTGGCGCGGATGCAGTCTCACTCGTCTCATTCCCCAGCCGATGAATCACGATGACGAGAGCCTCTTCGAGGCGGATATCCGTGAGGGTGGTGACCGCGGCAGGGTCACGATCGAATCGGACTCGACGGCCGTCACGCTGGGGTCACGCAGGTTCGTCGGTGACGCCGCCGGTGAGAGGAGACATACTTTGTTGTAAGTCCTGATCTCCTGGTGGACATGAGCATGGTATGAGGACAATCGGCTGGGGACACTGGGTTGGTGGATCCGATCCTGGCGACGAGTCCGGTATGGATCCGATGAGCCGGTTCCAGACCCTCTACAAATCGACGTTCAACGAGATCTACGCCTACGCCACACGGGCCCTCGTGCCGGACCAGTCCGAAATCGATGACGTGGTTGCAGAGGTCTACGTCGTGGCTTGGCGAAGGATCGACGAGCTGCCCCAATCACCGGAAGATCGCCTTTGGTTGTTCGGCGTCGCTCGCAATGTCGTGCGGAACACGAAACGAAGCTCCAATCGGCGCCACCTTCTGGCCGATCGGATCCGTCGACAACCTCGTCTGCCGGTCGGGTCGTCAGAGCCCTCCGACGTGGACGTGACGGATGCCCTGCGACGGCTGTCCCCCAATGAACGAGAGGTCATGCAACTCGTCGTCTGGGACGGACTTTCGCCCGCTGAGACCGCCCAGGTGCTCGATTGCTCGGTCAACGTCGTGCAAGTTCGCTTGCACCGTGCCCGCAGACGGCTGGCGCGGTCGCTACGTGGAGCCAGTGACGAGGCGGGCGACGCTGCGGCCAGCGTCATTGCAGCCACCCAGATCACTGCCCGTCAGATGGATACGGAGAACCGACAATGAGAACAGACATCGACCACATTGACGCCCTGGTCAAGCGGGTCGATCCGGTCGGCCCACTGTCCCTGGCGGGGCCCGACTCTCCGGAAGCTGAAGGCATTTGGGAGCGGGTACAGGCTGCCACGTCGCTGGGTACGGGCGCGCCGTCGTTTTCTCATCCGAGACCGATCCGGGCACGACGCCTCGTCCTGCCGGCGATCAGTGTGGGCGCCGTCGCAACCGCCGTCATCCTGGTACTCCAATTCCTACCCACTCCCGCTATGCAGGCACCCAGTGCCGCTGCGGCAGTCCTGCGACACCTCGCCGACAAGGCGGCTGCCGCCGAGCCGGCGCCGATTCTTAAGGGTGATCAGTGGCTCCAGTCGGAGTTTCGGGTCTCGTACCTGGTCGCGCCACCCCATGAGGGCCCCGAATCGGCAGCGCTCCAGAGCGCCCGAGCGGTGGTCACCGTGAACGCAGAGGACTGGGCGAACGATCTCAGCCAGTACTGCAGCCAGCAGGTCGTCACCTCCGTGGTGTACAACAGCCCGGCGAGCCAACAGGCCTGGTCATCCGCCGGAATCGGTCTGCCGTCGACGGCACAACCGGAGTGCGGTAGTGGGTTCCTCGGTAAGGATGGCCAGGGTTCCGGCACGCTGGACGTGGCCCAGCTGCCCACGGATCCGGCAGGGCTCGCACAGGCGCTCGAGACCGGGACAACAGGTATAGCAGCGCTCGACCAGCCGCTCGTTGGAAACCACCACTTCACCCCGTTCGGCAGAGCGGTCATGCTCTTGGTAGGTCCGACGCTCGGTGCCACTCCGGCACTGTGGTCCGCACTGCTCCGAGCGATGGCAGCCATGCCCGGAGTGGCGCTCCTCGGCACCGAAACCACAGACAGCGGCACCACCGGGGTGGCTCTGGCCGGCGCCACGGGCGAGGGATACCGAACCACGATCATCCTTTCACCATCGACCGGAGCACTGTTGGAGGCGAGGAACGTCTTGGCCTTTCAGCTCGTAGCCGGTCTGGGCATCGGAGTAATAGCGATCCAATGGCTCGACCCTGCTGGGATTCCGCAAGTGGTGGACGTCAACATGCTTCCGTCATCCCTGGCAGGACAGGTGCCTACGGGAATCGTGTCGGCGGTGACAAATCCGGGCGTCACACTGAATCGCTGGAACACATGGCTGAGCTCCGTCCTTCCCGAACTACCTGGAAACCCCTCAGCCGGTGCCGGAGTAACCAGCACTCCGGGTGTGTACGGCGTGTCGGTGGTCACGCGCTCACCAGACCCTGACGTCGCCGGCATCAAGAGGCTGTTCCAAAGGTCCGGCCTCGTCCACGGGATCAGGTCGGCCACGGGCTGATCACTACCCGGAGGATTCTGACAACGTCCTTCAGGTTTCTAAGACAATTCGGGTATCGATCTCGATGAAGAACAGGAAGTAGGGCGTCTACGCAATCACAGCGTTTACGGTGAAGAAGCCGCAGGCAGCTTCGTCACAACCTGCCTTTTAGGAACTGCCGCCCATTATCTCCGAACTGCCAGGGTCGAGAACCACCACCTTCTGCTGAACAGATTCTGGCGACCTCCCGAGGGTCACCCAACCAACCCCTGGATAATTGTGCCCGACAAGCGTGTGCAGGTCCCGGGCATATACGGGTCCGACCTGCAAAACTTCGCCGGGCCTCTTGTACGACGCCGTAAAAAGTGATATCTATTTGCTATCACTTTATTGCAGAGCATCCAGCGGGAGGAATCATGAACCAGTCGGTCGAGCCCTACAGCGACCCCGAGGCGCCACCGGATGGGCACTCCGCGCCCCACGTCGAGATCCGGGAGCGCCAGGCGTGGGCCATCAACGGCTGGCTCGGCGTCATCGTCGTTGCCGCTTGCGGCGTCGGGGCAGGCTTCCTTGCCGAGAGCTCGGCCAAGGACATCACCATCGTGCCCATCGTGGTCGCCGTGATCATCTTGGCCTCGCTGGTCATCGTGCAGCCCGGCCAAACCAGGGTGGTGCGATTCTTCGGCAGCTACGTCGGCACCGTACGTCGCACCGGCCTGTCGTGGATCGTGCCCCTTACCGACCGCCGGAACGTGAGCATTCGGGTCAGAAACTTCGAGACGAACCACCTGAAGGTCAACGACGCCGACGGAAATCCCGTGGAGATCGCCGCCATTGTCGTCTGGCAGGTCGCCGATACCTCGCGTGCGCTCTATGCCGTCGAGGACTACCTCAATTTCGTGCGGGTTCAGGCCGAGTCGGCGTTACGGCACGTTGCGACAACACATCCCTACGACGAGCCCACAGGGGACGGCCTCTCACTGCGCGGCTCGACCGACATCGTCGCCGGCGAGCTCGCCGATGAGGTGGCGCAGAGGGTCAGCATCGCCGGGATTGAGATCGTCGAGGTGCGCGTCAGCCATCTTGCCTACGCCTCGGAGATCGCTCAAGCCATGCTGCGCAGACAGCAGGCCAACGCGGTCGTCGCGGCGCGCTCCCGTATCGTGGACGGCGCGGTCGGGATGGTCGAACTGGCGCTTGCCCGGCTGAGTGAGCGTGGCATCGTAGACCTTGACGAGGAACGCAAGGCGGCGATGGTGAGCAATTTGATGGTCGTGCTTTGCGGTGACCAGCCGGCCTCACCCGTTGTCAACACCGGGACGCTCTACTCGTAGTCCGTGAATGACCGGAAGCAGGTATTGCTGCGAATCGATCCCTCTGTCCACGACGCCCTAGCCAAGTGGGCAGCCGATGACTTACGCAGCCTCAATGCCCACATCGAGATGCTCTTGCGCCGAGCCCTCGGCGATGCCGGGCGAATGCCGAAGAAGGCCGGACCCTTGCCGCAGCGGGGACGACCCACTTCGTGACGGAGCCTGACCTCGCCACGGACTGGCAAGGTCTCGTTCCTTGGAATGAGCTGAGAACGCCTCCGATGGAGAGGTACACGACGCCGACGTGCGCTACGACCTGAGCATTGATGATGCGGCGACTATCGACGAATCGCCGGGCGACATCGCCCAGGGCAACGGGGGGACCCTCGATGCATCCGCATGTACAACAACACCATCGTGGCACCCGACCCATCACTCGTCCTGGAGATGACCCCGCTCAGCGCTATGTTCGATCCCGGGGACTTCGAGTTCGTCAACAACATCGTCGATGCCACATCGCTGCAGTCGAGTGCCCTGGGATGCGGAGACGACTCCGCAAACAACCTCTACTACCTCCCCTCCTCGGGCACCAACACGGTAGTCGGCAACCCTGACTTCACGGCTCCCGTGGTGCAGGGAACGAAGCGGACGAGCATGGGCAAAGGGTTCCGGGTCGGCCGAACGTCGCCGGCGATCGGCGCCGGCGTGCCCGTCGGTGACGGTGCAACGCAAGACTTCTTCGGTGATTCCGTTCCCGTTGACGCGGCGCTGGCGATTGGTTTCGACCAGCCCCGACAGTAGGGCCGTCTCTTGGGCCTTGCGTCGGGCTCGTCTCACGGCTCGGTTTTCCCGCCGACAGACCTGCGCCGCCAGTGAGGCACTCGAGTTAGGAGACGTCGACCCCGTCTGTCTAACTCCGCGCCCAGAAGCTCCACATCGGCGGCCAGCTGGTCAGCGCCCTGGTCGGCCTTGCCCGTCCACATATCTCGGAGGAAGTCGAGGTTCTCCCAGATAGGCCCCACTGGTCGGGGATCGTCAGCATGGCGGGGAGTGAGCCACCAGTGCAGGTGGGGCACGCCGTTGCCGAGCGACTCGACGTTCATCTTCGCTGGGCTGAAGACGGCATCGAGGGCGGCGCATACCTCGACAAGTTCGGCGAGATGAAGCACCCGAGTCTCCGGGTCCAAGTGGTACACCTCGCGCACGCAGTCCCGTGCGGCAAAAAAGGCTGCCCCCCGGTAGCGCTGAACGCGATGGAGCCTCACCCATCCAGTGGCGAGACCAGCGACTGCGCCGACGCACGCTCCCGACGCCTGACGGTCATTCTCGTCGCAGATCGAGCAGTCGTCCATGCGACGACGGTAGTGGAAGTGACGTCGATGGAGCGCTCATGGTGGCAGGCGGCAACGCGTGGCTCGGCCGGGCTTGGATCGAGCGGGTCCGGATCACTGTGGCTCCAGTCGCCCACGAGCTGGGAAATGCGGCCACGGTCCGCGCCACTCGTTGGTTCGACCCTGATGATGACCCTGGACCGTGCTGCTTTTGCTCCGCTACGTCTTCATTCGTCTGCGTAGAACTTCAACTCGTGTCAGGTGAGCCACCGCTAGGGGGTCGAACTTGAGGAGCTCGTAGGCAGAGTGGTGGTCGAAGAGGCGGGTACTGATGAGGTAGGAGGTTCATCGGTCGTTGTTGTAGGGGGCCCAATGGTTGTGGACGTCGTTGATGCACCGTGCGAGTCAACGGTCGTAGGTGTCGTGTCCGGGATCGAAGGAGTGGCGGTCGAGGTCGTGGACGACGGGGACGGGCTCGGCCCATCCGGTGAGGCGCAGCCCGTGGGCGGAACGCCCGATCCGGTCTGGCCGGGCATGAGCACCGTGCCCGCACACCCGAAGTCCGAGAAAGTGGCCTGCAAGGTTACCGAGCCCCCGTCGCTGAAGGTGTCCGTCGACTTGACCTGTCGGATGTACCCGGCGCTGTCGATCGAGATGAGCGCGGTGTCGGCCGTGTATCCCTGCGCTTTGAGGAGCGTCAGCGCAGCGGAGATGGTCTGGGACTCCGCACTGGTGGTACCGGCCGCCGTGGCCAGCTGGTCGAGGTTTTCGGTCACCTGGTACACGGTGACCGGAACTCCGTTGACGGTTCCGGTGCCCGTCTCCGCCGCTGCATCGATGGCCGGTTGGATGAGGTCGAGGTAGCCGGTGGGGCTGCCCATCCCCATCATGGCCACCCCTCCTTCGCGGCTCCCCAGCGTGCCCTCGGTGATGCCGGCGAAGCCAGGGAGACTCGTTCCCGACCCGGAAGCGTCCCCACCTTGCGGTGCCAGACCGGTGTCGCCGGTGCTCCCCTCAAAGACGTCGGTACCGTCCACTCGTACGGTCACATCCAGGCCGCCGCCGATGTTCGCCGACGCCACCATGCCCAGTGGATTGGTGTTGATGACACCGCTGCCATCAACGGTCGGATTCGGCTCCACCGTAGGCCCGCCGTTGCAGACCTCTTCGGTCTTCCATTGGTAACCAGGCGGCAAGGTGCCCGTGGTCGTCGGATTGAGCATCACGGTGCCACCGGTCGGTGAGACAGCAGTTTCACCCGGAGAGCTCTTCGATTCACTGGTCGTCGCAGTTGTGCCGCTGGCGGCGAGGGGTACGGCGGCGCCCCCGCCGCCGGGGCTCACCGGCCCCGTCGGGACGGCCTCCTTTTCCTGGTTGCAGACGGTGGTTGGAGTGGTGGTGGGGGAGGTGCTGGATGCCGCAACGCTGGTGATGGAGTACGAGAAGTCGAAACTGCCGCTGTCGGTGGTGGCACTGAGGGCAGAGAGCACCTCGTGCTCGGCGGGACCGTTCCCGAGGTGAGGGTGAGTGCCAACGTGGTGGACGGGAGCAGCCTGGGGGGTGGAACCGGAGACCACGAGGGCGATCGGCACCGCCGCCACGATCAGGACCGCCGCCGCTGCGGCCAAGACGCCCACCCGCCGGCGGGCTGACCCATGCCCCGGTTCCCCGCTGGATTCTTGGTCGAGCCACAGTCCGTCCTCAGCCACGGTGACTTCCTCCCCAGGTGCTGAACGAGTGCCCCGCCGTAACCTTAACCGAGCCAGGCGTGCATGGGAAGGGAGGTTATCCACAGAAGTAAAGTTGGTAAGAGACAGGCTGAGCTGGAACTTTCCCATTTCGGTCCGGCGAATCAGCCCGGCCTGCCCGGCGGAAGCAATCAACTGGTCGGCGACGCTCTGTGCCTTGCCAGCCACCTCTCCGAAGTCATCGACGAGCCATCGGGCGAGGTCGTCTGGGAGAGTTCCCGCTCCTTGGTCGGCGGCATCGGCCACGGCCCGGAAGAGGGGGACGGCCAAGAAGGCCTCTCGTCTGGCTGCGGAGGCATCAGGTTCCGAACCGCCCAGGAGGATCCGTCGGCCTCGCTCGGTCAGCTCCAGGCGGGACCCCCTGCCGGTCACCACGCCGAACAGGCGGGCGCTGGCGACACGGCTCAGATAGGCACCGTTGTTGGTCCCGCTGTACCCCAGGGCTGGGGCCAGGATGTCTGGAGCGATTGTGCCCCCCGCCGAGTCGGCCAATCTGGCCACCTCGATCGCCGCGGCCAGGTCATAGCGAACTGATCGGAAGCGGGAACGGGCCACGTCGTCAGTCTCCCAGGTGTGCCGCCGAGGCGGAAGCCCCGGGCCGGTGGCCCAACCGGTCCACGTCTGGCTCCTCCGAACCCTAGGCTGGCCGCCCTGGCACCAGCCGGTGGATGCTGGCACCTCCGGTCCAGGCGGGTGTCGGACGACTTTGCCCAGCGACATCAGGAGGTGACGGTGACCCAATCGGATCGGCAACTGTCCGTCCCAGCGGCTGACGCCCAGGCCACCCGGACGTTCGTGGCCCTGGAGGCCTCGGTTTTGGTCGTGGTGGCCGCGGCTCCGGCCACCATTCGACTGGCAGTCGCCTGCCTGGCCGGTGGCGGACACCTGCTGATAGAGGACCATCCCGGCCTGGGCAAGACCACGCTGGCCAAGGCCCTGGCTGCGGCATTGGGACTCGAGTTCCATCGTCTCCAGTGCACTGCCGACCTACTTCCTGCCGACGTGGTCGGTGCGACCGTACTCGGCCCAGACGGCACGGTCCCGATGTTCCGCCCCGGACCCGTCTTCACCAACATCCTGATGGCCGACGAGCTCAATCGTGCCTCCCCCAGGGCCCAGTCCGCCCTGTTGGAGGCGATGGAGGAGCATCAGGTCAGCGTCGACGGAACCACCCACGAGCTCCCGATCCCCTTCTTCGTGCTGGCCACCCAGAATCCGTACGACGCGACGGGCACATCGCCCCTTCCCCACGGGCAGCGCGATCGCTTCCTGGTTCGCCTGACCCTCGGCTATCCGGACCGCCAGCAGATGGACGCCATGCTGGCGGGACCCGACCCGGCGGTCTCGGTGCGCCAGCTGCGGCCTTCGGTCACGTCCGAAGAGTTCCGGACCCTCATGGAGGCGGTGGATGATGTCCAGGTCGCTCCGGTCCTGCGCGCCTACGTTCTCGACATCGTGGAGTCCACGAGAAGGCACCCCCAGATCGGGGTCGGTGCGTCCCCCCGCGCCGCCTTGGCGCTGATCCGGGTGTCGTCGGCGCTGGCGGTTGCCGCTGGCCGCGGATTCGCCACCCCTGACGACGTCCAGATGGCCGCTGTCCCCACGCTCGCTCATCGACTGCTGCTCCGCCCCGGGGTGGAGGTCGCCGGCAATGAGGGTGAGGCGTTGGTCGCTGAGATCACCGCGTCCATCCCGGTTCCGCTGCACGACGGCTGAGCATCGGTGCCCTCGACCCCCCTCCCCACACTTCGAGGAGTGGCCGCGCTCGGCGCGTTCGGGTTCGTGGTGGCGGCGGCGGTTGTCACCGGAACACCGGAGCTCACCCCACTCGCCATCGCCATCGGCCTACCGCTGGTGGTGAGTCCCTGGTTCGCCCACCACCGGGCACGGCAGGCGAAGGCCGCTGCCGGGCTCCATGCCCATGTCGAGCCCGCTGCCGTCGAGGCCGGGGGCGAGATGCGCTTCAAGTTGTCCGTGACCAACCGATCGACCCGCGGACCAGCATTGCCGACCTTCGGGCTGCCTCCGATCGAGAGGCAATGGCGGGCCCGAGCTCCCGGCCTGCGCGATGGTCGATGGGATCATTGGGTGGCCCCATCGGTGCTCTCCTTGTGGCCCCTTCCCAACCCGGGCCCGGGCAGGACCGAGTCGTGCCTGTTCGCCGTACCAACCGGTCGTAGAGGTGTCCTCGAGCTTCCACCTCAACGGTGCTGGGCCCACGACCCGTTCGGACTCTTCGGTGCCCCTGGCCCGGTGACGCCCGCGGTCATCGCGGTGGTCCATCCCGTACCGATGCATCCCGGACGGACGATCGTCGAGTTGTCGGCTGCGGTGGTGGGAGAAGGGACGCCCATGGGGTCCGGTGCAGGCATCGGCCTCGGGGACCTCGAAGGAATTCGGCCGTACGTCGCCGGTGACCGGCTGAGCCTTCTCCACTGGCCGGCCAAGGCTCGTTACGGGACCTGGTTCGTGCGGCATTTCGGTATCGAAGGCACCACTGCAGTGCCGATCGCCTTCGACGATCGGGCCGGGGTCCATCGCCGGGCCGAGTTCGAACGGTTGGTGTCGGCAGCCCTGTGGGTTCTGGAAGACGCCATGCAAGGACATCGCGACGTCCTGCTTCTCACCCTCTCCGGGCAGCGCCACCTACTGGAGCCGACCGAACGGGGTCACGCCGAGGCCCGGCTACTGCTGGCGGAGATCCAGCCCGTGCCGGTCGAGCCGGCACGGTTCCTCTCGGTGCCCACCGATGCGATCGTGCTCACCACCCAGACTGGTGCCGAGCGGCTGACGCTCAATCCGGTCCCCTCGGGCGCCCTTTCGGTGAACGATCAGCCGACCGGTTCCACCACCGGGGCCAGGCGGGTAGTGGCGGTATGAAGCGGCAGTGGCTGGTGGAAGCCGGCCTTCTCGGGTCGTCCATTGTCGGAGCCTTCGCTCTGTCCCGGTTGGCCACGGGAGCGAGCGCGGCAACCATCACCACTGCGGCCGTGGGGACGATCGTGGTCGCGGCGCTCCGACGAAGCACCGCCCTGGCTGTCGCCGTGGGAGTGGTGGCGGTGGCGGTGAGCTCTCTGTGGTGGGGTCTCCGCATCGTTTCCCACTTCGGGCTACCCACCCTGAGCGGACTGCGGACCGTGCGGCATTCACTGCAGTCATCGCGTGCAATCCTGGCCGGCTTCCATCTTCCGCTCGCCCACTCCGCCGGCATCGTTGTCCTCTGCGCACTGATCGGCGGAATGGTGGCGGTGGCGTGCCGAGCGATCGGCACCCGGTACCCGGCTCTCTCGTTGGCG
>Ga0182018_10002426_pt1 | contig 18685 bp, 17 predicted proteins | sample 812P2MmetaG_FD_120490 | JGI IMG/M metagenome (GOLD analysis project Ga0182018, IMG submission 120490) | Permafrost microbial communities from Stordalen Mire, Sweden - 812P2M metaG | ecosystem: Environmental > Terrestrial > Soil > Wetlands > Permafrost | place: Sweden: Stordalen | collected... | reverse complement strand
TCAGTTACGTTCGCCGGCGTCTCTTTCACGGCGATAACACGGGTTCAAATCCCGTCGGGGACGCCAATCAATCAATAATTTGAAAAAAGCCGGAACGTCCCGGAGCCCTCTGCACCGTGTCTTCCATGGGTCCTCAGCCTGCGCGTCCTGCATAATAGAATCACCACTTTGGGCCCGTCTGGGGCGAAAAACTGAGTGTGCCGAGATGAGAATGCCATGCCTGAGATAGAGGTCCCGCTGCAGCGAACAGTGCCTTCCCACGCGACCACATCGGCCAGGTGGATCCTCTGGACCTCATTCTTCCTCGGCCTTCCTGCTCTTATTCCCCTCGCGGGTGCATTGATCGTTCCCTATCTCAATGGCATGGTGCCGACCGGGTTTATCGAATATGACATGCCCTATTACTACGCGGAAGGCAGAGCCTACTTTGACCGCGGCTTTCAACTAACTTATAGCAATCCGTACGCCGGTTATAACTCACCCGCTATCTATTTCCAGCCGCAAACCTTTCTCCTTGGAGTCCTGCACAAACTCGGAATCGCTCCCGGAGTTAGTTTCAATCTGTTTGGACTGGCGGCGCTCTTCTTCGCGGCGGTCGCGGCCGTAATCTTTTACGCTGAATTCGTTGGAGTTGAGACGACTTCGAAGAAGATCGGGCTGCTCTGTTTTTTTTGGGGCGGCGGCATCTTCACCTTGTGGGGGGTGGGGCGAGCTTTATTTAGAATGCACCGGTTTTCGGCTGTCTTCGAAGTCGAGCCGACTTACGGCTGGTGGATGCTGAATTATGGCCGCAACCTTGTGTATCCATTGGAAGCCTTCTACCACGGCCTGTTCCTCTTTGCGCTTTTGGCGCTCATGCGCAGACGGCTTGCTCTCTCTCTCGCTCTCGCAACAGTGTTATGCATAAGCCATCCTTTTACCGGGGTGTCATTGATACTCACTCTGATTGCCTACTCCGGGGTTGAGCTGGTCTTAAGAAGCGGTGTAGTTAAACTCTGGTTCATGATCGGCGCCATGATTGTCGCGGCCCTCGATGTTGCTTACTACCTGGTGTTTCTGAATCGATTCACCGATCACCGGGTCCTGCAACAGCAATGGGAGCACGCCTGGGTTCATTCGCCATTACCCTGGCTTTACCCGCCAAAGACCTTTGTCGCCGCTCTCATTCTGGTTGGAGTTTTGGCGATCTGGCGGCTGGCTACGCCGGTTTCAGGGTTGTCACAACTCGAAGCCACAAGACTCAAGTCGATGCGACCCGCAGGGAACATCGACCTTCAAAACTCTCGAAAATCGCCACGCCTACACTGGATCCGCTCCAGTTCTTTCTTTCGGTACCTGCGCGACCCACGGGTTCGCCTCTTCTTAGTTATGTTCGTGGTGGTCTTTGCTCTCACGCAACACAACCTGGTGATACGACCCATGCAACCCATTCACTTTGCCCACGGTTACGATTGGACGGCGCTCTTCTTCCTGGGTGCTCCCGTGCTCATCGGGCTTATCGACTCCATCCTGAAGTTATCCAGGCCGATCGCCCGGTACGGCGCTCTTGCTCTCCTGTTGGGCCTATTCCTGTTAGACAACGCCGCGTGGCTCGTCAAGATCGCAATAGACAACGAATTTATCGTGTCTCTAACGAAGGACGAAGACGGGGCGCTGAATTGGCTCAGCAAGAATGCCAGACCCGGAGATCTGGTTATCTGCCAGGATGAGATGCTGAGTTACTTAGTTCCCACCTATTCGCCGGCGCTCGCCTGGCAGGGCCACCTGAAAAACACTCCATATCTGGGTCTCCGCCACGACGAAGTTGAGCGTGTGTTCAACCAGGGGCAGGCACTGCCGGAATGGAAAAGGCACGGCGTGATTTATGTTTCTCCGGCAACGTGGGTTCCCCCCGCCGATCTCTCGCTCGAGCGGCGTTACGCGAACAGCGATCTGGCTATCTGGGCCACGCCCTAGCGGGCCTGCAACAAAGGCAGGCTCGATAAGCGGCGCCGGATATCCCATCGCGCGGGGTGCCCTTGTCAACCGCTCATCCAGCCTTGTTCCGCGAAACCACCGCACGCGCCGCAACCAGTGCCGCGCCCAGCGCGCCAAATGGCTTCGATGTCTGCAGCCGAATATCGTCGACCGCTCCCAACGGCGTTGCGAGCCCTGATTCAAGCTTGGCCTTCAGCAAATTCCTGCTTGGGGTCACATAGTGAACGCCAACCAGCCTTCCGTCGCGGCTGGCGTCGCCGCTGGATGTTCCAAGCTGGCTGGGGTCGAAGAGCGAGCAGCGCGTGCGCCATGCGTGGTCGGCCCACACGGTTTGCTCGAACCACCCATGGTACCTCCTGATGCGCGCAGGGCCCCATCGCTTGAAGAGATACTCCATGCGCTCATAGTCGATGCGGTCGCGCTTGACCCAGAACAGCCCCGAGTTGAGCTGCCGCGGCACTCGCAGGGGCCCGAATGGCCAAAAGTCACCCGGATGCGCGGCGAAGCTATTGGCGTGATCCATCATGAAGGCGCCCGCAGTCGCCTTTGCCAAACTGCTTGCCCGCGCCAAACCGGCCCCTTGCGCCGAATCCGGAAAGAGCCCGCGAAAGCGCTTCTGGAACAGCACATCCGTATCCGCGTAGCAGACGATCGGCTCGGGGTGCGTCAAGGTGGTGTCGAACAGCTTGAGCACGTGGGGAAGGTGGACGCGCGCTTCAGCCAGCTTTGGAAAGCGCTGGAGCGCCCCTGCCAGTTGCTCATTGGCCGCCCGCCGCCTCAGCAACACCGCATCGGGAAAGGCGGCAGCAAACCGCGCCAGTGATTCCTCCGTCAGCGAGCCGTCGTCGTGGATAACCAGCCGTACCGGCTCTTCACTGCAGGCGAGCAGCGACTTGAGGCACGGAATCGCAAACCACAGGTGCGTCTCGCAGGCGAGAGTGTGTACGAGCATGGGCGAATCTTATCAACTCCCAGGCGGCCTGAGCGCGGCGTTCCACGCATTCGCCCACATTTCGGGTAAATCCGCCAAAACGGTGGGCGCCGCAAATTCAAAGGCGCGAATCCTCGCGGTCACCGAACTACACCCGCACAAATTGCGGGTGCCCCATCCTAAACGCGCTCTCTGCGTTTAGGGTGGGAAACCACGAGCCCCAACTCGCTGCCCTTTAACCCCTGCCCTACACCCCACACAGATGCACTTGCACGCCAAGCTCGGCAAACATCGCCGCCTTTGCCGCCAGCGCCCGGTCCGCCTTCTCTTCTGTTCCCGCATAGGCCACATTCACGTGGTTTGCGTGGTGCCGCGCCATGAACTGGTCCCGCGTAATCCCGTGCAGCAGCGTGTGCATGATCGGCCACTGCGAGGTCGTCGCCTGCCAGCGCCGTTCGGTCTCCTCGGCCGGCAGCTCCACCGCAGTCGCCCGTCCCATGTCCACGTGCACCGAATCGTCCTCCACAAACACCCGGCTCCAAACCACGTGTCCCGGCTTGCAGATGCCCTTCAGCGTGCCGCCGCCCAGCCTGAAGTACATTGGCGGCTGCCGCTCGCTGATCGCCTTGGCGTAGCCTCCGTGAATGTGCGAGGCCGGCACCGCGCCCGAAATCTGAAACACCCACACAAAGTCGTCGATGCCGTCGCCCGTGTAGTGTTCGCCCCAGCGCACATCGTGCAGCGTCGTCGCCGGATCCATATTCATCGCGCTCCACACGCGGTTCGTCACCAGCGCATCCAGCCCCGCGCACTCGTCTACTTCGTTGAAGTGCGGCAGCGGCCTTTCTGCATAGAGCTCGCGCCCGTCCTTCGCAAACACCGGCGGCCGATCAACGTTATTCAGCAGCCCCTCCACCAGGTCCGACGCCGGCGTCATATCCTTCAGACCCTGCTGATACTGGATCCCGATCGCGTCGCATCCGAAGTCCGACGCAATCCGCATCGCGGCAATGTACATCCTGCACTGCGCCAGAATCTGCGCGTCCGTCAGGTCCGTCTCCTCCACTGGCCCGGTTCTGAACGTCATGCCTCGCGTGTCCAGCCAGTTGCGCACCTTCTGCGCCTCTTCGTCCGTCACCTCGCGCATCCCCGCCACAAGCGCGCTCTGGCTCAGCCGCTCCTTGTACACGCCCAGCGGGTTCAGCAGGTTGTCTTCGATGATGGCGTTATACATCCCCATGCACCCCTCATCGAACACGCCTAGAATCGCCTTCTTTGTCAGCAATACCCGGGCCAGCTTCGTTCCCAGCTCGCGCTCGGCCGCGGGCAGCGCCGTAAGGTCCAGATCCTTTACTTGGCTCAGATCATGATCCACCCGGTGCACCGTTAGCCACTGCCGCAGCCCGCGCCGGAACATCTCATCCTCAAACTCCTTGCTCCACAACGTGCTGAACTTTACTCCCGCCTTCCACAGGCTGCCATTCAGATTCAGCATCCCCACCAGCCCCGGCCATTGCCCACTCCAGTTCGCCACCGTCAAAATCGGCCCCTTGTGGCTCGCCAGCCCAGCCAGCACGTGGTTGCTGTATTGCCAAACCGCCTCGGCCACCACGATCGGCGCACGCGGGTCGATCCCCGCAAACACATCCATCCCCATCCGCTGGTTCAAAATGAACCCATGCTTCAGCTTCTCGTCGTAGCCGTGTGCCCGCCGCAGCGTGAACCCCTCCGCCTTGAAGGCCTCCGTCAGCTTGGCCTCCATCTCCGCCTGCGCCGGCCAGCACTTCTCGTTGGCACTCTGCCTCAGGTCCCCGCTTGCCACCAGCAATACTTCATTGGCCGCTACGGGCGCAGGTGCTTCAAGCTCTGGAACGGAATATGACGACATGAACGTGCTCCTTTTATCTGTGCCTTGAGACGCGTACGAATCCTACAACTCCCACCCCGTCGCGCGAAAGTCACGCCCTCGCGCATTGGCCCGGCCCACCACATCTGGCAATGATTCATCCGCCACTTGAGGAGCAATATCTCCCATTCGGCGCAGACACCGGTCGCGAAACATGCTGCGAAACATGGATCGATCAGTGCGCGCGTTCAAGACGAGAGACCAGGGAACAGAATTCAGAAATCGCAAAATTCACGCTTGACATTGATAGAAAATCCACTACCATTTGGTTGTGGATCGATTGGGCACAACATTTACGGCTTTGTCTGATCCAACCCGGCGGGCAATGATCGAGCGACTCTCCCATGGGCCCGCCTCAGTGCGTGGATTGACGGAACCGTTTTCACTCTCGCAGCAGATGATTTCAAAACATATTGCCTACCTGGTGCGAGCGCGGATTGTGATCAAGACGAAGCGAGGACGAGAGAGTGTCTGCACGCTCAGGCCAGAGGCGATAAAGACGGTCAGCGACTGGGCCGTTTACTATCGCCGATTCTGGGAAGAGAGTTTCGACAAGCTGGATGTGGTTGTGAATCAAATGAAACAAACGGAGGTCAGAGATGACAAACAACACGGTTAACGAGATAGAGCGGATGGTTGTGACAAGAGTTTTTGATGCCCCACGCGAATTGGTTTGGAAGGCGTGGACAGACCCGAAGTACATTATGCAGTGGTGGGGACCGAAGGGCTTTACTGCGCCTGTTTGCAAGATGGATTTTCGCGTGGGGGGAAAACTTCTCTGCTGCATGAGAGCGCCGGATGGGCAGGAGGGCTGGAATGCGGTCGAATACCACGAGATTGTTCCCTTCGAGAAGATCGTTTCGTCCATGTATTTCTGCGATCCGGAAGGAAACAAGATCGACCCCGCGCAACTTGGCATAGAACATGAGGCCATCGACGGTGCGTACGATGTGACGCTCTTTGAGGATCTCGGAAACGGCCAGACGAGACTCACCCACATTGGAAATGAACCGATGGAAAGCGCAAGAAATAGCGGTCAACTCGAGGGCTGGGTACAGATACTCGATAAAGTTGCCGCAGTTGTTGCGGGGCTGGCGCAAGCGAAATAAGAGCTGAAGTTCTGATGATCGTCTTGCGCGAGAAACTGAATCTAAAGCAATCGCAGAATCTCATGAGGTAGTGAGCTTGCCGGAGCCCCTCCGGCAAGCTGCGCTCCACGCAGCCAACCCGCCGGCCTGGCGTCTGTCTGTTCGCAATGTGTCCGCTTTTGAGATGGAGACCACAATCAATGTGATCTTCAAGCTCGAAAAGCCCATCGCACGCCATTAGCCCCCGGTCGGACGGACCCTCCCCCGTACGGCCCCCTTGTTGACCCCAGCCCCAAAAACCCTGTAAACTACCTTAGTTTGGCGATTCCTGCCTGTCGCCGTGAACCTGACGTTCGCCCGTCCTTTTGGCTTGAGCGTACCGGCATCGCGGCACAGAAGTTTCCGACCGAGCCGTCTTGGCCTGCATTGCTCATGGCCGTTGTTTTGGCCTGTAACATCCATGGCCATATTTTGATTGAGCGCTTCCGCTGGTTTGCGGTCTGCGCTGGAGGTAGTATGTACGCGGTTATTCGTACCGGCGGTAAGCAGTACCGGGTCGCTCCCGGCGACGTTCTCAAGATTGAATCCATCCCCTCCGGCGACAAGACAGTCGAATTCAGCGATGTTCTCGCCGTCAGCGGCGAGCCCGGCACCGTAGCCAGGCCCGCCACCGCCAAGGTCACCGCCGAAATTCTTGGCGAGGGACGCGGCGAAAAGATCCTGGTGTTCCACCTCAAGCGCAAGAAGCAGTACAAGAAGCTCCAGGGGCATCGCCAGAACTTTACCGAGGTACGCATCAAGGCCATCGAGGCCGACGGCGTAACCTACACCGCTGCGCAATAGCGATCAGCCCTCAACTTTTTCATCGCGAGGGCAGGGAAGCTTGATCGACAATTTACAAGCTGAAAGCTGACAGCTCGGCTCAGAAGAGGATCCAGAAATGGCACATAAGAAGGGTGGAGGCAGCTCCACAAATGGACGCGATTCCAACGCACAGCGCCTCGGCGTCAAGGTCGGCGCCGGCCAGCTCATCACCGGCGGTTCCATCATCATGCGGCAGCGCGGCACCAAGATCAAGCCCGGCGTCAACGTCGGCATCGGCTCCGACGACACGCTCTTTGCCAAGGTCACCGGGCGCGTCAAGTTCTCTGACCGCGGCGGCCGCGGTCGATTCGCCTCTATCGAGCCTGTAGCCGCAGAGTAAGCGCTCAATCATCTTGATCGACCCCGGGGGGCGAAGGATGGTCAAGCTTTCCCGAATAGCTCCAGAACTGCCAGTTGCCAATCTGCAGGAAGCCCTCGTCTACTACGAGCGGAAACTCGGATTCCGGGCCGCGATGGAGATGCCCGATGGCAAATACGCAATCGTCGAGCGGGACGATATAGCAATCCATCTTTTCCAGGAAGACTCGCCCAAGTCGTCGCCTGTGGCGATCCATGTTTTCACTGAAGGCCTCGAAGAGCTGCATTCAGAACTTCAAGAGCGAGGCGCTCGTGTCTCCCAGGGGATCCTGCGCAAGCCATGGGGCAATCGCGACTTCCGGGTGAATGACAACTCCGGAAACGAAATCAAGTTCACTGAGCCAAATTCGGAAATGCGTTAGGACCAGGGCACGCAGCGCAATGTGCGCAAGCAAAAGGGCCGGAACCCAATCGGCTCCGGCCCTTTCTCCCCTCCCCGTTTACATCTCATCTCTATAACTCCGACTCCCGGCTCTTCAAATTCCTGCTAAGCACCTTCTCCACCACGTTCTCCACGTCTGTAAGGAAGAAGCTGTTTGCCTGCTGTGGCCCGGCTACCTGTGTGCCCGGATGTCCAAGCGCTGAGGCGATCTCGTTCCAGCGATAGATGGTCGAATTCACCGGCATCAAAACGGGCTTGCGAACGGGTTCCGGCAGCGCACAGTAGGCAACCCACGTGCCAAGCGACAGCAGGATGACCCCCTCGTAAGCAAACTGCAGCGGATCGGTGAGCGAAGCGAACCGCGAGATCAGCGAAACGGTGACAAAGTCGTTCGATGCCATCACGCCGAAGCCAAGCGCCAGACCGAATGCCATATCGCGCATCGAAAGCCGAAGAGCGTTCATGCTCAGGCAGAGGAACGCAAGCAGGCAGATCTCCAGCAGGCTCACAGAGCGCATGAGCGCAATCGCCATATCTGTGATCGCCAACAGGCCGCGGTGCGAAAACGTCACCGTGGAGAAGGTCACAATGATGGAAACAAGCACTGCCCAGCGGAAGATCACGATCCCGAACTTCAGCAGCCCAGGCACAGCAGAAAGCGCTGACCGGAAGATCTCAAGGCAGATGAAGTAGAGGATCACCGCGCTCGCGATGTAGACGGCCCAGAACTTGAAAAAGTACGCCTGCTCGCAGAGCCGCCGGAATTCCGGCGTCGCAACGATCTTGCCCGCCTTGCCCAAAAGCAGCAGCGATGAAAGAGGCTCCGACAGGAGTCGCAGCACCAGATACGCGCCCATTGCCGGATAGCGATGATGCAGGCCTCGCCTCCAGAACAGGATCACGATCACAGCGAAGAGCAATAGCTCAACGCCTGTCATTGCCGTCATCGCGATCTGAGAGGACATACTTGCGACCTTTCGCGTTTCTGCGAACTTTCTCAGAATAGCGCCGAAGCAACGGACCACTCAATGAAAAACGCCCGAATCGCGATGCCACTTTTGGGCCATGGCACCCTACCTATGGGTTACTTCGGCGGAACGATCTCTACCGGCGGGCAGGTGGGCAGTCCCGGGGCACACAGCGGAATGGGATCGGTCAGCGTCGCTGACTGATGGCTCGCGAATGGCTTAGGCGTTGAAGAAGAAACAGATGCGGCTGCAACTCCGGCGAAAACGATTGAAAGTGCAAGGATTCTAATGGCGGTTCTCATGCTAAGTAACCTCTCTCAGTAATCATTTTTGGATTCGGAGATTGCTCTCCGTGCTACTCGGAGAGTAAACCACTTTATCAAATAAGTCGAATAATTTCATATAGTTAACGACTTAGTAACGAAAATAGTTACTGTAGTAACATACAACTTCGGTAATCTCTCAAGTCACCCGCTTCGCTGTGTCTCCCGCCCCTCTCTCGACCCCTCTTCGGACCCCCCCTCCGCCGTGTTAAAATTGACCTAGGCAGATTCTGCTAAAGTCCACGTCTTTCAAGCCTTTAGTCCGGGCCGGAGATGCTGCGATCGCTTCGCAGTCGCTCCCTCCAGGCAGGCCTGATTGCAAGCCCATCGCGATTGGATATCTATGGCGACTGAAGTACCTCCTCCTCCCGGCGAAAATGGCGGAAACGGCGACAACGGCAACTATACCGGCGAAAATATTCGCATCCTTGAGGGCCTTGAGGCAGTCCGCCTGCGCCCCGCCATGTACATTGGCTCGACTGGCGATATGGGCCTGCACCACCTGGTCTATGAGGTGGTCGACAATTCCGTCGACGAGGCGCTGGCCGGATATGCCAAGAAGGTCGACGTCACCATTCATGTCGACAACTCCATCACCGTTGTCGACGACGGCCGCGGCATTCCCGTCGACATGATGGATACGCCCGACGGCAAGAGGATGCCGGCGGTTCAAGTGGTGCTCACCAAACTCCACGCAGGCGGCAAGTTTGACGCTTCCAACTACAAAGTCTCCGGCGGCCTTCACGGCGTGGGCGTAAGCTGCGTCAACGCTCTCAGCCAGGAGTTCAACGTTGAAATCTGGCGCGATGGCCACACCTGGGAGATGGACTTCAGCTGCGGCGCTCCTACCAGCGAGTTGCGCCAGGCCGGAATAAGCAAACGCCGCGGCACTCGCGTCCACTTCCTCCCCGACAAGAGCATCTTCACCGCCACCGAGTTCAACTACGACACGCTCGCCCAGCGTTTGCGTGAGCTCGCCTTCCTCAATAAGGGCCTGGAGATTACCCTCACCGACGAGCGCACCGCCGACGCCAAGACCGGCGAGCCAAAGCGCACCGAGTTCAAATACGCCGGCGGCATCGCCGAGTTTGTAAAGCACCTCAACCGCGGCAAGCAGTTGCTCCACGACAAGCCGATCGTCATGGAAGCGTTGCGCTCGGGCGTCGAGATGGACATTGCCCTGCAATACAACGACGGCTACTCCGATACAGTGTTCAGCTTCGCCAACAACATCAACACTGTCGATGGTGGCTCGCATCTGTCCGGTTTCAAAACCGCCCTCACCCGCACCATCAACGCCGTAGGACAGGCGATCGGCCTCTTCAAAGACATGAAGGAGTCGCTCAGCGGCGACGACGTCCGCGAGGGCCTGGTGGCCGTGGTCAGCGTCAAGCTGGCGCAGCCCCAGTTTGAAGGCCAAACCAAGGGAAAGCTCAACTCTGACATCGCCGGCATCGTCCAGGCCTTCGTCAATGAGCGCCTCGGCATGTTCCTCGAACAGAACCCGCCCATCGCCAAGCGCATCATCAACAAGGCCATCGAAGCTGCACGCGCCCGCGAGGCTGCACGCAAGGCTCGCGACCTCACCCGCCGCAAAGGTGCTCTCGATGGTGGCGGCCTGCCCGGCAAGCTCGCCGATTGTAGTGAGCGCAATCCCGACCGCTGCGAGCTCTACCTTGTCGAGGGCGAGAGCGCCGGCGGCACGGCCAAGCAAGGCCGCGATCGCCGTTTCCAGGCCATCCTGCCCCTCAAGGGCAAGATCCTGAACGTCGAAAAGGCCCGCTACGACAAGATGCTCGGCCACGAAGAAATCCGTGCCATGATCACCGCGCTCGGATGCGGTATCGGCAAAGATGATTTCGACGCCTCAAAGATTCGCTACGGCAAAATCATTCTCATGACCGATGCCGACGTCGACGGCTCCCACATTCGCACCCTTCTGCTCACCTTCTTCTTCCGTCACATGACGGAACTCATCAAGCGCGGCAACATCTACATTGCGCAGCCGCCGCTTTACAAAATCAAGAAGGGCCGCCGCGAAGAGTACATCAAAGACGATCGCGAGCTCGTCAAAGTCATGATCAAGCGCGCCGGCGAAGGCACTGTCATCCGCCACGGCGAAAGCGCCAGCAAAATCGAAGGAGCTGATCGTGTCCGCTTCATGAGCGCCCTCGGCGAGTACCTCGATTTCGTCGACCGCGTCGACAAGCGAATTCGCAACGAGAAGCTCGTCGAGCTCCTCGCTCGCGCCGAGCTCACCCATCGGGCCGATTTCGCCTCGCAATCCGGAAGCGATATCCCACCCAAGCTGGCCCTGTTGCACACCCAACTCGTCGAGCTTGCCGATGAGTTGCAAATCAAGGTCGCCCGCCCTGTCGAAGACGAAGAGCACCATACCTGGTCGATCAAATTCACCGATGCTCAGGGTGCCGAACGTTCCATCAAATGGGAGTTGGCATCCAGCCCCGAATTCCGCCAGATGATGTCGAAGTACTCCCAGATCAAGGACTATCTCGAGCCGCCCTTCCTCATCGAGTACGTCGGCAAGGCTGGCTCCGAATCAGGACAGGAGCCCGAAGAGGCGGAAGAGACCGCCCCGGAGGGCGAAGGCGCCGAAACAAAGGCCGCTCGCCGCGCCGCGCGTCCCCTGCAGGAGCCGGTCGAAAAACAGACCGCCCGCGAATTCTTTGCTTATGTCGTCGAACAGGGCAAGAAGGGCTATGACGTCCAGCGCTACAAGGGGCTCGGCGAAATGAGCGACAAGCAGCTCTGGGAGACCACAATGGACCCCGATCATCGCACCTTGCTTCAGGTCAAGCTCGAAGACATCGCCGAATGTGAAACCATCTTCACCACCCTTATGGGCGAAGACGTTGAAGCGCGCCGCAAATTCATCGAAGATAACGCCCTCGACGTCAAGAACCTCGACATCTAAGGCCCGCGGAAACCCCTCTAAGCAGAGTCTGCGTTTTCCGGTGAGCGCCGGAAACTATTCTTCAATCACCTTTTCAGACGTGGCGGTCATCGGCAGGGCGGACAACTTCATCAAGGGCATAAAACTAAAGCTATAGCTGACCGTCACCTTCACCATGCAGCCTGGACTCTTGGTGCTCGTTGTGCAGGTACTGCAGCCCGACGAGCAGTCGGGCGTCGTTCCCGGCCAAACATACGAATTCGATGTATTGATCGTCAGCCCGCTTGGCACAATCCCCGGGCTCGCCAGGCTCTGAACAAAATTCTGAATATCCGTTGCGGTGGCTGTGCAGTTGTATGGCACCGTGAAGTTCGGAGGCGCTGAAGTTCCACAAGGTACCGACGTGTTTTTGCTCCAGGTGTAACCGCGCACCATTGCGAAGCGCGTGGCTTGCTGCGCCGCATAGGTCATCGAGTGATACACGTACATCCCCAGCATCCAATTAAAAACGGCGAACAAAAGGCCGATCAGCATCAACGAAGTCAGGGCGAATTCCACCAGTTCCGTGCCACTTTCCTCGCGCGTCAGGCGAAGGAGCTTTTGCATGGGGGTTCTTTTCTTCATCGACAGCCCTTTCTTGTGCTCTTTCTTTCTGCTTCTACGATGCCCTTCAGGCGTGCGCTTCAACGCTTCAGCCGGCAAGCAGCGCAATTCCCAGGTCGGTCCCTTCCAACCCCCAAATGACTGCAACCGGTCTCATAGATGCCTGCAGGTTGGTCTGTCAGGCTGTGAGACCCGCCAGAAAGGCGGGGCTCAAGATCTTCAAGACGCGAAGAAGAAGGTTCATGAGACCGGTGCTAACTGCCGGCGCTGCGCATCGACGCGTTGCTGGTGAACTTCATGTTGTAATTCATCCCGGGCCAGGGGAGTATCGGCGTGTAGGTTGCGCTCACCGAAATGTTCACGCGGTAAATCACGTTAAGGCTGTTCGGACACGACGTCGGCGTGACTGCGCAACTCGCGCTATAGCTGCTGCCGTCGGCGCATTCACAACCGTACGTGGGAGTTTGCACCGAGAGGTTGGGCACATTCGGCGCATCATCCTGGGCCGCAACCGTCATCCCAGCCGTATCGTTCGGATTCTCAGACCCGTAAATGGCTGCCGCTTGCGCTGCCCCTGCGATCTCTGTTGCCAGGTAATAGGCCCGCGCAAAATCGACAGCGCCAAGCAGTATCAGCACAAATAGCGGAAATATGAGCGCCAGCTCCACGAGACTGGCCCCGCATTCCTCCCCTAGCAGATCGAATCGATTTCGTCTCTTCATGCTTACTCCAAAAGCGCAAATGTCCCCAGCTTCGGAGGATTAGCAACGGCAGTGCCTGGTAAAACGGCGGTGACGTTAAAGTGTTCGCTGTCATTCACCATGAAATTGGCCACATCCACAGCCGCCACCCCTGCGGCGTTGATTGTGACGCCCGCGCCGCTGTTGAGCGTGAGCTCTCCGTTGGGCATATAGATGGTTCCCGTGAAGTACGACGACGAGCTGGTGTCGATCGTCATGCCCGAGCTGTTGGTGGAGGGCTCCCAGATCAGCATATTGGCGTTCGAGCCGTTGGTGCTGACCGTGGGCGCGGTTAGCTGGATGGTGGTGCTGTTGCTGTTCATCTGCAACGAGCCGTTGGCGAAATAAAGCGTCACGCCGTTAGTCCCACCCGTGCATCCTGTGCATGTAAGCGTCGAGCCACTGTCGACGTTGATGCTGCCGTTCATCCAGTAAAAGCCGGGCGCCAGGTTGACAGAGACATTCGAGTTCAGATTGACCCCGTTGGGGTAGTAGCCGGGCTGCAGGGTTGCGCCGTTATTTGGCGTGGTGTTGCCGGCGGTTGTGGAGTTGGCCGGCTGAGTGGGGGCTGTTAACCCAGCCAGAGGGTCGCTCTGCGTCGCAGTGGTGTGCGACGGTTGGGTCTCGGAATCCCCTAGCGTCCACGAGCAGCTGCCGTTGCAGTTGTTAGGATTCCACGTTCCGGTGTACAGGAAGAACGAAGCTGTCGTGCTGTCGTCGTTGTCGGTTTGAAGGTTCCCGCCGTCGTAGATTCCGCAATTCGTCAGGGTGAAGTTGCCGTTGGAGCTATTGAATTCCATTGATTTCGTGTATATGCAATCACCGACGCTGGAACCGCTCTGAATATATGCCTCGCCCGCTTCCGCCCGCGCTATCAGATTCATCTTCGATATCCCCGCAGAGTTGCCATAGAATATTCCGATCATGCCGGCAAAGAACGTGTTTTGTGACTCGGTAAGCACCACCTCGGCGACGTTGTTGTTGCCGTGATTCGGATCGTTCGTTCCCAGCACGCAGGGACCCACGTTGATGATCATGGCCAGCGTCGTCGAGGAAGGAACTGTGCATTGACTATCTGTTGGAGTGACGGTAGAGGAGGTGATTTCGTCTTCCAATAAAGCCTTCGACGCTGCCGTGTTCATGTTGGCGCAGGTTGTATTGCCGCAGTTGCCAATCTCCAGAGCTGCCGCAAGCGCAGCAGAATCAGCAGCGGTTTGCAACTGGCGCTGTCGAGTATGGATGTTGCCCACGTCTATGGCCAGCGCCATCGCGCCCATGAGCACTCCAAGGGACAAGCTCGAAAGGATGGTCATGGCACCGGATTCGTCGTTGAAGATCCTCATAGTAACCCCTCGCTCCATTACCAATTTGCACCCTAGGAAGTGACCACAATCATCTGATGTACCAGACTAGACAATTACGTAACAGTACTCAAGCACTATGTGACCTAAGTAACTCAAAAGTTGCAATCCCTGCTTGAGGGGGTGCTAGCACGCTCCCCGCGCAGTCGTAGCCAGCCTGCCCAATAAGTGCCATACACGGCCAAAGCCCACGCTCTATACTGCCGGTTCAGGTCAAGTCCTTTGTTTTCTGTGTTCGCAGCGATTTGGAGGGCTTGAGGCGATTGCGCAGTCGCTGCACTGCAGGTGCCCTGATATCCTTTCGCCCATGGCCACCAACCTGACCACGACACGCGTCCTCAATCGTCGCGCCTTCATCGCTGCCTGCTCCGGCGCAGGCATCACCTCGGCCCTCCTGCCCGGCATCCTGTTTTCCCTCGCCGCCGAGGGTCAGGAAAAAGCTCCAGACGGCTCACCCCGCGCGCTCCGCCCCATCACCGCCGAGATGATCGACCAGGCCGCCGCCCTCGCCGGCGTTGGACCCTTCACCGCCGATCAGGTCAAGCTCATGCTCGACGGCCTCAACGACCAGCGCACCGCCCTCACCGGCATCCGGGCCCTCAAACTTGACAACTCCATCCCGCCCGCATTCGTGTTCCATCCGCTGGCGGCGGCGACCTCGAGGTTGACCGAGCCTCCGCCCGCGGGCTCAGAATCAGATGAGTTCGATATCAAGAGACAGATCAATCGCATCTCGATTTCTCCCGGCGCCCCGGCCCGCATTGAAGACCTTGCTTTCGCAACAGTTCACGAGCTAGGCGCGTTACTTCATCTTGGTGCCATCACCTCCCTCGCCCTAACACAAATGTTCATCGCCCGCCTCAAGCGCTACGACTCCAAACTCCACTTCGTAATTACCCTCACTGAAGAGCGTGCCCTTGCCCAGGCCCGCAAAGCCGACGAAGAGATAGCCGCCGGCCATTATCGAGGCCCTCTCCACGGCATCCCCTGGGGCGCAAAGGACCTCCTCGCCGTCAAGGGCTACCCCACCACCTGGGGCGCGGGCGGCTTCGAGCATCAGTCCTTCGACGAAGACGCCACCGTGGTCCAGCGCCTCGATGCCGCCGGAGCCGTCCTCATCGCCAAGTTCACCCTCGGCGCGCTGGCCATGGGCGACAAATGGTTCGGCGGACGCACCCGCAACCCCTGGAACCCCGCCCTCGGCTCCAGCGGCTCCTCTGCTGGCTCAGCCTCCGCAGTCGCCGCCGGATGCGTCCCCTTCGCCATCGGCTCCGAAACCCTCGGCTCCATCTCATCCCCCTCCACGCGCTGCGGTTGCACCGGCCTCCGCCCCACATTCGGCCTCGTCCCCCGCACCGGCGCAATGGCCCTCTGTTGGACCATGGACAAGCTCGGCCCCATCGCCCGCTCCGTTGACGACTGCCTCACCGTCCTCGATGCAATCCACGGCCCCGACGGCCACGACACATCCGTCCCCGCCCACGCCGCCGACTGGACGCCGCATCTTCAAAGCCCAAACGCCGACTGGAAATCCCTCCGCATCGGCTATCTTGCCTCCGAATTTGCCCCACCCGAGCCCCTCAAGCCCGAACCGCCCAAGCCGAACGAATCCGCCGAAGCCGCCCGCGCCCGCGCCACACGCGACTCCGCCGCCCGCGACGCCCGCGACCGCTCCGACTACGACCGCCGTTTCCTCCTCGCCGCCCTCGACAAGCTCCGCTCCCTCGGCGTCAACCTCATCCCCGTCGAGCTTCCCGCTCTCCCCTACGACGCCATGGTCCCCCTCCTCGGCGCCGAAGCCGCCGCAGCATTCGACGATCTCACCCTCTCCGGCCGCGACAGCCTCCTCACCGAGCAGGGCCCCGAAGACTGGCCCAACGCCTTCCGCACCGCCCGCTTCTACCCCGCCGTCGATTACATCCAGGCCAACCGCGCCCGCACCCTGGCCATCCGCCAGCTCTCGGCCCTGTTCGAGAAAGTTGACGTCATCGTCACCCCCTCCACCGACCGCCAGCTTATCGCCACCAACCTCACGGGCCACCCCGCCCTCATCCTGCCCAACGGCTTCCGCGGACCCGATGCTCCCGCACCCCCCGCCATCGACGACGGCGACCACGACGATATTGGCGGTCCGGGAACCCCCGTCTCCCTCACCTTTCTCGCCGCCCACTACCATGAAGCCAAGCTAGCCGCCTTCGCCGCCGCCTACCAGCAAGCCACCGGCTTCCACCTCCGCCACCCCACCCTCGACTAAGGCATAGAATCCCGCTTTTAGAGAGGGCATCGGATGAAGGGTACGGGCTTGACAGGCTGCGGAAAAATTCGTTCGGATGGTGTGCCGGGGATTTATCCCCGGCACAAAGCCCGCCGAATGATCGGTGGCTTTAGCCGCTGAGGTATTTTTCTCGTCAGCTTCAGCCCATTTTCCGAATATTTCCGCAACCTGTTCAGGCTCTTGAACCAGGGCCCAAGCTTCGACCGGCTTTAGCCGCGGGCCTTTTGTTCGCCCCAAACCCCAGACCCTAGACCCCATACCCGAGACCCTTCCTCTTCCCATTGACCCCCAACCAAACTTCCCATACACTAAGAAATTGCGAGGGATGCGGCTCGAGGCCCATTCTGCTCCGCATCATCTTCTGACAAGATCAAGGATTATCAATGGCAAACCACGTTTCGTCGCTCAAGCGCGCCCGCCAGACCGTTACGCGCACTGATGTTAACCGCGCCAACCGCAGTCGCATCCGCACCAGCCTGCGGTCCCTGCGCGAGGCTCTCACCAAGGGCGACGTCAAGGCCGCACAGACCCAGTATCGCGAGACCGTCTCCGCCCTCGACAAGAGCGTGCAAAAGGGTGTCCTCCACAAGAACACCGTCTCCCGCTACAAGAGCCGCCTCAACGCCCGCCTCAAGACCCTGGCCACAGCCAAGGCCTAACAGTTCGCACCGCTCACACCCTTCTCCAAAACCAAGAAAAGAACAGCCGCGCTCACCCGCGGCTGTTTCCGTTTTTTAGGCTGAAGTAGCCAGCGCTCGCCGAGCCTTTATTTGGGCATCAGGGCACCGGGTCCACGGTTCCCATCGGTACGCTTGGCCGGCACCGGGCGATGCGGCTCAGGCCCATCCAACCACCCTTGGCAATGCCGTATTTGCGGACGGCCTGAACCGAATAATCGGAGCAGGTGGGCGAGTAACGGCAGCGTATGAAACTGCCCGTAACCGGGTGAAGAAACCGGTGATAGCCGTTAACAGATGCCTCGAACAGGCGCACACTCACCTGGTTGCGGGGCGCTCGCATCGCATCCGCCGCAAAGAGCACGGCCAGCAGCAGAATCGCTGCCAGCCAGGGCTCCGGCCTTCTGAGCCAGCGGACTGGGCCTGTCGCCGGCACAGAAGTGCTCAGCCGCCGATTCCGCAATGCGGGCATTTCACGCTGGTCTCTAACCGCTGGTTGCCGCAGTTGGGGCACGGAACGGTATTCCCCTGCGGCCGCGAGAACAGGTAGATCACCAGACCAATCACGTTGAGGAAGAAGACGACCAGCATCCACAGTACCGGGCTGTCCATGCCACGCGCTTTGGCGTCGCGCGCCACCCACACCAGCAAGGCAATGCTGATGGCAAGCGCTGCAATCGGAATGAAGATGAAGGTCCCGCAGCATCCGCAGCCGGCCAGGCCGCTTGCTGCATCTCTCGGTCCGAGCTGGGCAAGACCGGCAACTGGAAGGAAAAGAGCAAGGGCAGAGAATAACCCCACAAACCTACTCAAGGTCTTCATTACACACCTGCTTTCTTGCGTTTGGTGATTTGGCGGTGATCTTAAGGGAATCGCGGAGGAGAGTCAACGGGAGCGGCGCTGCGGGATCAAACCGGAGCCTTCCGGTGTCAAAGCATAAAGGAGGCTGAACCAAACTTGACCCCAATTTCGCCAGCCGATCTGCCCCAATCGAGCGACCCGACGTTCATCGCGTCCCCGGCTCGGCTCTGGCCGCACCGCGAGCACGAGTCGAACGCAGTCAAAAACTTCTGCTGCCGCGCTGGTTTGCACCGCTGGCGCAGGCTCGACATGAGCGAGCTTTATCCGGGCAAAGACGTTCGCTTCTGCTTCTGGTGCCCCAAGATCGAGATCGACGGCGTCACCTACGAGCCCTAGCCTCATGAAAGCTCAAAGATCCCCGCCGCGCCCATCCCCCCGCCCACGCACATCGTTACCATCCCGTAGCGCACTTGTCTCCGCCGCATCTCATGCACCAG
>Ga0182018_10002424_pt1 | contig 18701 bp, 14 predicted proteins | sample 812P2MmetaG_FD_120490 | JGI IMG/M metagenome (GOLD analysis project Ga0182018, IMG submission 120490) | Permafrost microbial communities from Stordalen Mire, Sweden - 812P2M metaG | ecosystem: Environmental > Terrestrial > Soil > Wetlands > Permafrost | place: Sweden: Stordalen | collected... | reverse complement strand
TTTCAAGTACGGGTAATACACGCAGACGTTTGCCGTACCGACGAAATGCAGCTCCATACACCGCTCTGTTGAGGAGGTTCATGAAGTGCCGAAAAGCTTGTCTGCATCGATAGTCGTCGATCGTTACCCAACCGCCGCTGTCAGGCTGGTGGCCTTGCTTCAAGGTTAGGGTGACGTCACAAAATTCACTCCAGCTGCTAGTATCGAAGAAGTGTGATTTGGCGGATTCAATTGGATCAGATCTAACCTCCATCGAGTTGTTATTCGCGTGTATTGCAGCGGTGGTGGAAGGTCTCACGGCAGCGGTCGCTCGACAACTCTTTGAAAAACCTGGGTACGCACTTACCGGCGAAGCCACCGGATTAATCGATGACGTGAGACCTGCGGCTGATCTACTGCAGAAAATCGTAGCCGATGCCGAGCGATTGCTCGGGGCCAAAGCGTCTAGTTTTGTCAGAGTGCCGAAAGGCACTGCAAGCGACATCGCCGACATTCCGTAACGTGTCATTATACGAATCGGGCGCGAGACGGTCCGTCCGGCGGACGGCCCTCCACCTCCCCCTTTTGAAATGACTCGGCTTTCCGCCGCCCGCACCGCCAACCCACAAAGCCACCCACGAACAAACCCGAACACACCGCGCCAAGAAAGTCAGGGACTGCGCAACAGGAGGAAACAATGGGAATCCATTTCGCCCACAAGGGCCTGCCATTTTTCATCGGCGCCGAGTTAAACGCGAAACACCTCGCGAGCGTTTCTGCCGTGCGCAGAAAAAGGCCCGCAGCTTTCGCTGTGGGCTCAGTTGGGGAGAAACCATAGTTCATCGCACGATTGCGGCCCTCGCTCCATCGGAATGGCCTCGACTGGGTGCCGCCTCAGCTGTCAAGCTTGCGCAGCTCGCGCCGCATGATTTTGCCAGTAGAAGTCTTTGGTAAATCGGCAACAAATTGGACCAACCTGGGTACTTTATAAGCGGCAAGCTCCTTCCGACACAATCCGATGATACTTTCAACGTCGCCTACTGCACCCGGCTTTAAGACCACATACGCCTTTGCAATTTCGCCTTTAAACTCGTCTGGTTGACTACCGACAGCGACCATTGCGACGGCTGGGTGCCCCGCGACAACGCGCTCAATTTCAGCGGGGAACACCTTGAAGCCGCCAGTGTTGATCATGTCCTTCTTGCGATCGACAACGAATATGGCACCGTCCTCATCCATGCTCGCCAGATCGCCGGTGTGCAACCACCCATCCGGCTCGATTACCTCTTTTGTTGCTGCTTCATTTCCAAAATAGCCCTGCATAACTATCGGGCCGCGGATCATGAGTTCGCCCACTTCACCGCGCGGCATGATCTTGCGCGGGTCAGCTACATCCGCAATCCGAGCCTCGACATTTGGCAACGGTATGCCGATTGAACCAAGTTTATGTGGTCCATATGAAGGAAAAGTAGTGCCAAGGCCGGCCAGTTCCGTCATTCCCCACAACTCGAGCAGAGGACAACCAAGCCGCCTTTCTACTTCTGCCATTTTTGCAATTGGCATCGTCTGGCCGCCCACAGTACACCGATTGAGCGACGAGAGATCGAACTGTTCAAGTTCTGGGTAAGCGAGCATGTACATGTACATAGTAGGTACACCCTCGAACATCGTCGCTCGGTGCTTCTGTATGCTGGAAGCGATTTCAGCAGCGTCGAAGCGAGAGTGGAGTACTAACGTCAAGCCGTAAAGAATGGCGCCGTTAAAAACGACGTTGCCATAGACATGCGGGCATGGGAGCGCTGTGACAACGGTGTCGAGCGTTGTTTTAAGATGCATCTGTGCAGTCATGGCGACGTTGAGCAGAACCGATTGATGGGACTGCATCGCACCTTTTGGATGTCCGGTTGTGCCCGAAGTATAGCCAATCGTTGACAATGCCTTGGTGTCTACAATCACAGGATCAAATTCAGCTGGACCGGAAATCAGTTCGCTAAATGGCAATGTTCCCGGCAGAGCTACGTCGCCAAACGCGATCGTCTCAAGTTTGGTCACCCCTGCGGACAGAGCTGGGCCGACCTTGTCTGCACTACCAATTAAGGCCTTTGCGCCGCAGTCTCGAGTTACGTAGGCTACCTCCGCTGGCGTCAACATTACGTTCACGGGATTGACGACTGCGCCGGTTTTTAAAACACCGTAATAGCTGACGATCCATTCCCAAGAGTTTGGCGAATAAAGAGTCACGCGATCGCCTCGCTCGATTCCAAGCTTCACAAGTCTCCTAGCTAATGCATTTGATAAGGCATTCAGCTCCTGAAAGCTAAATTCTCGACCATCCATTATTAGCGCCGTCTTGCGACCGAATCTCTGGGCGGCGTGGGGAAGAACCTGAGCAAGCGATTTAAGCATGGGCGTTCTGTCCCTTTTATCGAATGTTAGATCTCGACCCATAAAACCCGGCAGCGGGTCGTCATTATCGCCATTGCTTCTCGTCCGAAATCCACCGCTGCCCGGGCAACGTGCCATCTTTGATGAATGCATTGAGGATATTGGCCAGAACGCGAGAACAGTCGTTGTCGAAGTTCTCTGCCGGCAACGCCGGTCCGAAGCCTGCGGATCCGGTTGCGAAGACCGCGCCATTGTTGGCTGAAGTGAAATAGAGCATGTCGGCGCGTATCCGGTGATCATAAGAACCGGACAAGTTTTGGTAGGCGTAGTGGATCATCTCCGGGTTCACTCGGTAATTGTCAGTGTGCCCGCCGGAAGAGGCGATTATCTTGGTATGCGGTGGGGTTCCGAGCGTCAGGTCATAGCGGTCCATTGAAATTCCAGCTGCTCGGCCATAGGCCAAGCCGGTGTCGCCGATGACCTCTTCATCTATTCCCTTTAAAATCCAGGATACCGTGCGGTGGTAGCTGTCCGGCATACGACGATAGAACTCATTCACTCCAAAGCCGTCGGAGATAAATCCGGCTCCCACGAGCTTCTGTGGCGGGCGATTTTGTGCCCTCCACGCACCGCCCTTCTGTCCGTTTGTCGCCATATAATATTCGCCGGGGCGCGCCTCCCATGTTCTCGAAGCGGGGGCGTATCTGCGGACTTCCATCACCGACGGTTCATCGTCTCGGAAGGCGACAGCGGTGTCGAAGCCGGCCGCACCCAGATAAACTAGGCGGCCGCCACCGGCGATATAGTCCTCGGTCGCGTCCAGCATCCGCTCGGAATAACATTGCGGGCGAGTGCCGGTCAGCACGCACCGATAGGGCGCCAGCGCAGCGATCCCTTCGCGGTGGAGGTCCTCGTCCGTCAGCACGTCATAGCCGAATTCCCGGTGCTCAAGCCACGCAACGATCGATAGGTCGGCCGCCAATCCGTTCGTCACACTTGTGCTCGACATGCGATATTTCGGCCGCATGTTCAGAATTGGACGATGATAGGAGCTGTAAAAGAGGCCCTGCCCGTCGACCGAATAATCAAAAGTCGAAAGTCCGAAATCGTTGCGCTGACAAAGTTCAACATCGACCTCCGACAGGACCGGCGTCAGACCCGTAACCGGCTGCGTTAAAGGATCGTCGAAACTGAAGCGCTCATTCGCATAGGCGAGGTAAGTCGCGGTGGGGACCAGGAATGCGATGCGGCTGGTCGGGATCTTGGGCCGAACGAAGAAGACGAGATAATCCTCCCCTAGACCCATGCCCGAGCCAGCGCACAGCCTCATCGCGTAGACGCCACTAGGCAAATTATCCGGTAATTTGAGCGATTTCGTTACCTTCCATTTGCAATCGATCATGGCATCGGAATGAAATTCAATGCCGCCATACTCGTCCGGCGCCAAGCGGAAGCAATCATTGACGCCGTCCCAGTTCCAGCCGGTCTGGCCACGCACTGGACGATTGTAACCGCGGGCGTGGAGCCGATTAGGGCCGACATCGGTCACGACATCGCCAATTCCCTCGTCAGTATATCCTTCGGTCGTGTCCCAATAGGCCACTAGGCCATCACGTGTCGGGGTTTGCCCGCTTCTAATCTCGGCCAATTCTTCTTCGTTCAGCGACCGATCGAACAATGCGGGTCGGTCGATCTTGCCGCAGAACAATTGGGCGACAAAGTCGCCTCGCCTCTCGTTCCAGTCGCGCGCACCGGCGACCAAGAACGGCGTCTCGACGACAGGTTTCGAGCGGACGTCGAAGATCTTCGAGACATGCGACAGATGATCGAAGAGTGCTACCGGGCCGAGCAGAGCATTGTAGCGTCTAACAATCGCTTCTTGACACAGGGTGGCGCGACCTGTCTTGGCGTCGAGAGTCGCCGCCACGAAGTACCACATCTGCGCCTGAAGCGGCGTCTCGACCTGCAGGCTCTCGATTTGATCGCCTTGGCCGATCCGAAACTCTAAGCGACCATTTTCAGCAATGGTGATGCAATAGCCCTGCTTCCTATAATTGTCCCACCGGCCGATAACGCATTGGCCGCCGGCGACCCTCACCAAACTAGGACAGATAAAGGCGAGTAAGGTGACGCTGCCCGCCAGCGCCAATTTGTGCTCTGGGTCGGTAACTTCAAGGAATGATCCGACTTGCGTATGTTGCTCTTCCACTTTCCAAGCACCATTGACGGCGCAGTCGACATCTTCTTCAATGAACCCCGGTCCGGCTGGATCCTGGTCGCCGTGGATCAGGCGAACCAATTGTGCCTGAGCGGTATCCGTTCCCTCGGCATTAACGTGAAACTGGACGACTTCCCCTGGCTTCACCGATATCTTGTCCGTGTAACCAAAGAGTTTGACTTGCGCCATTTCGAAATTCCGATATCCGCTAGTTTCCTGGACCATCGAACAAAGCTGCTCATTCGAGGCCGATAAGTTGATCAGGCCGAAGAACTTTCAGCGATTGCTAAATCCTCTGCTTCATCTTTTATCTTCACCTCATCCACCACCGTCGGCAGCGGTCCTGGTTTGAGAAACATATTGACGACATTTGCAAGAAGCCGGGAAACATCATTTTCGAAATTATTGACCGGAAGCGCCTGTCCGAACGCGATCGAACTGCACGAGAACACCGCCCCGCCATTCGGAGCGTCGAAATAGATCATGTCGGCCCGGACACGGTAGTCGTATGAGCCATAGAGGCCTTCGGTTTCATGCGGAGTTATCATCAGCAGGTAGTTATCGTCATGCCCGCCAGAGGCAGCGATTAATTTTGTATTCGGCGGAGTCCCGAGCCTCAGATCGTAGGCGTCGAGCTCAAGACCGGCCGCACCCTCACCAGCGAGGCCAAAGTCACCAAAAACATCTGATTCAATTCCTTCCATGACCCAGGATAACGACGGCTCATAGCTGTCTGGCATCCGGCGGAACGGCATCGAGGAGTCGAAACCTTCTGCGACGAAACCAACCCCGAAAATCTTATTGGGCGGTCGGCCCTGGGCGCGCCAACAGGCGCCTCTCTGTCCGTTCGTCGCCATATAATGTTCGCCCGGGCGGGCCTCCCAGGCTTTCCAACCCATGCCGAACTTGCGGCACTCCAACACCCACGGCTCGTCGCGACGGTGCGCTACACTGCAATAATAACCGTTGGCGCCCAAATAGATGTAATGGCCGCCGCCTGCGATGTAGTCCTCGGTCGCGTCCAACATCCGCTTGGAATAATACTCCGGGTGCGTACCGGTCATGACGCACTTGTACGGCGACAACGCCGAGACGCCCTCGAGATCGAGGTCCTCATCGGTCACAACATCGTAGTCGTATTTCATGTGCTCGAGCCAGCCGATGACAGAGAGGTCGGCCGGGAATTGCCAAGTCGTGTTCATGGATGAAATGCGGTATTTCGGCCGCATGTTCACAATCGGGCGGCGATAGGAGCTGTAGCAAACACCCTGACCGTCAGCCCATGAATCATAGCAGCCGTGCCCGAATTCAGGATTCTTGTACATCTCGATGTCGATCTCAGCTACGATCGGCGTCGACCCCGACATCGGCTGGATCATTTGTGCGTCGAAACTCAGGTGCTCGTTGGCGTAGGCGAGATAGCTCGCGGTGGGTACAAGGAAAGCAAGGCCCCCGTTGGGCATCTTGGGCCGAATAAAGAAGACGATATATTCCTCGCCCAAGCCTTTGCCGTCTCCGGCACGCAAACGCATTCCGTAAACGCCACTGCGCAAATTCTCCGGCACTTTTAGCGTTTTTGTTGCCTTCCAATTGCAGTCGATCAATGCATCGGCGTGAAATTCAATGCCGCCATATTCGTGTGGCGCCAACCGAAAGCAATCGTTGCGGCCGTTCCAATTCCATCCGGTCTGCGCACGCACCGGCCGATTGTACCCTTTGGCATGCAGTTGAAAGGGGCCGACATCCGTGACGGTATCGCCGATTCCTTGATCGGTATATCCGTCGGTTGTGTCCCAATAAGCGACCAAGCCGTGAGACGTCGGCGCTTGGCCGTTTTTGATTTCGTCGAGTTCCTCTCGTTTCAAGGCACGATTGAATAGGCCACACCGGTCGATCTTGCCGCAATACAATTGCGAAACGAAATGCCCGCGCTTTTCGTGCCAGTCGCGAGAGCCGGCCATTAGGAACGGCGTCTCCGGCAGATGTTTCTGGCGAAACCGGAACACCTCTGAGACGTGCGAACGGTAATCGACCGGCGCAACTTTACCCAGCAAACTGTTATAGCGATTGCCAACGCCTTCTTGATAAAGGGACGCGCGGCCGGTCTTGCTGTCGAGTGTCGCGGCCACGAAGTACCACATATGCGCCATAAGAGGCACCTCCGCCTGGAGGTAATCGACTTCGTCGCCTTGACCGACCCAAAATTCAAGAAAGCCGCTCTTGTTGATGCCAAGGCCGTAGCCATAGTTCTTGTCGTTGTCCCAACGCCCAATCAAACACTGGCGACGGCCGACGTCCGGCCAGATCGGGTGAATAAATGCGCACAAGGTGAGGCTGCCCTCCAACGCCAGCTTGTGCCGCGGATCGCCCACTTCTAGGAATGATCCTAATTGCGTGTATTGCTTCTCCACTTGCCAGTCGCCATTGGCTTCGCAGTCGACCTCTTGTTCGATAAATCCTGGACCAGCCGGATGTTCATCGCCGTGGATCAAGCGCACCAGATGCGCGTCGGCGGTGTATGTGCCGTCGGCGTTGACGTGAAACTGAATGACTTCCCCCGGCTTCACCGAGATCTTGTCCGCGTAACCAAAGACTTTGACTTGGGCCATTACCTAAATTCCAAAATTCGCACGGCTACGCCGGGCCGATGGAGCGCCACCACGCTTTCGGTTGCGCTTCTTGGAGCGCATCACGACTCCAGCAGATCCTGTACGCGGCGAAGGAACACGCCGTGGAAGGCTTCTTTTTGAGTCGGGTAGATCCTGTCCTCGACCACGCGCGGCGGCACCCCCCGTTGGCCGGACAGCGCGACGATGCGGTAGGCCTTGAACAGCTCGACGATTGCAATCGCATACTTGTCCACCTGAGGCCGCGTACGGAAGTAAATGAGCAGCCGCTGGAGAGCCTCGCTGTGCTGGCCTTGCGGCGACCGTCGGTGCTCTTCAATAACCTCGGAAGATACCAGCGTCTTCAGGTAGTCGCGTTGCATCTTGTCGAAGCGACGCATGTAGACAATATCCTTGTCATGCGTTTCTGTAGCTTCCTCAGGTAACATTTCGCCTCCTTTTTCCGCTCGCGTGGAACGGCGTTCGCTTTTCTTTTTGTCTCGCCAGTTGCGAAATTGCGCCTTAATTCCGAACAAGCCATCGCGTAGATACAGAACCACCGAGAGCATGATCAGGCCGATAATGATCAAGCGAATGGGCCCAAGTGTGATCAAAACCCTATCCAGAAACACCACGATCAGCGTACCCACGACAGCGCCTTCTGCTCGCCCGATGCCGCCGATCACTAGCATTCCTACGCCCAGAAGGACTGTGTCGAAATTGAAGATAGAAAAAGCCACACCCCGGAAATTCGAGGTGTAAAAGCCGCCAATAAACCCAAGCGCTGCCGACGAGATCAGAAATACAACCAAACGGGCTTGGCGAAAATTCACGCCCGTGGCCTCGGCGAAGGCTTCCCGCTTTTCAGGAGCCATTCGTAGTATCCGCCCGAGTCGACGACCGTCGACCAATCTGTAGAAAAGCAGCGCCAATAGCATCAACGCTGAACAGGCGTAATAACCGACCAGTAGCTGACCAAACTGAGACGAGTTTTGGGGAATGTAAGTGTCGGCGCCGTACAGACCGCCGGTGGCAGAACCAAAGATTTTCGAGGTACTAAAGTATACTCGGCAAAGTTCATTAAGTCCGAGAGTAAGGAGCGCATAATAGAAACCATCAAGTCGGGTCGCTGGAAGCGCTATTAGAGCTCCAAAAAGTAGTCCAACAACAGTTCCAATCGGCGGAAGCAGCCACCATGGCAAAGCAAACTTAATCGACAAAATGGCAGTGCAGAATGCAGCGGTGCCCACCGCGGCGTATGTGGCAAGAGAGATGATGCCCGCAGTGCCGATAATCAGCATCCAGCATAAGCTGATGGCCGCATAGATCCCGAAGGTTGCACCGGCAGTCAGTAGGGTATTTTGCAAATCGATTGGAGTAAATAGCGGACCTAAAGCCAGAGCGATGAAGCCAAATGCCCACCATATCGGCCGCTTATCAACAATGGTCTTTTCGCGTCTAAGATTCTTTGGATTGTACTCCCCTCGAACGCGGAGTACGCGGCGTCGCGTCGGCCAGTATCTTAAACGTCGCCACGTTATGGCACCGTGACCGCGCCATTTGTAATAATATCTTAGCCGCCCGACGGAAAATAGCTTCGTCTTCGATTTGCGCGTGCTGCGCCAAATTTCCTGGTGGCTTCGGAAGGGAGTTGTCGGGAGGCTCTCAACGACTCCTTTCGCACCCCAAAGAAATATTGGATTTCGCCAGTTGGCTTCGCTCATCGACTATGCCTCTCTCGCCCTATCGAGAATGCCGGCAATGCCGCGTGGTCGGACCAAAAGAATTGCAATAATGAAAAGAAATTGGGTTATCAGAACATATTGACCTCCGAAGAAAGCAGAGGTTAGGGCCTCGTTTAGGCCGAGCAATATGGCGGCAATGACCGCGCCCCGTACGCTACCAAGTCCGCCGCAGAGGGCGATGCTGACACCTTTGATCATAGGCGTGAGCCCGCCGTATGGCCCAATGTAATATGTCTGCGACAGCAACACAGCGGCCAAACCCGCCAAGCCACCAGTAATCGCCATGACGTAAAAAGCAGTCCGCCGCACTCCGATGCCGACGATAGACGCTGCGTGGGGATTCATCATCATTGCGCGAATTTCAAGACCGCGCCGACTAGCTTGCATCCATCGCAGCACAAAAAAGAGCATCAATACTGAGGTTGCGACGTTTCCAACCTTGTCCGCGGTCAGCACCATCCCAGGCAGAGTGATTTTCCATGTGCCGAAAATCTCCGGTAGACTTTTTGAGCGTGGTCCAAACCACCACAAGAGCGACTGCGTGCCGAGGAGGTTGATAGCCAACGTTGCGATTAATCCCCGTATCGTAAAATTGGGTTTATCGTGGATAGGGATGAAGGCCAGCGCACAAATGATTATCCCGGCCAGCGAACCTGAGGCGATTCCGGCGCCGAGAACCACTGGTCCCCACTGAGAGATATGTTGCGCGACGAGCCAGGCGCCGTAGCCGGCGAAAGCGAAAACAAACCCATACGCAAGGTTCACAAGACCGAGACTGGACCACGTAATCGAAATGCCGATAGCTAACGTGCCGTATATGCTAGCCAGCACTATGGCGTTGCTGATGATAAACAACGCATCCATCGGTCATATCCTTTGATATGACGTGTGAAACGCTAGGGACGCTGCAGCTTCACCCTTCAACCTGCCCGCATGCATCCCTAAAATCCTGTCGACGCGTCCTTCGAGCACCGAGACATTCTGCTCTGCTATCACCATTGCTGACGCACTGAGCTTCAGACTCATCAGGGCATCCATGACGGATTTCCCAATCTTTGGCGCAAGTCCGAGAGAAGGTTCGTCGACAAAAAACAACGAGGCATCCGCCATCAGGCCTCTTCCAATTGCGACCATTCGGCGCTCCCCGCCGGATAGTCGGCCAACCGGAATTTTCAAAAGAGCTTTCAGGGGAGGGAAAATTTCTAGGATCCGCTCTTTACGCTGCGCTCGCTCTCGCCACGCCTGCTGGGTATACGCCCCGGAATCAAGATGCTCCTCAACCGTCAGGCCATGAAAAATTTCGTCGCCCTGCGGTATAAGTGACAAGCCGGCTCGGACAATTTGGTGAGTGTAGCGACCCGGTCCTTGGCTTCGCGTCCGGCCGATCTCGATACCGTTTAATTTAATGGAGCCCCGCTGCCATCCGGTGAGGCCGGCTATGGCCGAGAACAGTGTGGATTTTCCATGACCGTTAAGGCCGACGATTCCTAGGCGTTCTCCAGAGTGGACTATCAGATCTAAATCGTGGATGACCCGCATTGGTCCATAACCGGCAGACAGTCCACGAACATTCAGCACCTCTTTTTGGAACATGATTGTCTTCGGCTTTAATTTGAAATGCGATCTACCTTCGAATCGTCCCCAACGTTACTGAAAGTTTCAAAATATGCTGCGTGTACCTTGGGGTCGGCAAGAATATCTTTCATAACTCCTTCCGAAATTACCTCGCCGGCGTCCATAACCATCACCCGATCGGCAATCGTCCCGAGCAGCTCAATACGATGCTCCACTATTACTATTGCGATGTTCATCTCCTTCGATAGTACGCGTAAAAGATAATCGATTTCGTCGACCTCTGAATTAATCAATCCGGATGCTGGCTCGTCCATCAGTAGGAGTGACGGCCTGCGCATGAGCAGGCAAGCCAAGAGAAGTTTTCGGCGGTTCAGCGTGTCAAGACGAACCGCTTGTTCATCATCGGCGACGTTGAGGCCAACAAGCTCGGCACCGTATTCGGCATCAAATTTAGTCAAATAAGGTCGATACGCCTGCCGCGCGGCTTTGAATGTTTCGCCCACGGTGAGCTCGTCAGGCACAACGGGCGTTTGATAGGTGCGACCAATGCCCAGCCTTGCTCGAGCCGAAAGTGCAAGAGGGGTCACGTTTCTGCTCTTAAAAGTGACCGATCCTCGCTTCGGCATAAGGCGGCCAGACAAAACCTCAAGCAAGCTGGTCTTGCCTGCACCATTGGGGCCAATGATGCCGAGAACCTCACCGGCATCAACTTGCACACTGATGTTGGTCAGTATCTCGCGGCCACCGAGGTCCAAATAGATGCCAGAGCAAGAGAACAGTTGGCCTTCCGGGCGCATGAGCATTAGGTGAAATCCGTTTGCTCAATTGCCCGAGAACTAGGACCACCACGGCGCTTTCTGAAGCTTTGTTTCGGCGACTTCATTAGGGAATATGAGCTTGTGTTGGACGTTTTGTACCTGCGCATACAGTTGCGCCATGCCCTTCTCAAGCTGATCTGTTTGAAGGCCATGCCCGTTATCTGGAAAGTGCACCGCCTCCTGATATTCATTGTTCATATTTGAATACCCACAGACGCCTCGCTGGGGATTGACGCGAATCCAGTCACAAACTTCCTTGAATTTGTTCGGATCGCTGACCGCCTCCCAAGCTCTCTTTAGATACATTGCGACGTCGTATCCGCAGCCGGTGTAAACGAACCCAAAGATCCCCGGGAACCGCTTTTCGAATTTTGCGCGGAAGTCGCGGCCGGTTTTGTCCGCATAAACACCCATGACCGTGCTCCAGCAAAAACCGTTAGCAGCAGAACCCGCGAGCTGGAGAAACTCGGGCTGTGAAGGTCCATATTGCATATAGACTAATGAGTTCGGTACCGGATCTGCGATAAATTGTTTCGCAAAAGCGGCATATTCGGCGGCCACCCAGTGATCGACCATAATTGCGCCAGCGTCCACTTCCTTCATCTCTCGAATGACCGGCCCCCAATCTTGAACCGGGAATTGAATATCAGTCACTCGGGCGACTTCGAATTTGCCTCGCTCTTTGATGGCAGCTTGTGCAGCTTTTGAAATTGTCTGACAGTAGGCTATCTGTTCCTGGATAATATGAACTTTTCGATTTTTTGGCTTCCAGACACCCTGCTTTTCTTCGTGCTCCAGCCAGATTGGAAAAGTCCAGCCGTAATTAACCTCGGATGGATCAATTTGGAATATATGGCTGTACTTTTCGGGGTTAGCTTTGAACACCTCGGTAGCAGCACGTTGAGTATTGCACTCTACGTACGGGCATTTGTATTTGGCCGACGCGTCCATCGCCGGGACTGGGACTAGTAAGAACGCGTTTGATATCGCGTGGACCTTTGCGTCCACACACGCCGCAATTGCCTGCTTGCAACTTTCCGGAGATAACGGGTCAACGTCCACGACGAACAATTTTAACTGACGCCCGTGAATGCCGCCCGCGGCATTGATCTCCTCCATCGCTAACTGAGTGCCGTGAAGATGATCGAGATGATCAGCAACTCCAGCGATAGCAGTTTGCGCTGTAGGCACACCGAGCACGATCGGCTCAGACGCTGCCAATGCGCCCCACCGCCCGATCCAGGGCATCGACACCGAAGTGCCCGCCGCCGCGCCGAATAATCCCTTGACGACCGTTCGACGACCAAACTTCCGTGACATGCTGACCTCCTGTCGGGCTTGCAGCTGGGTTGATTGGGTTGCTCGCGATTAAGTTTCGCGTCAGGCAGAGAAGCCTAGTTTCCTCCAAAGAAAGTTAGTTAACGACGCGTTACAATGTGTGTCAAGCCCGGTGAGAATAATAATTTCCCTGGAGGAATGTGCCGCTCGACAGCAAATGAACCCTTTTCGGCAACAGCGGGCGCGGTCATCAATTCAAGTGCTTCCGGGTCTGCGCGCCGCGAACGTGAACGTAATGACGCCGTCGGCCAAGCACAGACCACATTCTTGGAACGGATGGCGTAGGGCAGACCGCGTTGAAATTTCGACCGCGAATTCGGTGCGGGTCGTTTATCCTTCTCGGGGATAGATGATGATTGAGAGATATTGCATCGGCAGCTCGATGAGATCCTCTGGTCCGTGTCGGGCGGCGGCGTCGAAAAACAGCGCGTCACCAGGCTCCATCAGGTACGTTCGGTCGCCGTGAAGATAGCTGACCTTCCCAGAAAGCATGTAGATGAACTCCACACCGGCATGGCGAAAATGGGTATAGGGCACGGCACCTTTCGCCAAAGTAATCAGATAGGGCTCGACACTAATTGGACTGCCGAGCGAATGGCCCAATAAATCATAAAGGTGTCCGACTTTAGTGCCACGGCGCTCAATACGAACACCGGTTCCAGCCTTCACAAACGAACAATCGCGGCGTTCGTCAGTCTCTGCAAACAACCGACTGAGCGGAACATTGAGCGCCTTCGCCAGCGCGTCCAACGTGCCAAGCGAAGGCGAAATGGTGCCGTTTTCGATTTTAGAAAGCATCCCGGCAGAGATCCTAGCGGCCGCCCCGAGTTCTGCGACGGTCAGATCAATCGATTTACGCAACCGCCGCACCTCGAATCCAATGCTCGCTTCGAGCGGCCGAGCAGAAAGCTCACTTGGTGCCGTTGAACCCGTTCGAAGACTAATATCTGTCTTCAATTTAGGCCGATGGCTCGCGACTTTTGAGGTTGCACGCCCAGTGACTCGACGTCGCTTATCTTCGAGTCTTCCGGACATCCAATCGCTCCTCTGCTCAAAAGCGTCGCCGATTTGATGGGAATAGGGGTATCACGGCTACCATTGAAAACCAGATAGAAATGAAAACCAGATAGAAACGAGCCTGTTTCCTGTAACGAAATTCCGCATTATTTCCTGCAACGAAAAAAAAGTGCTTAACAGTTGACAAAATTTGCTCTACGACACACTTTGACGTCGTAGATCATCACGTTCTCGGAGCGCTGGTCGTGTGCGGCGTTGTCGCTCTTTTTTTAAAAGATTCCACGCTCAATTCGCGACTGGGCACACTTTTCGCGCCCATGTTGACCGCGATGTGTGATCGCGGACCCGACTCAGCGGGCTTTGCCGTGTATAGCGCTGCAGCGCCAAATGCGGTCAAAATCACAGTACGCGGACCTCAAGACTGTGAGTTTGCCGACATCGTTCACCGCCTCGAAGTCAGCGGTGCCCAGCCGACACATGTGGTCCGTGGCACACATCTCGTTCTCACGGTCCCCGTGACGCAGGCGGAACCTGTACTCAAACAAATTGCAGCTATGCCTGAGCTGATCGTCGTGAGCACGGGTCGGAGCATGGAAATTTATAAGGAGGTTGGCAGACCGGATCGCGTCGCCAAACGGTTCGGTCTCGATGCGATGGCCGGGACGCACGCGATCGGACATACGCGCATGGCGACTGAATCCGCTGTCACGACCGACGGCGCACACCCCTTTTCTACTGGGACCGACCAGTGTCTCGTGCACAACGGCTCGCTTTCCAATCACAATGCATTGCGCCGCGAGTTGATAAGGGAGGGTCTCTCGTTTCAGACCGAGAACGATACCGAGGTAGCCGCCGGTTACATGAGCTGGAGAATGCAGCAAGGCGACTCGCTCGAGCAAACCCTGAATTCGTCGCTCGGTGCGCTCGATGGCTTCTACACGTTCGTTGTCGGCACCGAGTCAGGCTTCGGAGTGCTGCGTGACCCGATCGCCTGCAAACCGGCCGTCATGGCGGAGACCGACCGCTGGGTCGCGTTCGGGACCGAGTACCGCGCACTTGTTGATCTGCCGGGCATCGACGCCGCCAGAGTATGGGAGCCCGTTCCCGCGAAGGCCTATCTTTGGGAGCGGCACTGATGCGAATCGTCGATCTCTCGCAGACTTCGCTTCGCGAGTTCAACGCTGCGCTTCATCGCCTGCGTGCCGATACAAATGAAACGCATTGGCGGGTGCTCAATCCGCGTGGGCAGCATGCGATCGCAGCGGGTATCGACGCCCCGATCACCGTCGAGATCGAGGGACACGTTGGCTATTATTGCGCGGGGATGAACAAAGAGGCGACTATCGTGCTCAATGGTAACGCCGGCCAGGGCGTCGCCGAAAACATGATGTCCGGAACGGTGCACGTAAGGGGCGACGCCTCGCAGGCTGCGGGCGCGACCGGTTGCGGCGGCCTCCTTGTCGTCGACGGCAACGCATCGGCGCGATGCGGCATCTCAATGAAGGGCATCGACATCGTGGTCAAAGGATCGGTAGGACACTTGTCCGCATTCATGGGGCAGGCCGGCAACCTGGTTGTACTCGGCGACGCCGGCGAGGCTTTGGGCGATTCGATCTATGAGGCGAGGCTATTCGTTCGCGGCAAGGTCGAGAGCCTCGGCGCCGATTGTATCGAGAAGCCGATCGATGAGCGCCACAAGGCCGAATTGGCAAAATTATTGGCGGCCGCCGGATTAAACGGCACTGTCGATCCTGGCTCGTTTCGCCGCTATGGCTCCGCCCGCAAACTCTATCATTTTCACATCGACAACGTCGGATCGTACTGATGGGGCCGCCTGATCGTTGGATTCATACGCCGCCGCGGGCATCGGCCACTTTTGACGAATTCTCACTCGCGGAAATACGCCGCGCCGCGGCGACCGGTGTTTACGACATCCGTGGCTTCGGGGCGAAGCGCCGGCTGCCGCATTTCGACGATCTGCTTTTTCTGGGTGCCTCGGTCAGCCGTTATCCATTGGAAGGCTATCGCGAGAAATGCGGCACCGACGTAACGATCGGGGCACGGTTTGCGAGCAAGCCGATCACGCTGAAAATCCCCATCACGATCGCAGGCATGAGCTTCGGTTCCCTTTCGGCGCCGGCCAAGGAGGCGCTCGGTCGCGGCGCGACGGCGATGGGCACCTCCACAACAACCGGCGACGGCGGCATGACGCCCGAGGAACGCGAGCATTCGGAGATTCTGATCTATCAGCTGTTGCCGTCACGCTATGGAATGAACCCGGACGACCTGCGCAAGGCCGACGCGATCGAAGTGGTGATCGGCCAGGGCGCAAAGCCCGGCGGTGGTGGCATGCTGCTCGGCCAGAAGATCTCCAAGCGTGTCGCCGAGATGCGCACGTTGCCGGAGGGTATCGACCAACGTTCCGCCAGCCGTCATCCAGACTGGACTGGACCCGACGACCTGGAAATCAAGCTCCTCGAGCTTCGCGAAATCACCGACTGGGAGAAGCCGATCTACGTCAAGATCGGCGCCTCGCGCCCGCAATACGACATCCCGCTGGCGGTCAAAGCCGGCGCCGACGCCATTGTCCTCGACGGCATGCAGGGTGGCACCGCAGCGACCCAAGAGGTATTCATCGAGCACGTCGGCATCCCGACGCTCGCGGCCATTCCGCCGGCAGTACAGGCGCTGCAAGATCTTGGCATGCACCGCAAGGTACAGCTCATTGTATCCGGAGGCGTTCGCAGCGGCGCCGACGTTGCGAAATGTCTCGCGCTCGGCGCCGATGCGGTATCGATTGGCACAGCAGCGCTCGTTGCGATCGGCGATAACGATCCGCAATATGAGAATGACTATCGCAAACTCGGCACGACCGCCGGCGCTTACGACGACTGGCATGAAGGCCGCGATCCGGCCGGTATCACCACTCAGGATGAGGTGCTCGCGCGGCGGCTCGACCCGTTGACGGCGGGACGCAAGCTCGCGAACTACCTCGCCGTGCTAACCCTCGAAACGCAAACAATCGCCCGCGCCTGCGGAAAATCTCACGTCCACAATCTCGAGCCGGAAGATCTCGTTGCGCTCACCGTCGAAGCCGCAGCTATGGCCAAAGTTCCACTCGCCGGCACCGACTGGATTCCGGGTTTGAAAGAGCGGGATTTGAAGGCGTAAGCAAGTCGTTCACACGGTTGCGGACGAATCTAGCAGGGGAAAGGGCGCGGTTCATGGCATCTCTCAGCGTGTTCGCCAAAAAGAACGGCGTTAAATATTTTCTCGTGTCTTTCGTCGATCTGTTCGGCACGATGCGCGCGAAGATCGTTCCGGCTACGGCGATCGATAAGATCGCGAAAGCCGGTGCGGGCTTTGCTGGATTTGCGGTGTGGTTCGATATGACTCCCGCACATCCGGACATCCTCGTGATGGCGGACCCCGACAGCGCCATTCAATTGCCGTGGAAGCCCGAGGTGGCCTGGGTTACCGGGGATCTGATCATGGACGGCAAGCCCGTGGCCCAAAATCCGCGGCAAATACTGAAACAGGTGGTGAACGAAGCGTCGCAGGCCGGCTATGACCTCAAGACCGGCGTCGAGTGCGAATATTTTCTAATCCAACCGGATGGTCAAACCATTTCAGACGGCGCCGATACCCAGGCCAAGCCTTGCTACGACCAGCAAGCGCTAATGCGGCGCTACGACGTTATCGCCGAAATATGCGACAGCATGATCACGCTCGGCTGGCAGCCTTATCAGAACGATCATGAGGATGCCAATGGTCAGTTCGAGATGAACTGGGAATACGACTCGGCGCTGAAAACAGCGGACCGTCACGCCTTTTTCAAATACATGGTGAAATCGATCGCGGAAAAGCATGGGCTCCGCGCGACATTCATGCCCAAGCCGTTTTCGCACCTGACCGGCAATGGTTGCCACGCGCATCTGTCGCTGTGGTCATCCAAGACCGGAAAGAACATGTTCGTCGATTCTCGGGGAGAGCTGGGACTCTCGACCATCGCCTACAATTTCCTTGGCGGCATCATGCACTCGGCTGACGCACTTACGGCAATCACCAATCCGACCGTGAATTCCTATAAGCGCCTCAACGCCCCACCGACACTGTCGGGCGCGACCTGGTCACCGAACACAATCACATACGCTGGCAACAACCGCACTCACATGATCCGCATTCCCGACGCCGGTCGTTTCGAACTCCGTCTCGCGGACGGCGCAACGAATCCTTACCTGCTCCCAGCATCTCTCCTGATCGCGGGCCTCGACGGAATCAAGAACAAACGAGATCCGGGTAAGCGCCTCGATATCGACATGTATGCGGAGGGTCATAAGGCAAAAAATGCGCGGCGCCTGCCGCTCAATCTGCTTGACGCCCTTCGAGCGTTCGAGAAATCGACCGTCCTGAAGGAAGGACTCGGTAGCGAGTTTTGCAGCGCTTATCTCAACCTCAAGCATGATGACTGGAACAAATACTCTCGCCATCTGACCGATTGGGAGCGTGAGACGACGCTGGATTGCTAATCGACCCGCAGGCGAAAAGCGCACCCTGCGCACACCAGCAGCACAGACGGCCATGAAGTATTCCATTTTTTCGCTCGCCTCCGAAGCATTGCTAGGCCACGGCGGCTGGCAACCGGTGTGGCGCGACGCGGCGCCTAAGGCGAACTATGACGTAGTCATCATCGGCGGCGGCGGGCATGGCTTGGCCACAGCTTATTATCTCGCCAAAGAACACGGCCTGACCAATGTTGCCGTTTTGGAGAAGGGCTGGATTGGGTCGGGTAATGCGGGACGTAATACGACTATCATCCGCTCAAATTACCTGTTGCCTCAGAATATCCGCTTCTACGAATGGTCGATGAAACTCTGGGAAGGGTTGGAACGTGATCTTAACTACAACACGATGGTGAGTCAGCGCGGAGTGGTAAATCTCTATCATTCAGACGCACAACGTGACGCCTTCGCACGTCGCGGCAATGCCATGCGACTAAACGGTGTCGACGCGGAACTGC
>Ga0182018_10002423_pt1 | contig 18705 bp, 10 predicted proteins | sample 812P2MmetaG_FD_120490 | JGI IMG/M metagenome (GOLD analysis project Ga0182018, IMG submission 120490) | Permafrost microbial communities from Stordalen Mire, Sweden - 812P2M metaG | ecosystem: Environmental > Terrestrial > Soil > Wetlands > Permafrost | place: Sweden: Stordalen | collected... | reverse complement strand
CGAGGACTGAGGAGTCTTTTCCTTTTTGGGGTCCTTCTCCGCACTCGTAAGCGCACTGAAAGTTCTACCGGCTTCTTTGAGGGGGGCTCCAGCAAACCGGGGCGACGATCGAGATTGCCGGAGAATAATTCTTCGCGATTGTGAAAGGAGTTTTTGCCGTGAGAGAGAAAGGTACAGTCAAGTGGTTCAACGGGGCGAAGGGATATGGATTCATCCAGCGCTCCACGGGGGAAGATGTGTTCGTGCACTTCTCCGCAATCCAGGAGAACGGCTACCGCACGCTCAACGAGGGTGAGACCGTGGAGTTTGATCTGCTGAAGGGCCCCAAAGGCTTCCAGGCGGCAAACGTCGTCCGCGCATAACTGCGAATTATTCCAGAACCCTCCCGCCCCCCGGCGGGAGGGTTTTTCATTGGCCCTCCAAAGTTCAAAAGCAGATTTCCCCAAAAGCTTGCCTCGGATCTCTGCAAGGGTTCTTCATTGACCGAGCCGGAGTGCCGGACCTAGTATGACGTTGCCCATTTACCGCACTCGGATGGGGGTTCTAATGCCTCACCGCTCCAATGCCATGTTGTTCCGCATTCTTGTCTGCCTGACGTGTCCGGTGCTCCTGGCTGCGATCGCGGCGCCGGCGTGGGCTCAGCTGCTGGCGAGCGGCGAGCTTTCTCGCCTGCGCTCCGTAGGCGACGTCGCGCTCTCGCCTGATAACCGCTACCTTGCCTACACGATTACGATGCGCGATCGCCCCGGCCGACCCTACGGCCAACTCTGGGTGATGGATCTGAGCACAGAGAAGAGCGTCCGTCTCGGTGGTGACAAGCCGGCCGGCGGCCCGCTCTGGTCTGGCGATAGCAAGTGGATCGCGTTCCGCGGTGCTGATGGCGAGCGGCACGGCCTTTTGCTCGCGCATCCCGATGGCAGCGGCACGACTTTCGTGGCGGCGCTGGTTGGTACGAATTCGCCCCTGCCTGGAACCGGAAAGGACTTCACGTGGTCACCCGATGGGAGGCAGATTGCGTTTGTCTCGTCCACGGCTGGGGCTGTCGCCGCCGAAGCGAGTGGCGATCCCATGATCATTACGCGTTATCTCTACAAGCCCGACGCGGGCGAAGGAATGACGCGCTTCAACGACAATCAACGCCTGCATATTTTCGTTGTAGACATCGCTTCGAAGCAGGTGCGTCAGCTCACGCAAGGCGATTACGACGAGCACTCCATTGACTGGTCGCCCGACGGAAAGCAACTCGTCTTCGCGTCCAACCGCGAGCCGAATCAGGACGAATTCTTTAACTACGATCTTTTTACACTGCAACTCGCCGACAACAGCATTCATCGCCTAACGGCTACGGAATTCAACGAATACGATCCGCTATGGTCGCCGGACGGCAAATTCATTGTTTATCGCGGCACGCGCCGCGGCCTCACCGATCGCGAGACCACCATGGAAGACACACATGTCTGGATCATGAACGCCGACGGCAGCAATCGCCGCGAAATTGGGAGCGCGATTGACAATCGGCAAGGGACGCCGCAATGGGCACCGGATGGCAGCGCGGTTTATTTCACGGTGCAGGAACGCGGCAATAATCATCTCGTGCGCCTGCCTATCGCCGGCGGACAGCCTGAATACTTGGTCAACGATATCGGCGGAGTGGGAGCCTGGTCGGTCGGCAAGAACAAGGCGGTCGCTTACACTTTCACCACGCCACGCGACGCCGCGCAGCTCTACTACAAATCCGGCGCGGCCGGATCGCGCAAGCTGACGGATCTCAACCATGAACTCCTCGCGGATAAGTCGATCGCCGAGGTGGAATCGTTCACATTCGTCAGCAACGACAATCGATTCGACGTGGAAGCTTTTCTCACCAAGCCCATCGGCATGACCGCCACGTCGAAGCATCCACTGATCGTAGTGATTCATGGAGGACCGCACGGAGAAAATGGTCCCGGCTTCAACTTCAAGAATCAGATCTACGCGGCGCACGGCTACGCCGTGCTCAATGTGAATTATCGCGGCTCCACTGGTTACGGCCAGAAATTTGCGGACGCCGTCTTCGGCGACCAGGACGGCAATGAAGGCCAGGACGTTCTCTACGGTGTGAGCGCTGCAGTGCGGCGCTACTTGTGGATTGATCGAGAACGGCTGGGGATCGAGGGAGTGAGTTACGGCGGCCAGCTCACCGATTGGCTCATCACTCAGACCAACGAGTTCAAGGCAGCGATTCCAACCGCGGGCATTGCGAACCTGGTCAGCTACAACTACATGACCTATTACAACCAGTACGAGGAGATGGAGTTTGGGCAATTCCTGCATCAGGGAAATCTGATGGATGTTGCCTGGGAACGGTCAGCGCTGAAGCATATCGCTGCCGCGCATACTCCGACTCTCATCATCCATGGCGAGAACGACAACGACGTTCCCATAGCGGAAGCGGAGCAGCTTTTCGTTGCTCTCAAAGACGTAGGCGTCGAGACGGTATTCCTTCGTTATCCTCGCGAAGGACACGGCCTCTCCGAGGTCAAACATCAGATCGACGCGGCTGATCGATCCATCACCTGGTACGAGAAGCATTTTGCGAAGCCCAGCGCGGAAGGCGTGACCAATGTTCAGCCGTAAGCCGCGGGTTGTGGACCATGACTGGGCGTTGGATCAGACGATTTTAGACGAGATGACGTTAGATCAGACGAGGGCGTTCAGCGCACTTCGAGCGAGACCAAGTCCCCGTCCTTCGGGCCACCGGGTTTGTAGTTCACCGTGACTTGCCGATCTTGCCAGTCGCAGGAAAAATCGTCGGCGCCGATCAGGAGCAGAGATTTGTAATCGGCGGCGCGAAGTTTCAGCGTCGCGCTTTCGGTGGCGATGGTGAGGATGGCGGCAGGGGCCTGCGAGCAATCGACCGCCACCAGGCGGCCCTTGAAAAACTTCGTGGGACGCTGATCCCCCGGCTCGCCGGATTGGGCAGATTTCTCGGCGGCGGCGCGCTTGGCAGCGTCCTCTTCCAACACATCAAAAGGCGACTTCTGCGGCGCGAATTTGGGTTGCGTTCCGGCCGAGCCCACAATGCCGTATTTACGTTCGGTTTCGGCGTGCTCGATCAGGTCGCGGGCGAGTGCCGCGATTTGCGGATTGCTGCTGGCTTTCAGCCGGTCGAGCAAAACATTGGCCGCTTCCCATTTCTTGCCGGCCACATAAATCTGAGCCAGATGATAGGCATAGCGTTCATCGCGCGGACTCAGATTGATGGCGGCGCGCTCGGCCTGCAGGGCGGCGGCCGGGCCTCCGCCGGCGTTGCGGGCGACCGCCAGCAGATCGTAGGCATCGGCGAATTCGGGATACCACTCGAGCACGGACCGAAGATCGAGCATCATGTTGGGCAGGCCTTGTATGTCGGTGTGGCTAGTTTGCGCGCTGCGGTACTTCAAGACGGAGACGTAATACCGCAGCCACATGTCGCTCGGATTGAGGGCGGAGGCCTGTGAGAGTTCGGTCGCGGCTTCTGCGAATTCGCCGCGCTGAATGTGATCCCAGGCAAGGATGCGATGGGCGAGAGCGTTGCCCATGGCATTGCTGGGCAGCAGGTCGGGATCTTCGCCGGGTCTCTTTTCTTCTTTTCTGGCTTCGAACTTCTTATCGGCTAGGGTGGGCGCTGTAGCCAGGGCGCGTAATTCCTGCAGACCGAAGTCGCGACGTTCGGGGATACGGATTGCAATTTCAAAGTAAAGGGCGCGCGCATCGGACTCGGGCAGAGACCGCGATGTGATGGTCGAATCATCAGGCCCGATGGGCGCCGGGAAGCGGTAAGCCTGGCCGGCCGTGGTATTCGCGGCAGAAGCAGGGTTCGAATTAGTCTGCCGGGCGGCATCGACCGCGCTCAGAAGCGCGCTCTGCGCGTGGAAATAATCCTTCACCGCCTGTTCGAACTGGACCGAACTTATGCCGTAGGCTTTTTGAATGGCATCTTCCACCGGGACGTGCTGGTTCAATATCAAATCGAAGTAAGTGCCAGTTTCCGGCAGGTTCTGCTCGTGAAGCAGGTAGTGCATGACGATCCACGACTCCGCGTAGTAGAGCGTGTGATGAGTACCTTCGTTGCGCGTCGAGGTGTCGTGCTTCATGGTGAAAAGATCGGGCAGCGAGAGCCAGACCTGGGAGCCGAGCAATTCGGTGAGGGATTTTGGCGGATGCGTATCGCGCTCGTTACCCAGCAGATCCTGGGTGGCGGAGGGAACGAGTTCGGGGTCGCTGCCGAGTTCGACCTGTTTGTTGTCAACGCGAATCGAGCTGAAATACTCGGCGAGGCCTTCGTCGAACCATCCCTGGGCGGGGGGATAGTTGTAATTCAGCAGCATCACGGCGAAGTCGTGCGCAACCGCTCGCCAGGACTCTTCTTCGAACAGGTTCAGCACGATGAAGTCTTGATCGTTGCCGGGGAGAAAAAATCCGGGGACGCCAATGGGCTGCATATTGAGTTGGCCCGCTTGTCCTTCAACGTGAGCCAGGGGCGCAACCTGATAGTAGGACTTGTCGTTCTTGAAGGCGAGGATGGTCAGCGGGATCGACTGGTTGAGATGCTCTTTCCCCAGCAGAGTGGCGAAGACGGCCCGCATCTGTTCGAAGCGGAGAGCAACTTCACGGCCTTTTTTGTCGCCGGCATCGGTGATGACGGTGAAGTGGGCGGAGTGGATTTCGAGCCAGGGGGAAGGTTCGGCGGCGGCGGGTGCCAGGACGCAGCACAGGAAGACCTCGCACAGCGTCAGACAGAGCGGGATGGCGTGGGAGCGGGACATGGTGCCGAGGAGAGGGAATGCTCTTCAGGGAAATGCTATCACGATGGATCGAGCGCATGTTCTTGCAGTTCGCAGCGCCGCCATCTCGATGGCTGTTCGTTCGACAAGCTCGGGCCCGCTCTCGCGACGGCCGGCAGGATGCCGGTGCTGCATAGGGTTTTGCGCCGTTATAATTCGGGGCGATGCTGATCTGCGCCGGAAACCGATTCCGTTTCTTGTGTCTAATCGCCGTCCTGCTTGTTGCATCATTCTCTGCTGCTGTTTCCGGGGCAGCTTGGAACGGCGTGTTGCGGGATGGGTCGGGCAAGGCCGTGGCCGGAGCTGTGGTGCGCTTGCACTCAGCTTCCGGAGGTCGTGACTACAGCGCGACGACTGCGGCGAATGGCACCTTCGCATTTGCTGACATCGCTGCCGGCACCTACGAAGCCTCCGTGAAGGTTGCAGACAAGGAATGGAAGGGGGCGGCTTCGCTCGTGGTCAAGGACGCGAGCACGCTCACCATGTCGCTGCAGATTTCTTCTCCCGGGCAAAACCCCCAGGAACTCCGCATCGTGCCTTCCAGCGGCGAGGCTTCCGCGCAGGCCAGCGGGGGCGGGCATCTTTCGAGTACCGAGGTTTCCAGTCTGCCGCTGAATGTGCGCGACTTCAGCAAATTGCTGTTGTTAGCGGCGGGCACGATGACAGACGCGAACGGCGCCGCCAATTTCACGCAGCAGTTTGCCGTGAATGGGCAGCGCGGCGTGGCTACGGTTTTTGCCACGGATGGTTTCGACACGACCGATCCGGAGATGGGCGGCGCGACATTTTCCAACTTCAACGTAGATGCGATTCAGGAGGTGCAGGGCAACTCCGGAGTCATGCCGGCCGAGATCGGGCACGGGGCGGCGAGTTTCACGAATGTGGTAACGAAATCCGGAGTGAATCAGGTACACGGGAGTCTGTTCGAATTCCTGCGCAATGCAGCCTTCGACGCGCGCAACTATTTCGATTACCAGGATCCAACCGGGCGCCAGCGTATTCCCCCATTTGTGCGCAATGAGTTTGGATTCACCAACGGAGGGCCGGTGGTGATTCCAGGAATTTATGAGGGGCGCAATCGTAAGTATTATTTTGGCGAGTACCAGGGTTTCCGCCAGGTGCTCGGAACCACGCAGGTGCTGCCGGTGCCGACGGCGGCGGAGCGGCAGGGAATCGACACCACTACTTTCCCAGGCGACACGCTGACGGTTCCGGTGAATCCGGCGGTGGTGCCCGTGCTCAATCAGTATCCACTGCCGAACCAGCCGTCGGGGGCGTTTGGCGATCGCACGCTGGCAACATCGTCGAAGGTTTCCACGCGCACCGATCAGTTCTCGCTGCGAATCGATCACCAGATTTCGGGCCAAGCCTCGCTGCTCACGCGGTTCAGCTTGAATCAAGTCACGGGGCCGCTGACCAATCCCGACCAGACCGCAATCGATCCCAGCTTCGGAGTGCAGTTTTTTGATCATCAGAGGAACGCGGGCGTCAGGTATACAAGGACGATCACTCCTCATCTGATTTCTGACACTTCGCTGGGATACATTCGCAGCACGCCGTTTTTTCCGGCGATCAACCACACGCAGCCGGGAATCAGTTTCGGGGACGGTTTATTTCAGGCCTTCAATTTACCGGCGGGCTCGATCTTTGGATCGTACAGCAATCTCTATCAGGGCAAGCAGGACATCGCTTGGGTGCGGGGGTCGCATGCCTTCAAGTGGGGAGTGGAAATTCGGGTCAACCGCGATTCCACAATTTTTGGGACGAATCCGAATGGAATATACGAATTTGGCGGAGGCACCGCGTATTCGCCGGTTTTGATTAGGTCAGCCAGCGGGACGCACGACATCCAGATCGGCGATCCGCTGCCGGATTCGCTGACCGGATTGCTGACCGCGACGCCATTCTCCTACAACATTACGGCGGCGGCCAGCATTACTCCGGTTGGCGACAAGTTCGATGAAGCCGGAGTACGCCGCGAAGCTTACAACTTTTATTTTCAGGATGCGTGGAAAGCGACTGCGCAACTGACGGTCAACTACGGATTGCGCTACGAAGTGAACAGCCGCATTCATGAGGCCACGAAACGCACGTCAGGTTCCTTTTTTTTCGGGCCGGATGGCAAACCTGCATCCTACGGGGATCGCAGCGCCACGCAGATTCTGCTGATCAATCCGCTGCCTCCTTATGATCAGGATTGGAACGGTTGGGGACCGCGACTGGGGTTGGATTATGGCCTTGGCAAGCACACGGTGCTGCACGCTGCTGCGGCCATAACGACGATGATTCCTAATCTGTGGCAGGACAATTTTCTGACGGCCGCGATTCCTTTTGTGTTCGCTCCCTACATTACCGCGCTGCCCGGAGTTGCAGTTCCATTTCAAGACACGTTCGTGCCGGAGAATCTGCCGACGGCATACACGGTACAAGGCCAGCCGGTGTTTGCAACGGGCAGAAGCCAGGACGTTCCAACGAATACTCAGATTGATTTGCCGCGCTTCCAGAAAGATCTGGATGCGCTGACCCCGGGCGACCAGGTGCAGTTGCTCACCATAGTCGGCATCGCCAAGAATTTCGGCAATGGCTATATGGGGACGTGGACGGCGGGGATCGATCACGACTTCCGCGACGTGAAGCTGAACGTCTCATACGTAGCGACGGCGGGGATTCATTTAGCCAGAGTGTATGCGCCGAACAGTTACGGAGGGGCCGATCCGGCGCACGCGCCGTTCACTCAATTCAACTCGGCGGGGCAGGCCACGGGCGGGTTTGGACAGGAACTGCTGATGACGAGCGGTTCGCACTCCAATTATCAATCTCTGCAGTCGAGCGTGAGCAAGAACTCGGCGCGGGCTGGGTTGGGGCTGCAGGCCAGCTACACTTATTCGAAGTCGATGGATGATACGAGCGCGGTGTTGGGTGGGCTATTTGGTACGGCGGGTACGGTGCTGCAGACGCTGCCGCAGGACCCGTGGAATCCGTCGGCGGAAAAAGGTCCATCGACGTTTGACGTGACCCACGTATTTTCGGCAAGTGTGATTCAGTTGTTGCCGCTCGACCGGTTCGGATTTCTGCGGCCGCTGGGAAAACCCCTGACGAAAGGCTGGCAATTTCTGAATATTACGACGCTGACCACGGGATCGCCGTTCAGCGTGTATTCCGGAATCCAGCAGACGGGCGCGGGAGCGGGGGGCACGGATCGGCCGGATTTGCTGTCCGTCCCGCATTTTTCAACCGGCCGCGCGGTGCGCGACGACTACTTCGGGCGGGCTGCGAACAATGCATCGTTCTTCAATATTCCGATCAATGTTCCGGGAGGTACGGGGCCGAATCTCGGGCGATTCGGCAGGCTGGGGCGCGACACATTTCGCGGCCCGGAATATCACGACTTTGATTTCGCGTTGATCAAAGACACTGCTTTCGGGCATCGCGGAAATGGGGAACTGGGCACGCTGGAGTTTCGAGCGGAGTTTTTTAATTTGTTCAACGTCGTGAATTTCGGCCTGCCATCGAACATTGTGCGGGGGAGCGGATTCGGCATTATCAGCAAGACTGCCGGAACGTCGCGGCAGATCCAGTTCTCGCTGAAGGTGATTTATTAAGCTCGAAGAGTTTGACCGTCGCGATCGAGGGAATAACTGGAAAGCCGAAGCCAGGTCGGCCTGTTTTTTAAAGGAGCGAAGAGTTTCACGACGGAGCATTAGGCGAGCGACCCAAATTTGCTTTGCCGCCAATCTTGTCCCGATAGACGGCATTCCAATTCGAAAATGCGGTCTTGCTTTTTGTGGTATGCGGCTCGTTCTGCGGGCGACAGACCTCCGAAGACCTCGTCGTGCCGCGTTTTAGCTTGTTCTTGGCGAAGACGCGAGAGCTCGGTTTCCTCCGATTCGAATTTCATGCTGGACGCCTCCGAACCCTTCCGTTCCGTCGGGATCTGACGCAAAGGAAAGGCTGTTTCCGACCTTCCGGCCATTTGGCTGGCGGGAGAAGTTTCAGCGCGATTGTACGGCAGCGCACATAGATTGGTCAGCAACGTACATTGGCACACATTGGCGCACAGGGCTGGCTCAACCCTGGTACGCCGGATTAGGACGCAGGACACGACCTGGCGCGGGTAAATCGCGGGAACTTCCGGTTCAGTTTGCGCGTAGGAAACAGAAGAGGCTCCCTGTCCATGCGAAGACCGTATCTTCTCGTGTTGCTGCTGATTGTGTTGCTGCTGGCAGCCGGGCTCTCGGCCGCTCAAGACTTGCAGCGAGAACCGGCAACCGAACCGCTGACCGCCGATGCCATCATGGCACGCGTGGCTGCCAACCAGGACCGCAGCGAAGCCCTGCGCAAGCAATACGTTTACCGGCAGCACATCCGCATTCTTACGCACAAACCCAAGGGCAAGACCCTGCGCGAAGAGACGACAGAGTATGACGTCACGCCGACGCCCGATGGAACTCAGAAGGAACTCAGGTTGCTCACCGGCCGGTACTGGCACCAGGGGAAGTACGAGACGTTTCAAGGCCAGCCCGCTCCCGGGTCGGGGAGCCTGGATGGGAGCCTGATCGACGGCTTGCGCGACGACCTGCTCAACGAGAAGACCAAGGACGGCTTGGCGAAGGATCTGTTTCCCCTGACCAGCGAGGAGCAGAAAAACTATGAATTCAGGCTGCTCGGTCAGGAGGCGCAACAGGGGCGTAGCGTCTACCACATCGGATTTCGGCCCAAGGACAGGAACGAGATTACGTGGGCCGGCGAAGCCTACATCGACGCAACCGAGTTTCAGCCCGTGCGAGTGTTTACGAAACTCTCGCGGCGCATTCCGTTCGCGGTGCGGACATTGCTTGGGACCGATGTGCCTGGCATCGGCTTCAACGTTGTCTACAAGCGGCAGGGGGATGGAGCCTGGTTTCCCGCCACGTTCGGAACGGAGTTCCGGATCCATGCCTTGTTCTTCATTAATCGGCAGGTGTCGATCGCACTGGAAAATTCAGCCTTTGAGCGGACGCACGTGGAGAGCAAGATGAAACTGGTGGGGCCGGCGGAGTAAAGGTTCAAAGCAGGGGACAACGCTAGGTCGTCAGCCGAGGGCTGCCTCGACAGAGTCTTATGGTTCAGTCGCCGCTGGCGTGGTTCTCGGTAGGGACTAAGACCAGGCGCCGGCGGGACGGTTGGGGCTGCGAGGCGGGGCCGACGGTATGCAGGATGCCGATCACCGCGGCATAAGCGGCTAAAACACCGAAACCAACCGATGCGACTACGGTAGCGAAAAGAATTACGGGCATAAAAAGCGAATTCACGGTCAACCAACCTTTACGAAGGGCTGTTATCAGATGCACGGCCCAAAAATCCGTATACCTAGTTTCTTCCTGTTCCAACGGAGCGAATCTTCAATCTAACTGCGTTGACGCTCCGCGCTGTTGACGACTAAGATACGGAGTAAAGCTGTGCAATCCCACTTTCCATTAAATCTGTTGCCCTGTCGACATTACGGAAGGGAAATAGCCCCAAGTACGAGATGGCCATTACCAAGATTTCTGTCCGGGGCGCCCGGCAGCACAATCTGAAAAACATTGACGTTGAGATTCCCCGTAATACCCTGACGGTGGTCACCGGGCTCAGCGGTTCGGGGAAGTCTTCGCTTGCCTTTGACACCATTTATGCCGAGGGGCAGCGCCGCTATGTGGAGACTTTGTCGGCCTATGCGCGGCAGTTTCTGGATCAAATGGAACGCCCGGATGTAGATGCAATTGATGGACTTAGTCCGTCGATCTCGATTGAGCAGAAGACCACCAGCCGCAGCCCCCGCTCGACGGTTGGAACCATCACCGAAATCTACGATTATCTTCGCCTGCTATTCGCTTCGATTGGAGTGCCGCATTGCCCCAGGTGCGGACGGGCGATCAGCCGGCAGTCCGCCGATCAGATTGTTCAGCGGGTGATGGCGCTGAGTCCGGAGGATCGGGTCATGGTCATGGCGCCGATCGTGCGCGGGCGCAAGGGCGAGTTCAAGAAAGAGATGGAAACGCTCGTCAAGCACGGCTACCCGCGGGCACGCATCGACGGGGAACTAGTCAGTCTGGACGATGATGTCGCGATTCATCTCGACAAGCGAAAAAATCACACGATTGAAGTTGTGATTGATCGGCTGCTGGTGAAGCCCGGGATCGAGCATCGTCTGGAAATGTCGGTGGGGCTGGCGATGAAGCTGGCGGGCGGATTGGTGCAGGTTGCGGTGGTCGGCGGTGACGAACAGCTATATTCGGAGAAGCTGGCGTGTCCCGATTGCGGCATCAGTGTGCCCCAGTTGGAGCCGCGGTCGTTTTCGTTTAACAGCATGTATGGGGCATGTCCGGAGTGCCATGGGCTGGGCAGTAAATACGATTTCGATCCAGCGAAGGTGATCACCGACTGGTCGAAGCCGCTGCTCGAGGGCGGGCTGGGGCCAGGATCGTCGTCGCAGAATCTGATTCACATGCTGCAGATTTCGTCGGCGGCATATGGCATTAACCTGAGCACTCCGTTTGAAAAGTTTTCGGAGAAGACGCAGGATTTTCTGCTGAACGGTGAACCGGGGCGCGGCGGCAAGACTGGGTTTCACGGCATTTTTGGATATCTGAAACAGAATCTGGAGGAGTCGACTTCGGAAGGTTATCGCGACTGGCTGATAGATCACATGTCGGCCACGCAGTGTCCGGCTTGCCATGGCAAGCGGCTGCGCCCGGAGAGTCTGGCGGTCAAGGTAAATGGCATGTCGATCGCAGAGTTCACCGCGATGCCGGTGGAAAAGTCGGTGGCGGTGGCACAGAGAATCAAGCTGGCCGGCCGCGAGGCGACAATCGCCGGGCGGGTCATGCATGAAGTGGTGGAGCGGCTGCAGTTTTTGAATGCGGTGGGCTTGGGATACATCTCGCTGGATCGCTCCGCGGCGACGTTGTCGGGTGGCGAGGGGCAACGGATTCGCTTGGCGACGCAGATTGGATCGAAGCTGCGCGGTGTCTTGTATGTGTTGGACGAGCCGTCGATTGGGCTGCATCATCGCGATAACGACCGGTTGCTGACTGCTCTGGAGAATTTGCGCGACCTCGGCAACACTGTGCTGGTGGTGGAACACGATGAAGATACGATCCGGCGTGCCGATTATGTCGTGGATCTGGGGCCGGGCGCGGGACGACATGGCGGGAACCTGGTGTCGCATGGAACTCCGGAGGAGATCATGCGCGATCCGGACTCCCTGACCGGGGCATACATCTCGGGTCGAACAGCGATCGCGATGCGGGCGGAGCGGCGTCGGGCGAACGGGGCAGCGCTGACCATTCTAGGCGCGAAAGAAAATAATCTCAAAAACCTGGATGTGACCTTTCCGCTGGGCGTGATGACGGTGGTGACGGGAGTTTCTGGTTCCGGCAAATCGACTCTGGTGAATGACATCTTGTATCGTGCGCTGGCGCGGCAGCTTTATCGCTCGCGCGAGAAGGCGGGCGAACACAAGGCAATTTCGGGCGCGGAAAATATTGATAAGGTCATCCGCATCGATCAATCGCCCATCGGACGAACGCCCCGGTCGAATCCGGCAACCTACACCGGCGTGTTCACTCAGATCCGCGATTTCTACGCGATGCTGCCGGACTCGCGGGAACGTGGCTATAAGGCGGGCCGGTTTTCCTTCAATGTTTCCGGCGGTCGCTGCGAGGCGTGCCAGGGCGAAGGGCAGCGACGCATCGAGATGAATTTTCTGCCCGACGTGTACGTGCTGTGCGAGGTCTGCGGCGGACGGCGCTACAACCACGAAACGCTGACGGTGAAGTATAACGGGAACTCGATTGCCGACTTGCTGGAGATGCCAGTCTCCGACGCGCTGCCGATTCTGGAAAATATTCCGCAGGTGAAGCAGAAGTTGCAGACGCTGGTCGACGTGGGCCTGGGATATATTCACCTCGGGCAGTCGGCGGTGACGCTCTCGGGTGGCGAGGCGCAGCGCATCAAACTGGCGCGCGAATTGAGCAAGCGGCAAACGGGCAAGACGCTTTATCTGCTCGACGAACCGACAACCGGACTGCACTTCGACGACGTGAAGAAGTTGCTGGACGTGCTCCACCGGTTAACCGACCTGGGAAACTCGATCATCATCATCGAACACAATCTGGACGTGATCCGCAACGCGGATTGGATCATCGACCTCGGGCCGGAGGGCGGCGAAGAAGGCGGGCGCATCGTGGCCCAGGGCACGCCGGAGACGGTCGCGCGGGTGAAGAAGTCCTACACCGGGCAAGCCCTGGTGGGGTATTTTGGAAACGGGAAGAAGTACCCCGTACCGAGTGCCGAGTATCAGGTCAAAACTTCATAAGCATAAGAAAGAGTCATTTTGTCTTCTTCTGACAATCCACAGTTGGAGCCGCAGCCGCTGATGAACGCTGAGCCCCCGACGCCCCGATCGGGCGCGCCTGACCTGTTCGCTGCTGGCCGTGTTGCTCCCGGAGAAACCCTACCGCCGCCGGTGGAGAATCCGGTGTGGAACGGGTGGGACGTGCTATTGATCGCGGGGTTGACGGTGGTCACCATGGTGGTGTTTCAGCTTGCCGTGTTACTGGCGGCGCACTGGCTTTGGTACCCACAGGAAAGCCTGGCTGAGGTTTCGAAAAAGCCAATCCTGCTGATTGCTTCGCAATTTCTGATCTACATTCCGGTGGCCGCGTGCATGGTCGCGCTGGTCGAGGGGAAGTATCATGTGCGCTTTTGGCAGGCGATCCGCTGGAATTGGCCGCGGTTGGAGTGGAGGCTGCTGGCGCTGGGAGCAGCGATGTTCTTCGTGCTCGGCCTGCTGCAAAGCTTGTTGCCCATGCCGAAGGACACACCCTTCGAGCATCTGTTCGACCGGCCGCGCGATGCTTATCTGCTGTCGATCATTGCCGTCACGCTTGGTCCGCTGATGGAGGAGCTGTTTTTTCGCGGATTTATGTATCCGGTGCTGGCGCGGCGGATGGGCGTGGTCTGGGGAGTCGTGCTGACGGCGCTGCCGTTTGGTTTAATTCATCTGCCGCAGTATGGTTGGGCGTGGGAAGCGGCGCTCGTGATCTTTCTGGTGGGCGTGGTATGCGGCGTGGTGCGCGCCGCCATGGGTTCGGTGGGAGCCAGCTTCCTGGTGCATTCCGGCTTCAACGGCACGCAAATGCTGATTGCTGTCGTGATGACACAAGGCTTCCGGCACATGCCGAAGGGCTTTGCTCTGTTTTGCTTGCGTTGAGGTTTTTCCTCAGGTCGTTTCGCGCGTTCGTAGAGGGAGAGGCCGGTACGACTCCATGGCCTCGGCCTTCGCCGGACAGCCGAGGCGGCTGTCGCTACCGGAGCTTGTCGGCGCCGGCCCCTGGGCGGGCGCGGAGTGCCCGCCCCACGCGGTTTCAGTCCACTACTTCACGGTTACGGTCAGCAACTGCGCGCCGCTCACCACGTAATCGAGCGGAGGGGTTGCCGTTTCGTCGACGCTGGATTCGCCGCTGACGATCATCTCCTGATTGCCGCGCATGCCGTCCATGATGTTCATCACCGAGATGGGCAACGTGGGCATGACTTTATCCGCAACGCGGGCTTCCGGGTCCGCTTCGAGCAGCGAAACATAGAGGCGATTGTTGGAATGCTCTTTGTTGAGCAACGCAATTGTCGAAGCCAGGTCGAGTCGCCGGCCAAAGGCCGCATTGCCGCGGCCCACATGGTCGAGAGTTTCACCGTCGCTGACCAGAATGCGCAAGCTTCCCTTGCTGGCCGAGGTGGGAATCTTTACCGGAATCTGGTGCACGACGCGCTCGCCGCGGTAGGGAGCGAGCACGGTTTCGACAATAATTTCGTCGCCCGGACGGACTTCGCTGACGTCGGTACGGGCACTCTCCAGGCGCGCCCAGCGGCGCTCCCGGACGAGGTCGAAATCAAGCTTCACGCTCTTGACCGCAGGAGCGTTATAAGGATTGTCGTAAATGCGTCCGAAGCGCTCGCCCAGGGAAAGGGCTGCGGCCATGGCGGCCGGCTGACCATTCTCCGCAGGAACGAACATGTTCCGAAGCCCCACTTCGGGAAAGCCCTTCACATCGATGCTGCCGTTGAGGCGGTAGGTGATTTCTTCACCGTATTCGTTGACGCCATGCAAAGCATTGAAGACCGTTGCCATCATGGCGACGGGACTCAGACGCGGATTGTTCAATACTTCGTAATGAAATGCCTTTACGCCGCTTCCGCCGTGGATGGTCAGCGTCACCGGAATCATGTCTGCTTGTTTGTCGAACACGCCCATGATTCCAGTATGGCGATCCTGCACAAAGACTCCGGCTTGCTCGGTGGTGTTGACGATCTTAAAGGCGTTCAGGGGCGAGGGCAGAGTGGCCAATACCTGCGCCTTGTTCATGGGCAGATCGACGGAGCCGAACTGCAATAGAGGATGTCCGCATGCCAGCAGACGCTGCGGATCGATATAGGTCACGGTGCACGTGGCCGCGATATCCATATCGCCGCGAACCAGAATTGCGCTTACCGCCGATCCTGCTTCGAGCGGTTCAGGCTGTTTCTCTTCACTGACCGAGCCCGCTCCCATCACGGGAACGACTCCGGCTGAGGCGAACTGGCCGGCGAAGCGGCGCATGGTGTCTTCCGAAAATCCGTTGAAGATCAGGGGCGCGTCGATGGGCTTGAGATAGTTAGAGAAATCTTGCGTGGAATCGGCCTGCGCGGAATCAGGAAATGTGCCGGCATCGCCGGGGGCGGCGGTTTTTCCCGCGGCATTCGATACGCCGGGCTTGGTCGCCGCAGCTTCTTCGGCCGGCGACTTATCGAGTGCATTGATCTCGAGCATATCGGCAATCGGGGTCACTCCGGCGATCGGTTCCTTGGAAAACTCCCCGATGCGGAAGGCGAGTGCGCCAGCCAGCTTGCCGTTCAGGTACACCGGGCTGCCGCTCATGCCGGCGACCACGCCAGTGTATTCCACCTTTTTTCCATGCAGGCGAATCAGGATGATGTCGCCCTTGGGTCCGTTCGTATTGTGCAGAACGCCCAGGACTTCGACGTCCATCGATTCAGGCTTAACCCCCTCAAATACGGTGAGGGCATAGCCACGCATGCCAGCATGGATCTGGTCCACCGGAATGGTGGGCTGCGCGGTTTGGCCGGCCAGACTAATTGTGGATAGGGATAGACCTAGGACGAGAAGCGCAAGAACTACTTTTCTCATTTAATGCCCCGACACGGAACTCGCCAACCGGTTCCATGACAAATTAGACTCAGACCAACTGCGACTCGTTGCCTGGAGGAGGACTTTCTGGGACCGGGCAAAACATCCCAATTGCGAATCTGTGCGTCTATACTAGCACAGGGGTTTTCAGGGTTGAACATGTTTAATCATTACAAAAGTAAGACCTTAGGATTTGAAAATTCGATTGGGTTGAGACTCGGTATGGTAATCGTCATGGCTCTGCTTTGTGCTGCCGCGCCGCTCATCGCGCAGGACCAACCGGGGCAAACGCCAACCGCTCAGACTCCCTCGCAAGCGCCATCCCAGGCACCCGATCAGGACAAGCCCAAGCAGGATGTGCCCGACGAAGCCGGGGGGCCGACGGATAATGTGGGACCGTATGCCATCCCAAAAAAGAAGACCGACGACGCACCGCCGCCTCCGCCGGTCGCTCGGAAAAGAGCCGACGATATTCCTGACTATTCGCTAAAGGTGAACGTGCCGCTAGTCAATGTGGACGTGCTGGTGACCAGTAAAGATGGGCAGTTCATTCCCGGACTGAAGCAGGAAAATTTTCGCATTCTGGAAGACGGAGTAGCTCAGAACGTGAGCCACTTCACGGTGTCGCAAGCGCCCATAACGGCTGTACTGCTGATCGAATTTGCCTCGACCAATTATGTCTTTATGAGGGACGCTCTGCAAGCGTCGTATGCCTTCGCGAATACTTTGAAGAAGGACGACTGGGTCGCGGTGTCGTATTACGACATGCAGCCGCACATTCTCGTGGACTTTACGCAAGACAAGAAGGCGGTTTATGGAGCGTTGAATCAATTGCGCATCCCAGGATTCTCGGAGACAAATCTTTTCGACGCTTTGTATGACACGCTCGATCGACTGGACCGCGTCGAAGGGAAGAAATACGTCATTTTGGTGACGACTGGAGTCGATACTTTCAGCAAACTCACGCTGGATAAAATCATGAAGAAGATTAAGGACACGAAAGATGTGACCATCTTCCCGGTCAGCGTGGGGTGGATCCTCCGCGAAATGTATGAAGCACGCGGACGGGCTGCGCCGCATGGCATGGGCATACCTGTAGGCCAAATGGATTATCTGCAGGCCGACAACGAAATGCGCACCTTCGCCGCCATGACCGGTGGCCGCGCATACTTTCCACGGTTCCAGGCAGAGTATGGCGAGGACTTTGAGGCGATTGGCAGCGATATTCGCCATCAATACACGATTTCGTATTCTCCCACGAACTCCAAGCTCGATGGAACGTATCGCAAGCTGAAAGTGCAGGTGGTGGCGGGCGATGGAGGCCCACTCAAAGTCAGGGACCAGAAGGGCAAAGACGTAAAAGTTGACGTCGTCGCACGCGACGGATACACGGCCAAACATAGCGTGGATTAGGTGGTCCGTCAGTCCCGGTTCGTTCTTTCGGGAAGAGCCATCTGGATCAGCGAAAGGGCCGTCCTTTGACGATGCCTTGGCCCTCGCGGATAGTGACCAGCTGATCGGCAGGCAGATCGGCGAAGGTTTCGGAAGTCCCGGTGGGCCAGTGGATCTCGACGCTCGCTTTCAATGCCGCCCCCAAGCCAAAGTGCAGACGCGGATCGTTGGCGGAAAGAAAACTGCACTGACTGGTGACGGCTTGTGCCTGCACTTTTCCGCCGTAGCGCACCAGCACGCGGGCGCCAATCGCGCTGCGATTGCTTTTCGTTCCTGTCCCTGTTCCTGTTGCTGATCCTTCCAGCCGCACTTTGATCCAATGATTGCTGGTGGGAGCGTCATTGCGCAGCAGAGTGGGCGGTTCATTGCGGTTCATGATGAGAATGTCGAGGTCGCCGTCGTTGTCGAAGTCGCCGAACGCGCAGCCGCGGCTGACGTGGCGCGATGCGATGGCCGGACCGCTCTCATCGCCAAGCTCTACAAAAGTCCCATTGCCCTGGTTGCGAAAGATGAGGCGGGGATTGCGCGCAGGATATTTGTTATAGACGCGTTCCAGTTCCGGAGCCACCGTTCCAGCGACAATGAAAATGTCGGGATAGCCGTCGTTGTCGAGATCGACGAGGCCGGTACCCCAACTGCTGAAACGGCGTTCGCCGCCCAGTCCGGCGCGAAAAGTTAGATCTTCAAACTCTCCCTTACCATTGTTGCGATAGATGCCGGTGGCTTGGTTTACGAAGTGGGTCTTGACCAAGTCGAGATGGCCATCCAGATCAAAGTCGCCGATGCCCACGCCCATGCCGCCCAAAGGCTCGCCGGCGCTGCCCAGGGCGATGCCGCGCAATAGCGCCTCTTCGCGAAACGTGCCATCGTGATTATTCATCAGAAGCAGGCTGGGCGTGGCGTCGCAGGCGATGAAGATGTCTTGCCAGCCGTCTTCGTCTGCATCGAAGGCAACGGTGGTAAAGCCGTAGGAATTGCGCAGAGCGGCGATTCCGGCCTCCTTCGATACATCGGTAAATGTTCCGTCGCCATTGTTGCGGTAGAGGGAGTGAAACGGCATCGCGAGCCCACCCGGTCCGCAGTTCGTAGGAACGCCTTCAAAATTGCAGTTGGGCACTTGCATCGACGGCTTGGGAGCGGTGGCCAGGTCGATTTCGACATAGTTGGAGACGAAAAGATCGAGCAGGCCGTCGCGGTTGTAATCGACAAAGGTGCAGCCGGAGCCAAAACGAGTGCGCGGGT
>Ga0182018_10002422_pt1 | contig 18723 bp, 19 predicted proteins | sample 812P2MmetaG_FD_120490 | JGI IMG/M metagenome (GOLD analysis project Ga0182018, IMG submission 120490) | Permafrost microbial communities from Stordalen Mire, Sweden - 812P2M metaG | ecosystem: Environmental > Terrestrial > Soil > Wetlands > Permafrost | place: Sweden: Stordalen | collected... | reverse complement strand
GGGAGCCAGCCTGCAGACCGTCAAGCGCTACATCCAGGCCCAACGGGTGCCTTCACGCTGGGCGAGGTCTAACTCGGCCTAAGCTCCGCTTTGGCCGAGTTTGCGACCTCGTCGCTTGATCAAATTAATGCCTGTGACCAACGCGGGACCAGGAAGTTGTCCGGGCCTCGCTCATTCATTGAAATTATTGCCGGATCAAGGTAGTCCGACGCCCGGAATCGATCGCCGACGGGTGAACCAGAGAAAATCTTCCCCCATGAAAATCCAGAAAATCATGTCGTGCGTCTGCTTCAACCATCAAGCCGAGGAGGCGGTGAGGTACTACACCAAGGTCTTCAAGGAGGCGAAGATCACCTCCATCACGCGGTGCGGCGAAGATGAGCCGGGCGGCCCGAAAGGCGCGGTGAGGACAGTCGCCTTCAGGCTGTTCGGGCAGGACTTTTTGGCGGTGAACGGCGGCCCGCACTTCAAATTTACGGACGGGATTTCGCTCATGGTGAACTGCGAGACGCAGGAAGAGATCGACGGGCTGTGGGATAGGCTTTCCCGGGGCGGGAAGAAAATCAGGTGCGGATGGCTGACGGACAAGTTCGGCGTGTCCTGGCAGGTCACGCCGGCAATCCTGGCCGACCTCATGACCGATCCCGATCCGGAAAAATCCAAGCGCGTGATGAACGCGATCCTGAGGATGAGGAAGTTGGACATAGAAGGGCTCAAGCGCGCGCATGCGGGCAGAGCCCCCGCGCTGCGGCGGCGGCGTTGAGCCACTCCGTCTCGGCCGATATCGAGAGATACTATTTGACTCGGGGAAAGACTGTTTGACCCTCCGAGCGACCCAAGCGTTGATCTTGGGGGTTTCCTCACGATTCACCCCATGAAAAAATCAAAACTGCTGGCCGCCATCCTCCTTGCCTCCGGCTCCGCGCTCGCCTTGGAGGTCAATCCCCCGCTCGGCCTCCAACTTGTCAGCCTTCACGAACGACTCAATGCCGACGTCCCCGGTGGCCTCGACCTCGTGAAGTCGTATGGCATCACGCTCGTCGAGACGGCCGGAACCTGCGGCCTGACACCGGAACAGTTTCGGGCGCAGATTGACGCCCACGGCCTCAAGGTCTTCAGCTCCCACTTCCAATATGGCGCCCTGGCCGCGGATCTCCCCAAGGTGATCGCCGAGGCGAAGGTGCTCGGGAGCGGCAACATCGTGGTGCCTTGGATCCCGCACAAGGGCGTGTTCACCGCAGCGATGGCGCGAAAGGCCGCAGCCGACTTTAATTCATGGGGCGCGACGATCAAGGCGGCGGGTCTCAGGCTCGGCTATCACCCGCATGGGGGGGAATTCGAGGAACTGCCCGAGGGCGGGACGGGATTTGATGTTCTGATCCAGGAGACAGATCCCAGCCTGGTCTTTTTCGAGATGGACATCTTCTGGGTCGCCCACGCGGGACAGGATCCCGTGGCGTTGCTGAAAAAATACCCGGCGCGCTGGAAAATGTTTCACTTGAAAGACATGCGAAAGGGGGCAACGACAGGTATCTTCACGGGACAGGCCCCCATCACCGATTTTGTTCCGCTCGGCACAGGGCGCCTTGATATACCCGCGATCCTGGCCGAGGGCCGAAGGATCGGTATCGAATACGACATCATCGAGGATGAGGGCGTCGATCACGCGAGAAACATCCCCGTCAGCATGCGCTATCTCGATTCCATCAAGCCATAGGTTCCACCCGTCGCCGGCACGCTGTTTCCCTTTGAGCCAGTCGAGGCAAGATTGGATGCGAGGCTGGCCCAAGTCGTCTCCGATCTGGGTTTCCCTCCCTCCCGCACCAGAAATGTCTCATCCGAAAGTCGCCGCACTCTGCTTGCTGGTCGCCTCAGCGCTGGCACCGGGTCGTACGTGCGCCGCGGCGGACTTCCCGACCTGGGCCTATCCTGTTGCCGGGCCCAGCGCACCGGGCGCTGCCCACCCAGCCGACGATGGCAGCCCGCAGCATGTTCCAAACAGCAGGCTCGCGCTCACGAAAGCGCAGTTTGCCGCGCACGTCACCACCGTTCCCGACTGGCATCCCGAGGAACACCCGGCCATGCCGGCGATAGTCTCCATCGGGAGCGAGCCGCGGGTCTGGGCATGCGCCTATTGCCACCTTCCGAATGGCGCCGGCCGCCCCGAGAATACGAGCCTTGCCGGGCTGACGGTGGCCTATTTCAAACAGCAGGTGGCCGACTTCAGGCATGACAACCGTGCCGGATCCGAACCGAAGCGAGCACCGCAGAACTTCATGATCGCAATAGCCAAGGCGTCGACCGACGACGAAATAGCGCGGGCCGCGGCATACTTCGCGTCACTTAGGCCGGAGTCCTTCGTGAAGGTGGTCGAAACCGATACGGTCCCCAAATCCTATGTCGCGGGGGCGATGCTGGCGAGGGTGCCTGGCGGCGGCGTTGAGCCGTTGGGCGACCGGATCATCGAAATGCCCGAGGATCTCGAGCGCGCCGACAATCGCGACTCGAGGACCCCCTACGTCGCCTATGTCCCATTTGGCAGCGTTGAACGAGGGGCGGTCCTGGTCGCCACGGTCAAGGCCGGCCAGACCCAGCAGTGCGGGATTTGCCATGGACCCGAGTTCAAGGGCTTGGGCGATGTTCCGCGCCTGGCTGGCCGCTCCCCTAGCTACCTCATGCGCCAGCTCTACGATTTCAAGTCGGGCACCCGTACGGGTACTTCCGGCCTCATGAAGGCCGTGGTCGCGAGCCTCTCCCAGGAAGATATGGTCGCGATCGTCGCCTATGTCTCGAGCCGGAGTCCCTGAATTCCCTGGAGCGGGGAATCGGCGCGCCGACGATCGGCACGTGGGAAGGCGGCGGCCAAAAATTCCGGCTGCCACGCGGCATTCGGACCGGTCGCCGGCGATAGCTGTAACTTTTGGCCGCGGGGCGTGTTTCATTGGGGTAGCAACTCAAACTCCAAAAAAATGAAATCGAACATCCTTCCCATCAGCGCAGTCCTGGCTGCCATCGCGGCCTTTGGCATCCAGCCCGCGATCGCCGCCACCGGCACCGCCTTCACGCAGATTCCCTCCGGCGCTGCAGACATGCTTCCCATGGCGATTGCCCAGCCGAAACCGGAATATTCAACCTATCTGCGGCATGCCGACATCGAGGGGCACGTCGTTGTCTCCTTTACCGTCACGCCGAAGGGAGACGTGATCAACGCCACCGTGGTCCGCTCGACGGACAGGCTGTTCAGCGAGCCCACGCTCGAGGCCGTCTCAAAATGGAAGTTCAAGCCCGCCATGAAGGACGGCCTGCCCGTCAGCACCAGGGTGAGCGAACTCGTCACTTTCTTGATTCCCGACGCGCCGCGTTGACCCGGGGATTCATTTCCAGCAATGAGCCCGCCCGCCGACCCCGGGAGGGCTTTTTGCTGCTCGGCCGCCTGGAACAGGCTCCGGGACTTGCCCGGACGGCACGAAATTCGGGGTCTACAACCGGGGAGAGGCCGCCCAGGATAACGGGCCCAATCCTCCCGGTCCGTCCCGATGAAACGAATCCTCACGCTTTCGCTGATCCTGCTGGCGCCGTGCGCGCGCGACGCCACGGCAAGCGAGGTCGTGAATGACATCACCCAGCTGAATCCGATCGTCGTGGACCGGGTGATCGCGCCCACCAGCGTCGAGCAGATCTGCGCGGTCGTCAGGAGCACGAGAGGGCCGATCTCGATCGGCGGCGGCCGAAACAGCCAGGGCGGCCAGACCGCGACGGAGCACGGCCTGCAGCTGGACATGCGCCGTTTTGACAAGGTTGTGGGCTTCGACCCCGGGAAAAAGGCGATCACCGTCCAGGCCGGAATCACGTGGAGGGAGATTCAGGAGACAATCGACCCCTTCGATCTCTCCGTGGGCATAATGCAAACCTACGCCAACTTCACGGTTGGCGGCTCGCTGAGCGTGGACTGCCACGGCCGCTACGTGAATGCGGGTCCGATCGTATTCTCGGTGAGAAGCATCAAGGTTGTCCTGGCCGATGGGGACGTTGTCGTGGCAAGCCCCGCGGCGCACTCCGACATTTACTACGCGGCCATCGGCGGATACGGGGGCATTGGGGTGATTGCCGAGGCGACGCTTGCCCTGACGGACAACACCAGGGTTGAGCGGCGCAGCGCGGTCATGCCGATCGGCGACTACAAGGATTACTTCTTCGCGCATGTCAGGAGCTCCCCGACTGCGGTGTTTCACAACGGCGACATCTATCCTCCGGGCTATGATGTCGTGAGGGCGGTAACCTGGAGCCAAACCGACAGGCCGGTCACGGTCGCGGAGCGGCTGACCAACCGGCATGAAAGCTACCGCCTGGACCATGATCTGATCTGGGTGATAACCGAGGTGCCCTTCGGGAAATGGCTGCGGCAGCATGTGATCGACCCGGTCATGTACATGGGAAATCCCGTCGTGTGGCGAAACCACGAGGCCAGCTACGACACGGCCGAGCTCGAGCCGTTATCCCGCAGGCACTCGACCTACGTCCTCCAGGAATATTTCGTTCCGGTGGAGAGATTCGACGAATTTCACCCGAAAATGGCCGAGATTCTCAACCGCCACCACGTCAACGTGGTCAACGTCTCAATCCGGCATGCGCCGAAGGATCCCGGGACGCTGCTGGCATGGGCACGATCGGAGGTCTTCGCCTTCGTCATCTATTACAAGCAGGGAACGTCGGGAGCCGACAAGGCGGAGGTCTCCGTCTGGACGAGGGAGCTGGTCAACGCCGCCGTCTCGCTGGGCGGGACCTATTACCTTCCCTATCAGATCCAAGCCACCCCGGAACAATTCCGGGCGGCCTATCCGCGCATCGGGGAATTCCTGGCCCTCAAGCGCCAGGTCGATCCGAAAAACAAATTCAGGAACAAGCTTTGGGACGCCTACGACCCCGTCGACTCCGGGGGGTCCAGCCGCCGCCAGTGAATCGCCTCCCCGAGGTCCAACACTCCGCGGGCGCCTCTTGGCTTGATCTCCGCCGCGACGGCCACATTCATGCGAAAGACCCGAATGCCTCCCGGCATGTGAGCAAGATATGAGAGCTTTTTCTCAGAAAGCGAAAAGACCGCGGGCTGCAATTCCGCTATGTTATGGGCAAGGCGCACATTGCAGCATGACCCCGCGCCCCCTTGGCTCGCTCCCCTCAGGTGAAACCGTTGAAGCCCACACGCTGGCCAACGACGCGGGCGCATCCATCAAGATCCTGACCCCCGGGGGATCGTCGCCTCGCTTCGCATGCCCGACCGGCAGTCTCGCGTGGCCGACGTCGTCCCTGGATTCGACAACCGTGAGGCCCATCGACCCTGACCAGAAGTGAGCGACGACCACGCAGCCGCTGTCTTGCGCAAGCCCGTTGCAAAGCTTGATTACAGCCTGACCGGCGAAAATGCCGCGCTCGCCGTCGAGAAGGGCCTCGCGGAAGCCGACTGGTATCAATGCCCCGTGCCGCGCGATACCATGCGCAAGCTGCTCGAGCGGCGCGACGGGCCGGCGATTCGCGACACCCTGCTCTGGTTTGCCCTCATTCTCGGCCTCGGATGCGCAACCTACGCCCTCTGGGGATCCTGGTGGGCTCTTCTGCCGTACGGGCTTTACGCCGTTCTCTACGCCTCGACCTCGGACTCCCGCTGGCACGAGGCCGGCCACGGCACGGCATTCAGGACCGACTGGATGAACAACGCCCTGTACGAGATCGCCTCGTTCATGGTCATGCGCGAGTCCGTTGTGTGGCGCTGGAGCCACACCCGCCACCATAGCGACACGATCATCGTCGGCCGCGACCCCGAGATCGCCGTGCCGCGCCCTCCCGACCTGAAGGCCATCGTCAGGAGCTTTTTCAATCTGGGGACCTACCCGGTCTACTTCAAAAAGATACTGCTGCACTCGGTCGGCCGAATGACGGCCGATGAAAAGACCTTCATACCCGAAATCGAGTTTCAAAGGGTCTACCGCCGGGCCCGGATCTACGTCGCGATCTACGCGTCCGTCATCGGACTTGCGATCTACAGCCGCAGCATACTTCCCCTGCTCTTCGTGGGCCTCACCAACCTCTTCGGCACATGGCTCATGGTCGTCTACGGCCTGACCCAGCACGCCGGCCTGGCCGAAAACGTCCTCGATCACCGCCTCAATTGCCGGACGGTCTACATGAATCCCATCCACCGGTATCTCTACTGGAACATGAATTACCACGTGGACCACCACATGTTCCCCCTGGTGCCCTATCACGCCCTGCCGAAGCTCCATGCCCTGGTGAAGGACGACTGCCCCACGCCATACCCCAGCCTCCTGAGCGCCTGGCGGGAGATTGTCCCGACCGTCCTCAGGCAGGCCAAGGACCCTGCGCACCACGTGAAGCGCAAGCTCCCGATGCCCAGGGCCCGCCTCAACGAGGGAACCTGCTCCTCCGCGGCGAGGCCTGACGCCCAGGGCTGGATCGAGGTCTGCGCCGCGGCCGATCTGGGGCCGGAGGATGTGATCCGCTTTGATCACGGCAGGAAGACCTACGCGCTCTGCCGCGACGGCGGGGGCGGGCTCCACGCCATCGACGGAGTCTGCACCCACGGCAACACCCACCTCGGCGGCGGTCTCGTGATCGGCAAGACCATCGAGTGCCCCAAGCACAACGGCCGATTCAACCTGGGGGATGGATCGCCCGCCCGCCCGCCAGTCTGCCGCGGCCTCGCGACGTATCCCATAGAGGAGCGCCGCGGCCGAATCCACCTCAACGTCGCCCGGCCCGGCGGCGCCGGCGCCCGGAGGCAAAGGACCTACCGCATGCGCGTCGTGAGCAATCGCAGCGTCGCCACCTTCATCAAGGAACTTGTCCTGGAGCCCGAGGAGAATGTCACCTTCACACCCGGCGATTACCTTCAGTTCGACATCCCCGCCTACGAGGCCATCCGTTTCCGCGAGCTCAGCATCCCGGCGCCCTACGCTGACGTTTGGGAGACCCAGCATGTCTTCGACCTCGTTGCCCGAAACCCCGAATCCGGCCGCAGGAACAACTACTCCATCGCGAGCAACCAGCATCTCGAGCGGCGACTGCGATTCAACGTGCGCATTTCCACCCCGCCCCCCGGCCAGGATTGCCCGCCCGGCGTCGGCTCGTCCTACGTCTTCAACCTCAAGCCGGGGGACACCGTGACCGCCATCGGCCCCTTCGGCGACTTCCACATCAAGCCGACCCAGCGCGAGATGGTCTTCATAGGCGGCGGCGCGGGCATGGCCCCGCTGCGCTCCCAACTCTCACACCTCTTCGAGACCCTGCATACCGCGCGCAAGGTGAGCTTCTGGTACGGCGCGCGTTCAAGGCAGGAGATCTTCTATGAGGATTATTTTCGCGGCCTCGCAAGGGACCACCCCAACTTCGCCTTCCACCTCGCGCTATCCTCGCCGCTGCCCGATGACAACTGGACCAGCCATCTGGGCTTCATCCACGAGGTGGTGCTCGAGAAATACCTGGGAGGCCATGCAAATCCCAGGGCGGCGGAATATTACCTCTGCGGGCCGCCCATGATGATCAAGGCCTGCACCAGGGTCCTCGCCGACCTGGGTGTCCCCGCCGAACAGGTCGCCTACGATGAATTTTGACCGGGCTCCGCGATCCACCGCCCTTCCCGCTCCGGGCGGACGGCGCTGACCGGACTCGCCGGGACGCTCCACCGTGCTGAATTATTTCGAGAATCACCTGCCGCGGCGGATTCGCTTTGGCCGCGGTGTCAGCGGCGAGCTTCCCAACGAATTGGGCCGATTGGGGCGTTCAAGCGCATTCATCGTCACCGACGCGGGCGTGAGGGCCGCCGGCCTGCTCGCGCGGGCGTCGGATCCCCTGGCCAGGGCCGGTGTGCGATTTTCGGTATTCGACAAGACGGAGCCCGAGCCGCCGTTCTCCTGCGTCGCCGCCGCCATCGATTCGGCCCGCAACGCCGCACGCGAGGTGGACGTGGTCGTGGCGCTCGGAGGCGGAAGCGTGATGGACACCGCGAAACTGGTGGCGGCGACCCTCTTGGACGGGCGTCAGGCGCAATCGCTTGCCGGCATAGGCAAGGTGGAGCGCCGAGCCCTGCCCCTCGTGTGCATACCGACGACCTCGGGAACGGGGTCGGAGGCGACCCCGGTGGCGATTTTCACCGACCCCCGCACTGGAACAAAGGTCGGCGTCGTGGACCCATGCCTGGTCCCCGACGTGGTCTTGCTTGACCCGGCGCTGACCGATGGCCTGCCTCAGCTTCCCACGGCGGCGTCCGGCATGGACGCACTGATTCACGCGCTGGAGGCCTACATCGCGCGCACGGCGACTCCCCTGGCTCGCGGGCTGGCTCTGGAGGCGGCGCAGTGGATCGGCCCCGCCCTTCCCGCAGTCTGCCGCAACGGCGGGGACCGCTCCGCGAGAGATGCGATGCTGCTCGGGGCCAACCTTGCCGGAACGGCCTTTGCAAATTCCTCGTGCTGCGGAGTGCATGCGTTGGCCCTGCCGCTTGGGGGGCGCTTTCACATCGTGCACGGCGTGGCGACGGGGTGCCTGTCCGCGGAAACCATGCGGCATAACCTGCCCGCCTGCGAAGAGGACGTGCGCAGCTTTGCCGCGGCGCTCGGCTGGCGGGACATCGATCCCTATGGCTTTCCCGATAGATTGGCCGCTCTCGCGGACTCAATCGGCCTGCGAGGAACGCTCATGTCCACCGCCGTCCCCGAAGCGGCCCTGGCGGAGCTGGCACGCGAGGCGGTCGCCAACCGCCGCCTGATGGATCCAAACCCCCGCCCCATCACCGAGGCCGATGCAATGGAGATCTACCGGCGCACGCTCCAAACCATTGCCTGACGCGATCCAGCCCCCCCGTTTCAAAGCCCGGTTTCCGCCCGGGCCTTTGGGTGAACGGGCAATGGCGGGAAGAGCCGAACGCCTCGCGCGGGAACATCCTTAAGAAGGGGGCACCCCTCATGGCGGCAAAGCGACAGGAATTGGCGGAGCTTCCGACCCGCGAGCAGGGCAAGCCGCTTGTCCAGGCGCTCGCCGAGGTGGACTGTGCCGCAAGCTTCGGGGCATCGGCCTCAAGACACATGGCAAGTCGCAGGCGCAACGCCCCGGGGATGGGCACATCCGACCGGACAGTGAGCGACGTCTGTCCAAGGGGAAATGGGTACGAGTTGTCGCCCGGGAGTCGGCCTAAGACTCCCAAACAGGCCAATGGGTTATGGAGGTATCCTTTGGCGATTCCCCTCGGAGGAACCGGGCGGCGGCCCTTGGGGATTCGATGGCCCGAACCTAGGGCTGGTTTTTTTGTCAAATGCGGGATGAACTCGGAGATGCTCGCAAATCGTGGAATTATGAAAGCATGGGTCTTGGCAGCCGGTTTGGGCTTGGCCGTGGCGGCGGGATCAGGATGCGGCCGCACGGTCACCATGGCGCCGCCACCGGACAAAACCGAGGTGGTCACGACCGCACCGGGACCGGATTACGTCTGGGTCGGCGGCTTTTGGGGATGGAGCTGGGGGCATTACTCGTGGACCCGCGGCCGTTGGGAACGCCCGGAACATCCCCATCAGCATTGGGTTCAGCCAAGGTGGGAGCGCCGCGACGATCACTTTGTCTTCGTCGAGGGCTATTGGCACTGACATTGGTGTTGAGGGAGATTGAAGCGGCTTGCCCCTGAAACTCACTGCCGCGCGTCGGAACCCGTCGACTGGCGCGGAAGGGCATACGTCGGCTTGGTTCCCGCCGGTGCCCGGGCTCTCACACGAGGGGTTACGTTTGGCGCGGCGCAGTCGTCACCCTGGACCGCAGGATATCACCTGGCACCTAATTGGAAGACACGGCCAACGCAGGCAAATGCCCGCTGATGTCATCGGCGACGGTTGCGGGATCGGAGCCCTTGAGCGGATAGGCGTGGGTCCAAACGACCCCTCCGTCCGTTGTCTGCACCAGCGTGACCTCGAGGACCTGGTCGGGCCCCGATCCCTTTACGGCGCCAAAGATCACCAGGCGGGAGTGGCGTGCGCGCGCCTGCTCAAGCGGCGCTCCGGCGCCATCCCCGGGACGCCCGACGCCGATCTTCTTCGAATCCGCCATCGCCACCTTCCCGTAAAGGCTCACGAACACCGAGCTCGAGAACTTTGCCGCCTCGGCATCATCCGCCGGGGCGCCGAACGGAATGGCGAATAGCGGCGGCTCGGAGTCCTCGTCATCGCCAAATTCCTTGGCGATCGCCGCGCCCACCTCGGTCCCGATCTTGGCCAGGTCGGCCTTCTGGCCCGGCGCCAAGTCCTTTGCGGCATCGTACTTGTGCCCAATCGCTGTCAGCGCGTCGCTCAACTTCTCCCTGTCCGCCGCGGTCGGCAGATGCGTTGTGCTGCGCCCGCACGAGCATTCCTTCGTGAAAAAGAGCAACACGAGGGCGAGCAGGATCAATCTGCGGCTTCCGCGGGACAGACTCTTGCACCAGATCCCTGCGCACGTGAAAAGCCAGCCCGCGACCCCGAAGAAGAACTTTACCCTTTGGTCGGGCTTGCCCTCGGGAAAGGGCGGGTAGTGTGGCGCAACGGCCGGCTGAAACCTGCCGGGGCTCCTGGGTGCCTGCGACGGGCGCCCAGCGGGAGATTCACCGCTGATGAGCCTCGCGCACCAGGCCTGAAAGGCCGGGATGGGCCTTCCCGCGGGAACGTTGAGCCACTGGACCGCCAGGAACTTGTCGGGGACCCGCGCCCGGTTCTGCGGGGTTGCGTCGATGACCACCGGGACGACGAAGGTGACGTCGTCCGCCATGTCCAGCGTGCGCTCGACCGCCAGCCGCCATTCCCGGCGAAAATAGCCCTCGTGGCGCGCCTCGGTGTTCGCCGAGATGACCGGCATGAAATAGCTGCACTCCCGAATCTGGCGCCGGATCTTCTGGTCCCATGCGTCCCCGCCGCCGAGCTCGCTCTCGTCATACCAGACGTCGAACCCCGCGGCGGCCAGGGTGTCGCGCAGGGAACGCGAGGCCTCGCGATCCTGGGACGCGTAGCTGATGAAGATGGACGGCGGTGGACGGGACGGCGTATCCCCTGCGCTGGGCATGGCGACTGTGAGGCTCTTGGCGGCCGCGGGAAGGGTCAAGATAGGACGCAGATTTCTGGAGGCCGCCGGAGCGGCAAAGCGCCAATCAATAGCGGCAGGAGCGCCTTTCCGCGGCGATTGCCGGCCACGAGGGCAGGTCACCGGTCTTTCCGGACTTGCGCGCCACAGGAGAAGCCCTACGCGTAATCCACGGCCGAGACCGAACCCGGGAAAATGAGCAAAGCGACAAGAACCGGCTTAGCGCCCGTCAACGGCCTGAGGATGTATTACGAGGTCCATGGCTCCGGCGAGCCGCTCGTCCTGATGCATGGCGGACTCGGCTCGACCGAGATGATGGGCGCGCTCATTCCTGCGCTTGGGCGAACCCGCCAGGTCGTCGCCGTCGATCTGCAGGCGCACGGGCGAACAGCCGATGTCGATCGCCCCCTTCGCTACGAAACCATGGCGGATGACATCGCCGGTTTGATAGCGCACATCGGGGCCGGGAAGGCCGACGTCATGGGCTACTCCCTCGGCGGCGGGGTGGCGGTTCGGACTGCCATCCAGCATCCCGGGTTGGTGCGGAGGCTCGTTGTCGCCTCCATTCCCTTCAGGAGGCAGGGATGGTTTCCCGAGGTGCTCGCCGCGATGGCGCAGATGGGGCCGGATTCGGCCGAAGCCATGAAGCAGTCCCCCCTTTATCGGATCTACAGCTCGGTCGCCCCGAGACCCGGGGACTGGGTGCTGCTCCACGAGAAGGTTCGCAGCCTTATAACGCGCGAATATGACTGGTCCGCGGAAATCGCGGCGATGCAGGCGCCCACGATGCTCGCGGTCGGCGATGCCGATGCCATCCTCCCTGAGCACACGGTGGAATTCTTCAAGCTGCTTGGCGGCGGAAAAAGGGACGCCGGCTGGGACGGATCGGGGATGTCCAGCGCCCGGCTCGCCGTATTGCCCGGCTTGACGCACTACGACATCTGCTCGACCCCGGCGCTTGCACTCGCCGTGCTGCCCTTCCTTGACGGTGCCTAGCAGGCGGACGCGCCGAGGGGAGCGCGTTGCATCTTCTGCGTTGCCTCGCGGCGCCTCGGTGGACAAGACCATCTCGTCCCGCGCCAGCCGGCTGTCCGGCATTCTTCCAGCGTCACGGAAGTCCCAGCCCCGCCCCTATTGTCCTCCAATAATCCCATGCACCACCTCGTTCACCTCGGCGCCGTCGACGCCTTCGGCAATCTCGGCGCGACCGTCCTCCAGGTCGCCCTTTGGACGGTAATCGGCTGCCTCCTGCTCGCAGGGGCGATGAAGCTCATCGATCTGCTGACACCCGGAAAGCTGCAGGACCAGGTCTTTAAGGACGGGAACGTCGCGGCGGCGATCGTGTATGGCGCCGCCTTTGTCGGCATCGCCATCGTGATCGCAAGCGCGATGCACTGAATCGTGAAAAAATCCGAGCAGATCGTGCTCCTGCTGTCCGGCGCCCTGGCTGCCGGCTTCGGGCTTGCCGCGATCTCGGACCCCAACCCGTCCGCGGGCGACTGGGGAGGCTCCGCGTATGACAACGAGAATCAGGACCAGCAGAACAATTCGTACATGCCCGGCGTGGGCTATTACCACAGCCCGTTCCACGCCTGGTATCCCGTCTCGTTCAACACCCACGATCCGAATCGGGGCTATTATTACGGCGGTTCATGGCACGCAGCCCCCTTTGCCGGCATCGTGCCGTCCTCGAGCAGGCCGTCGCCTGCCGGATGGATGAGTATGCATCTGGCCCGTGGCAACAGCGGCTATTCGGGCGGATCCGGGGGATTCTTCAGCACGCTGGGCCACGACTTCGGCTCGATCAGCCGCGGTGGGTTCGGAAGCCACGGCTTCGGAGGCCATGGGTGATGCGGCGGGTGCAGATCAGCCCGCGCCCCAACTGGAAAGGCCTCGTCGAGAAAGTCGGACTCACCTACCACACGCATGTGACCCCGGCCGGCCCCCGGCCGTACTGGGACGAATCGGTCTGCTACGAGTTTTCGTCCGACGAGGTCGATCGATTTGAGAAGGCGATCCAGGACCTCCATTCCCTCCTCATCGAGGCGGCCGGCGAGGTGGTCAGCCGGGGGCTTTGGGAGGAGATGGGCATCCCCGCGGACGCGGTTCCGATGATCGAGAGATCGTGGAAGGCGGATGAGTTCAGCCTCTACGGCCGCTTTGACTTCGCCTGGATGCCCGGCGGCGTTCCCAAGCTCCTGGAATACAACGCCGACACGCCCACGTCCCTCGTCGAGGCATCGGTCGCGCAATGGTTCTGGCTGCAGGACCGGCAGCCGACGATGGATCAGTTCAATTCCATTCACGAGCGCCTGATCGCCGCCTGGAAGCGCTTCGGGACGCTGAACCCATCGATCCGGACCTGCGACTTCACAAGCGTTGAGGACAACCTGGAGGACGACCAGACGGTGTCGTACCTGATCGACACCGCGATGCAGGCCGGCTTGAAGACCCGGTGGTCGGCCATCAGCGACATCGGCTACGACCGCGAGCAGCAGGTATTCGTCAGCGGCGACTCAGGGACGGCGCCGGGGGGCCCCATGGAGAGCTGTTTCAAGCTGTACCCGTGGGAATGGATGTTCGAGGAGGAATTCGGAAAGTACCTGCCCGAGGCTCCGACATCCTGGATCGAGCCGCCCTGGAAGGCGCTCCTGAGCAACAAGGCGATCCTGGCGGTCGCGTGGCGGAAGTTTCCGAACCACCCGAACCTGCTGCCCTGCCAGCTGGAACCGGACGGCCTGAACGGAAACTACGTGCGCAAGCCGAAGCTGGGCCGCGAAGGCTCCAACGTGACGATCGTGCGCGGGGGCAACGTGGAGGTCGAGACCCCGGGGCAATATGGCGTCGAAGGCTATGTCTACCAGGCTACCGCCGAAATCCCCAGCTTCGGCGGCAACCGCCCCGTGTTCGGCGGATGGGTGGTCGACAACGAGGCCGCCGGCATCGGGGTCCGGGAGTCGGATGGTCCCGTCACCGACAATGTCAGCCGGTTTGTGCCGCATTACTTCCGACCCGCTGTATAAACGCCCCAGGGCGGCGCGGAACGCCATCCGGCGGCCTTGCCAGGGGATGATGTTCGGATCTCATTGATAATGAGGAGCTTCTCAGCCCGTGTTGACACAAGACTTTGAAATCTCAAGTAAGGAACCCGTGATTTCGTCCGTGCTCCGCATTTCGGCCCTGGCCCTCTCGATCTGCACCTGCCTGGCCGAGGATCTCACGCTTCCCAATAGCGCGATCATGCGGGCGGATCGCAGCCTGGTCTCCATCAAGGCGGGGACAGTCGTCGAGGTTCTGGAACGGGGCGACAAGACAATCTCGATTCGCTACAAGGGCCAAACGGGGACCATTCCCGCGAGCAGCCTGGTCGCAACCGGCCCGTCGGCCGCCTCCGCCCCCGCTGCGGCAAAACCGGCGCCACCCGCGGCAAAGACCGCCGCCGCGGCATCCGGTTCTGTCGTCGTGGACCATCCCCAGAGCTTCTACGGCAATCTCGTGAAGAAGGCTGAGACAAACATCGCGAAGCACGATGAGAATCTCGTCAAGCCGGCGAACGAGGCCGCGGACGAGGGCGCCTCAAAATAGGGCGGGATCGCCGCCGCGGTAGCCCGGGAAGCGGACCCCACCGCCAACCCTACCTCGGCCGGTCCAGCATCCGCCTGGCGACCTCCAGGTTTCCCCGCGCATCCGCATAGTCGGGACGGATCCGAAGCGCCTCCTCGAATTGAGCAATGGCCTCGGCCAGCCGGCCCGGAGATTTTGCGAGGGCGATCCCCAGGTTGTTGTGGGCCTCCGCATCCCCTGGCCTTATCCGGAGCGCCTCCTCATACTCGGTGATCGCCTCCGGCATCCGACCGGGGATGCCCGCCAGGGCCATGGCCAGGTTTTCGTGCGCCTCGGCATAGCCGGGCCTGGCCCGAATCGCCGCCCGGAAATGGGCCGCGGCGTCCGGAAGGCTCCCGCCCGTGGTCGCCAGGGTGATTCCCAGGTTGTTGTGCGCCTCGGGATAGTCGGGATCAATCCGCAGGGCTGCCTCGTATTGCGCGATCGCCTCCCGCTCGCGGCCCGGGATTCCCCCGAGGGCCACCCCAAGATCGTTGTGCGCCTGCGCGAAGCCGGGATTTATCCGCAGGGCCGCCCCGTATTCGGCTATCGCATCGGGCAGGCGGCCGGGAACCTGCGCAAGGGCGATCCCCAGGTTGTTGTGCGCCTCGGCATAGCCGGGATCGATCCGCAGCGCGGCCTCGTACTCCGAGATCGCCTGGGGCAGGCACCCGGGGATGGTCGACAGGACAAAGCCGTAGCCGCTGTGCGCCCGCGCGTTGTCCGGCCGCTTTGCGACGGTGTCGCTCCAGATGGCGCGCTCGCTTCGGTAGTCCCGGTTGCGCTGAAAACTGAGCCAGCCGAGACCGACTGCGACGGCTGCGATGACGATCGCGCTGCTCCGCCCGATGCCGCGGTACAGGCAGAGGACCCCGACAGCCGCCACCGCCGCCAGCGACAGGTACACCCGGTGCTCGGCCATCGGCTGAAGCGCAACGGGTATGAAGCTCGATGTCGGGACAAGGATCAGGAAGAACCACGCGCACGCGAAGCCGATGGGCCGCCGGCGCCACAGCGCGAACGCCGTGAGCGCAAGAAGGGCGGCGAGCGCAATCGCATGGGGAACGATCTCGGCCGGATGCCGGACTATGTCCGAGCCGTAGTCCAGCACGAGCGGCCGTGGCCAAACCGCCAGCTTAAGGTAGGTTGCGACGGACCGGCACGAGGTCAGGGCGTAGTCCCACCAGGCCACGCCATAGCCGAAACCGACCCCCCGCTTGGCCAAACCCATGGATAGGAATGCCAGCAGCGGCCAGGTGGCCGCCAATCCGAGATAGTACCGCCAGCGCGCGCGCAGCGCGCCGCGCAGGGACCCGGCGCAAAAAGTGCGGTCGTAGAGCAGCACGAGCAGGGGAGCCGTCGCGATGATTTCCTTGGTCAGCGCGCCCAACAGGCACGCAAGTATCGAGAGGGCCTGCCACCGGGTCGGCCTGTCCGATTCCCCGGCCCGAACAAACAGGTACAGGGTCAACAGGTAGAGGAGACCCATGAGCGACTCGGCGCGCTCAGAAATGTACGTGACCGACTCGGTCTGGACGGGGTGGACCGTCCACAGGCCCGCGATGAGAAGGGCCAGAAGCAGCGCGTCGTCGCCAAATCGCTTGCCAAGGGCCGGCTTGGCCAGCGTTCGCCTGGCTATCCCAAAGAGCGTCAGTCCCGCCAGGATATGAATCAGCAGATTGAGCGCGTGATAGCCCCAGACATGGTATCCGCCGAGCGCGTAGTTGACGGCGAATGTGAAGTTGAGAAGCGGGCGGCCGCTGACGGGCGACTGAATCGGCGGCAGGAACGCGCCCCGCAGGTGCCCCAGGGTGCCGTTTGCCGGGATCGCGGCCAGGTCGTCCAGAATGAACGGGCCGGAAAAGCTGTCCCAATAGGAAGCGAGTGCCGCCAGCACGATGGCGGCGCCGGCCAGCAGGGCGCCCCACCGGTTCATGAAGGCAATCCTCCCGCCTGGAGGTGAGTCGCGGTTTGCCGCCCCGGCTCGATTTATTCTCGACACCGCAGGAGCACAATCCACGGGAGGAATCGCCGCAACACGCATCACGCCGCGCTCGCCTCCAAGGGCGGACGTTATTTCGCGGGCGCCTTCGGCAGGGGCAGCGAGGCCTGCCCAAATGCGTACCGCCATCCCTTGGGTGTGCGGATGTACGTGTCGCTGAACCAAAGCCTGTAGTCGATCGGGCTCCCGCCCCGCACTCCCTTGATCCAGAGAAGCGCGGTGACAACGGCCGTGTCGCCCCAAACCCGCACCGTCTGCGACCCCTCCTCCTCCTCCTGGCGCTCGTAGATGGTCTGTTTCTGCCGCGCCTCCTCGAGCTGCTCGGCCTTGGTGAAGGTACGGCCATTCCCGATCACCAGGATCATGCCATCCGCCAATATCCGGTCCATGGTTGCGTCGTCGTTGGCCTTGACGGCCGCCTGGAACTGGGTGTCCAGCGCAGCCACGGTCCTCGCGTCTTCCGCGGCCGTGGCGGATTCGGCGCCGGGAGGTTGCTCAGGGTTCGTTTTCATTTGGAGGTGTGTGGGGGACGAGGCTCTGTTTCCCTTCCGGGCCGGAAGGCGTGGCGGGCGCCTCGTGAACGGCATGGGCATACTTTCGCGGGGTTTTCCCGCCATCCGCCCCGTGATCGCCGAGCTGCCGCCTTGTGACGATCGAAATCGTGAGGCCCACGAAGAGCACCACGTAGAGCACGCCCAAGATTGTCTGCATCACTGAGAAGGGGGCCCTCCGAACGCTGGTCATGGGAAGGACGAGCAGATTCATGGTGAGCCAGATCAACAGGCCGTAGGCGATCCCGGAGGCGACCGCATGCCGCGACAAGAAGCGCGCCTTACGGTAGGCGAGAACAAACAGCCCTGCCCAGAGCAAGGCGATGAGGTAGTGGAATAGAAGTCCCGCGGCCGCCATCGGAAGACCCCCGGAGAAGGCGGCCCTGCCAAAGACCGCGCTCGCGATGAACTGCAGGAGGAAAACCGGATCCCGGCCGTACGACAGGTACGTCGAAATGATGGCCACGGAAATATCAAGCGTGCCCGCGATCGACCCGGCCCAGGCAAACGCCCTTGCCGGACTGCGCGCCCGACGGGACGGGATTGCGGGGGACTGGGGCACGGGGAGACGGGATTCCGTTTTCGTATCGTTTGACGGCGACGCAAACTCATTCCTGCGAGAACCACCGGGGTGGTGGGCGCCCCCCGCCTCACTTCCGCCGCAAGGCTTCCTGCAGCTGGGCATCGGCCTCGTCGAACTGCCCCTTTCGGAAATAGGCGATGCTCAGGTTGTGATGCGCCTGCGAGTCGCGCGGATTGATTTCCAGGGCCTTCCGGTACTGGACGATGGCCTCGTCGACCTTTCCCTCCTGCATGAGGACGTTGCCGAGGTTGATGAGCGCCATGGCGAATCTCGGGTTCAGCTCCAGCGTCCGCCGGTATTCGGCCACGGTCTCCTCGACACGCCCCTTTTTGAGATAGGCGTTGCCGAGATTGAAGTGCGCCTCGGCGTAGTCGCGCTTCAGCTCCAGCGCCCTCAGGCATTCGGCAATGCCCTCGTCCACCCGCCCCTTCTTCAGGAAGGCGGCGCCCAGGTTGTTGTGGGCCTCAAAATTGTCGGGCTCGGCCTCGAGCGCGCGCTGGAACTGGGCGATGGCCTCGTCCGGGCGTCCCATTTGCAGATAGGCGTCTCCCAGGTCGTTGAGGGCCTTCACGAATCTCGGGTCGATTTCCAGCGCCTCCTGGAAGCAGCGCACGGCCTCGTCCACGCGCCCGAGCTTGAGAAGCGCGTTGCCGAGGTTGTTTTGGGCTTCCGAGTTCCTGGGCCGCGCCTCGAGCGCCCTTCGAAAATGGGAGACGGCCTCCTCCAGCTTTCCGTCCGCGACATAGGCGATGCCAAGGTTGTTGTGCGCCATCCAGCAGTCGGGATTGCTGGCGATGGTGGCGAGCCAGAGGGTCTCCATGTCGGCGTACATCGCGCACTGGCGCCAGGTGAGGAACGCCAGGAGCGCCGCGGCGCAG